>Ga0105245_10002038_pt1 | contig 18330 bp, 22 predicted proteins | sample KBSM54metaG_FD_81523 | JGI IMG/M metagenome (GOLD analysis project Ga0105245, IMG submission 81523) | Miscanthus rhizosphere microbial communities from Kellogg Biological Station, Michigan, USA - KBS M5-4 metaG | ecosystem: Host-associated > Plants > Roots > Rhizosphere > Soil | place...
ATGTTCACCGCGTTGCGTGAGGACAGCGGGTCGGTGATCCAGGTTCCGAACAACCTGTTCTTCCAGAAGATGTTCAGGGTGAGTGACCACGACGAGCGATTGCAATTCGACGATCTGGGTCGCCGCCGCGGCAAGCCGGCGCCGCGGCCCGCGCCCTGAGAGGCGGCTGCCGCGCGGCGCTGAGGAAAGCCGCCACGCCGCATCAGGTCGCCGGGTGCGCCGCAGTCAGAGCAAGTTCATCGGAGCAGGACTGCGCCGAGGATACAAACCCATCCTCCGGCAGGCTGAGATGGCCTGCCGCCTGCCGTATGACGTTGATGGCCGTGGTCCGTCGGCTGCATTTCAGGATTTCCTTGTCGCCCACCGAAATCACCCAGCCATCCGCCCGCTGCCGCAGCGAGTAGGTCGCTCCCATGCGCCCTCCGTATCTGCCCAGGAATGATCGTCGCCCGGAGAGTGTTCCGCCTGTAACCCGGAGAAACTGAACGCTCAGCTAATGCGATCGCAGAAACCCATGCCTGTCGTGCGGATCAGAATCTTGTGCCGCGTTTTTGTGTTGCCATTGTCCCGATCAGGCCTTTATCTGCGCGGGATTACGGCGAGTGTGCGGCGTCTTCATGCACACAACGGGCGAGGGAGCGCTGAAGCAATGTGGGACCTTGATAAACTGGTGGCGATCGACATCCATACCCACGCGCACACGCCACCCGAGTTCGCCGACCCTGAAGAGATCAAGCAGCGCGAGGCGATGCGGAAGTACTTCGGCCAGACCGGCGAAGAACTCACCATGCCGCAGATCGCCCAGTATTATCGCGAGAAGAAGATCGGCTGCGTGATCTTCCCGGTCGATTCCGAGAGTCGCACCGGCTACAAGCCGTTTCCTAACGAAGAGGTCGCCAAGATCGCTGCCCAGAACAGCGACATCATGATCCCGTTCGCCAGCATCGACCCGGCCAAGGGCGCGGCGGGCGCGCGCGAGGCGCGGCGGCTGGTGAAAGATTTCGGGGTCAAGGGCTTCAAGTTCCATCCCTCGACGCAGGCGTTCTTTCCGAACGACCGCATGGCCTACGAGCTCTACGAGGCGATCGCGGAAAGTGGTGCCATTGCGCTGTTCCATTCCGGCCAGACCGGCGCCGGCTCGGGCCGGCCGGGCGGCGGCGGCATCCGCCTGAAATATTCGAACCCGATGCATCTCGACGATGTCGCGGTCGATTTTCCCGACATGAAAATCATCATCGCGCATCCGTCCTTCCCCTGGCAGGAAGAGGCGCTCGCGGTGTGCCAGCACAAGCCGAACGTCTACATCGACCTGTCCGGCTGGTCGCCAAAGTATTTCCCACCGATCCTCGTGCACTACGCCAACACGCTGTTGAAGAAGAAGATGCTGTTCGGCTCCGACTATCCGGTGCTGACACCCGATCGCTGGATGGCGGATTTCGAGAAGATCGACATCCGCCCCGAGGTGCGGCCGCTCATCCTCAAGGAAAACGCGGCGGATCTGCTCGGGCTGCGCAAGAAATAAGGTCGGGCGGGGAGGATAGCGTGCGACGCAGTAGCGAGAAGATCCTCACCACTCACATCGGCAGCTTGCCGGACTTCGTGGTGCTCGACACGACCGCGGGCGACCACGACGCGCGACTGCGCACGGCGGTTGGAGACGCGATACGCAAGCAGCGCGACTGCGGCCTCGACATCATCAACGAGGGCGAGTTTACCAAGCACGGCGACTGGCTGCGCTATGTCGAAGGCCGGCTCGGCGGCTTCGAACCGCGGATGGACCCGCAGACGGTGTTCACCGCCGGCAAGGATCGCGAGGTGTTCGCGGACTTCTACAAATACGCGACCGAGCAGGGCACGTTGTTCTATCGCCCGAAGGAAAATCTGGTGCGGCCGGTGCCGTCATGGGCCTGCGTCGGGCCAATCAGCTACCGCGGGCAGGATTCACTCGCGCAGGAGATCGATGTATTCAGGACGGCGCTCGGCGGCGCGGCGTCGCGCGACGCGTTTCTGACCACCACCGCGCCCGCGTCGCTCGAGCCCTATCGCAAGAACGAATTCTACAAGAGCGAAGAGGAGTTCGTTTACGCGATCGCCGACGCCATGCGCGTCGAGTACCAGATGATCACCATGGCGGGCTTCCTGGTTCAGATCGACGACGCGTGGATCCCCGCGCTGTGGGATCGCATCGGGATCCAGATGGGCCTGGAGGCATTCCGGAAGTATTGCCTGATGCGAGTCGAGGCGCTCAATCACGCGCTCAAGGGAATTCCGCAGGAGCAGGTGCGCTATCACCTGTGCTGGGGCAGCTGGCACGGACCGCACGTCTACGACATGCCGATGAAGGACGTCGTGGACGTCATGCTGAAGGTGGACGCGCAGTGCTACCTGTTCGAGGCGGCGAACGCGCGCCACGAGCACGAGTGGATCGTCTGGGAAACGGTGAAGCTGCCGGCCGGCAAGATCATCGCCCCGGGCATGGTGACCCACTCAACCGACGTGGTGGAACATCCCGAGCTGGTGTCGCAGCGTATCCAGCGTTTCGCCGCGCTCGTCGGAAAAGAGAACGTGATGGCTGGCTGCGACTGCGGCTTCGGGCGCCGCAGTCATCCGCAGATTGGCTGGGCCAAGCTCAAGACGCTGGTGGAAGGCGCGGCGCTGGCGACGCAGGCGCTGAAGTATCACTGAGCGCTCGCCGCCGCGGCATGGCGTTACCGGCGGCGTAGCGCGTCGCTCGTCTCATCGGAACCGTGCGGGGTGCGAGTCCGTTTTGAGCTTTGATTGCGGGGGTGATGCGCACACGCGAGGAAGCCGCCATGCATTCGAAACTCACGACACGCCGCAGCGTGCTCGGCGCCGCCGGCGGCGGAACCATCCTGGCCGCGACTGGGCTTATTGTGCCGGCCTTTGCCACCGAGCGAAAAGGCCTCAAGGCAAAGCCGAAAGAATCGGTCGGTGCCGGCAAGGAAGAAGTGTCGCCGCCCGAAGACCTCATGCGCGAGCACGGCGTGCTCGATCGCGTGCTTTTGATCTACGAAGCGGCGATGCGGAAATTCGCAGCCAAGGAAGACGTCGACCCGGCGATCGTCACGCACGCAGCCGAGGTCGTGCGGGACTTCATCAACAATTATCACGAGAAGTCGGAAGAGAAGCACGTGTTCCCGCGCTTCAAGCGGGCGGGCAAGATGGTCGACTTGGTTGACGTGCTGCTGGCGCAGCACGAAGCCGGCCGCCGCGTGACGCAGGTGATCCTGCAAGGGGCGTCGGCGAGCCGCACCGACGGGGAGGAGCGGCAGCGCCTGGTCGGCGCCATGCAGTCGTTCATTGCCATGTATCGCCCGCACGCCGCGCGCGAGGACACTGATCTGTTTCCCAAGCTGAAGGATGTCGTCTCGTCACACGAATATGACGCGATGGCGGAACAGTTCGAGGAGGAAGAGCACCGACTGTTCGGGGAGGACGGTTTCGAGAAGATGGCGCAGCGCGTGGCGGGCCTCGAACAGGCGATCGGCATCGCCGATCTCGCTCAGTTCACGCCAAGGATTTGACGCTACCGCCACCGTCGGTGCAACCACAGCCATTGCTCGGGATATTCGCGCACCCAGCCTTCGATCACCGAAGTGATCACCTGCATCGTGCCCTGAACGTCGATGCGGCCCTCAGCGTCGCGTGCGGGCGTGATGGCGTCGCTCAGTTCGACCTGGAAGCGCCCACCGGACAAGCGAATGGCGCGCGTGCCGTGGATTGCGCATTCAGCCTCGCGCGCCAGCATGGCGATGAGCGGATTTGCCTTCACAAGGCGCCCGAAGAAGGTGACGTCGACGCCCTTCACGAAGTGCTGGTCGACCAGCATGGCCACGTGGCGGTTGGCGGCGAGCGCATTGGCGAGCCGCACCGGTGCGCTCAATGATGTGGCGACGAGCTCGCCCATGTGGCCTTCGCGGATATTGGTGACGGCGTCGGCCACCGAGCCGAGGTTGGGGCGGCGGTAAAGCACGACGGTGTCGAGGCCGTCGGCGGCGGCGAGTGCGGCGGGCAATTCCCAATTGGCGAGATGCGCGGCGAACACCAGCGCCGGCTTGCCATCGTCGCGCAGCGCCTTGAAGCGCGCCGCGGTGCCCGGGGCGTAATCAATATGGATGCGGCGCTCGGGATCGCCGGCGCAGACGCGGTCGAGGTGCGCGAACTCGGCGGCGACGCGGCCGAGGTTGTCCCACACGCCGCGCAAGATGCGCTCGATCTCCTCGGGGGATTTTTCGGGGAAGGCCGCCTTGAGGTTGTCGCGCCCGAGCCGATGCTCGCGTAGCCGCGGACCGATCGTGCGCGTCAGCCCGGCTGTCGCGGCGCTGACCCACTGCCGGTTCAGACAGCGAATGCCATGCAACAGCCCGGAGACCGCCGTGCCGGCCGCCTTGTCGAGGATACGGGAGGCGCGCGCCATCCGATCAGAGGGTGACGATGATCTTGCCGAACACTTGCCGGCTCTCGAGCCGTGCAAGCCCGCGCTCGAGATCGGCGAGGGGGACTTCGGTGTCGATAATCGGCGCCATGCCCTTTGAGATCTTGGCGAGGCTGTCGCGGATGTTCTTCATCGATGCACCGAACGAGCCGAAGATCTTGTACTGCTGCTGGAACAGCTGCATCAGGTTGAAGGTGACGGTCGGCCCCGAGGTGGCGCCGCAAGTGACGAGGCGGCCGCCGCGCTTGAGCACCAGCAGCGAGCCGGGAAACGTGTCGGCGCCGGTGTGCTCGAAGACGACGTCAACGCCCTTCTTGCCGGTCAGCTTGCGCGTGATCGTCTCGAAGCGGTCCTTGCGATAATTGATGACATGGTCGGCGCCGAGCGCCTTGGCCTTTTCCGCCTTGTCGTCGTCGCCGACGGTGGTGATGACCGTGCAGCCGATCGCCTTGGCCATCTTGATGGCGACACTCCCGATGCCCGATCCCCCGGCCTGCACCAGTATGGTCTCGCCGGGCTGAAGCTTGGCATTGTCGAACAACATGTGCTCGACGGTCGAGAACGCGATCGGCGCGCAAGCTGCGTCGCGGAAGCTGATGCCCGCCGGCACTGGAATGACCAGGCGTTCCGGCATGGTGACGAATTCCTGCGCGAAGCCGTCGACATGGAAGCCCATGATGCCGGCAACGTTCTCACAAAGATTGTCACGGCCTTCCTTGCAAGCCTTGCAGGTGCCGCAGGTGAGCGCGCCGTACATCACGACATGATCGCCGGGCTTGAATGACTTGACGTTCGGTCCGACCGCGGAGACCTCGCCGGCGGCTTCCGCGCCGATCACCAGCGGCAGCTTACGTTTGGCGAAGGCCATGCCGCGATAGCCCCACACGTCGATGTGGTTCAAGCCCACCGCGCGCACGCGGATCTGCACCTCACCGGCCTGCGGAGCAGGCGGCGCGGGGAGATCGGCAATTTCAATTTTGCGATCGCCAACAAGCGTGATCGCGCGCATACGCAGCTCCGGAGTCGTTAACACGTACGGGAATTCAGGAGTTCAGCGATGGATGCCTAGCGCTGCGGAAAGGCCGCCGTCAACCGGCAGCACCGCGCCGGTGATGTAGGTGGCGCCCGGCGACATCAGGAAGCCGACAGCAGCCGCGACTTCCTCAGGTCTCGAAAAGCGGCGCGCCGGAATTTGCTCTTCCATCTGGTCGCGGAACTTGGCGTAGCCGGCCAGCATCTCGGTATCGATGAAGCCCGGCGCGACGTAGTTAACCGTGACGCCGGTGCGCGCGACCTCGATCGCGAGCGTGCGAACGTAGCCGAGCAGGGCGGCCTTCGACGCGGCATAGGCGGCATTGCCCTGATTGGCGCGCAGCGCCGTGACCGATCCGATGACGGCAACGCGGCCGTCCTTGGCGCGCATCATCGGGCGCACGACTGTGCCGGCGATCTTGGTGAAGGACCAGAAGTTCACCTGCATGGCGGCTTCGGCCTTGCTCTGGTCGAGCATCACCGCCAGCGCGTCGTAGGACTGGCCGGCGTTGTGCACGAAGCCCGAGAACGGCTTCTCCTTGAGCTTGCCGGCGAACTCGTCGACCGCGGCCTTGTCGGAGAGGTCCACGCGCTCGGCGGCGAAGCTCCGGCCCGCGTACGCGGCGTTGAGCTCCTTGAGCAGTGCCTCGGCTTCGGCCGCAGCCGAACGATAGGTGAAGGTGACGTCGTGTCCGGCCGCGGCGAGGTTGCGCACGATGGCGGTGCCGAGCCCCCGGCCGCCGCCAGTGACGAGGACGGTGCGTTTGGTCGGGGCGTCGCTCACGCCGGCCCTCGCGCCATGATCAGCGACACGTTCTGGCCGCCGAAGCCAAAGGAGTTCGACAGTGCGTGCGTTACTTTGGCGTCACGCGCGACATTCGGAACCACGTCGAGTGGGATCGCCGGATCAGGGACCTTGTAGTTGATGGTCGGCGGAATGCGCTGATGCTCCAGCGTGAGCATGGTAATGATCGCTTCGAGCGCGCCGGCGGCGGACAACGTGTGTCCGATCATCGACTTGTTGGAGGAGATCGGCACGTGCTTGATGCGCTCGCCGATGACGGTGGTGGCGCACATGCCTTCCATCTTGTCGTTCTCCGGCGTGCCGGTGCCGTGCGCGTTGATGTAGTCGATGTCTTCCGGCGACAGGCCGGCGTCGGCGAGCGCGTTGCGGATGCAACCGACGATCGGCTTGCCGTCCGGGCTCGAGCGTGTGCGGTGAAACGAGTCCGCGAGCTCGCCGCAGCCCTCGATGACGCCGAGAATGCGCGCGCCGCGCGCCTTGGCGGCGTCGTAACTCTCGAGCACGAGGGCGCCGGCGCCTTCCGCCATGACAAAGCCGTCGCGGTTCTTGGCGAAGGGCTTCGAGGCTTCCGAAGCCGGCTCGTTGGAGGTGGAGAGGGCGGAGAGGAGCGAGAAGCGGATCAAGCTTTCCGGATTGACCGAGCTATCGGTCGCGACGCACAGCGCGGCATCGGTCTCGCCGCGGCGGATTGCTTCGAGGCCAAGCTGGATGGCGCTCGCGCCCGACGCGCAGGCGGTCGAGAGCGAGATCGGCGAGCCCTGCGTGCCGAACTTGTCGGCGAGGTGGTGGCCGACCGAGCCGAACACGAAGCGCTCATGGAATTCGCGGAAACGGCCGCTGGCAGCGGCGCGGATCAGGTCGTCGTAGTTGACGCTGCCGTTGGCACCCGATGCCTTGGCGAGCGCCTCGCGCTCCGGCCATTCCACCTCGATCGGGGCGACCGCAAGAAACAGCGGGCCGGGGAAATTGCCGCGGGCGAGCTTCGACTCGGCGATGGCTTCCTCGATGGCGATTTCGGCGAAGCGCTCGGAACGCGCCGGGCTCGAGGGCGCGGCGGTCTCGGGGAAATCGACGGCGCCGGCGACGGTGGTCTTGAGGCTGTCGGTCGGGAAGCGGGTGATGGTGCGGATGCCGGATTTGCCGGCAGTCAGGCTCTTCCAGTTGTCGGTCTTGCCGATGCCGAGCGAGGTGACCATGCCCATGCCGGTGACGACGACGACGGGCCGGCCGCTCTTGTCACGCAAAGACGCCATCAGGCTCCCCCGTTCAGTTCACGGCCTCGACCAGGGCGAGGCCTTCGCCGCGCCAATGGCCGACACCGGTAACGACCGCCTGCCGTAGCGGGCCGGTCATCGCCTTCTCGAAACCACTGCCGTCAGCGGGCGCGAACAGCTTGCCATGCTTGGCCGCGATCGCCGCCAGCGCAATGTTCATCGAAAACTGCGGCTCGAGTCCATGTCCAATATGGGTGCCCGTCGCCCGCACCGGTAGATCGGCGTGTTTGGCGAGGAAGGCGCGCTCCTCGGCGGTGGCGGGTTCTGCGCCCGTGGCGCCCGAAATGACTGCCGCCTGGCCGGCCTTGATCGAGCCTTGAGCGGAAAGCTTGCCCCACATCGTGTCGAGCGCTGCGGTGACGTCGCCGGGCGCGCGTTTGGCGCGCTCGGCCACGACCGCCGCAAGGCGGGCGATCGGCGACGCACTGCGCTTCTGCGCATGCTCGCGGCTTTCCAGAACGAGGAACGCGCCCATCGAGGCCAGCGCGAAGCCGCCCTGCGGCGTGCGCTCCCACACCGGCTTGTAATCGCCGGTGAGCAGGTAGCCACCGCTCGAATAGAGCATCAGCAGATCCTTGCGCTCGCCGTTGTGTGCGCCGCCGACGAGCGCGATGTCGCTCTGGCCGGACTGGATGCGCGCGAGCGCAATGCGCACGGCGTCGAAGCCTGCGGACTCTTCGCCCATGAACGTGCGCGACGAACCGGTGACGCCATGCACGATCGAGATGTTGCCGGCGAGCAGGTTGGAGAGCTGCGCCAGGAACAGGGTGGGGCGAAGGTCGCTCATCAGCCGTTCGTTGAGGAACTTGTCAGGATTATCGGACTTCGGCAGTCCGGAGAGGACGGCGCTGTCCACGTTGACGTCGCGCTCACCGCCGCCGGCGGCGACGATCATGTCCATGCGGCCGAGCAACTCGGCATTACCCTTCACTCCGGCGTTCTCGAGCGCGAGGCCGGCGGCATAGGTGCCGATGCGCTGCCACGGCTCCATCTGCCGCTGGTCGCCCTTCTTCGGGATCTGTTTGTCGAAGTCGATCGGGACGATCGGATGCACGACGCAGGGTGCGAACGTCTGGGTGTCGGCCGAGGGTTTGCCCTCGTTGAGTTTCTGCCAATGTGCTTCGGCGCCTTCGCCGAGCGACGAGACGATGCCGATGCCGGTGATCCAGACTTCGCGACGCGGCTCAGCCATCGGTGAGCGCTCCCATCGGGAAACCGATGCGGTTCGCGGTTTCTTCCATCACCTTGCGGAAGTCGGGTGAAGGGAAGGGCATCACGCGAAAGGTGATCTCGGCGTCGCACACCGTCTTGCCCTCGTGTGCGACCGACGCCTTGGTGACGGCGTAGCCGGAGCCTTCGTGTTCGAGCGTCGCCGATAGTTCGAGTTTCGCGCCGGGGCGCACGAACGAACGCAGCTTGGCTTCCTTGACGGCGGCGAGGAACGGCATGCGTTCGAAGCGCATCTGCCCGATGATGAGCCAGCCGGAGGTCTGCGCCATGCTCTCGATGAGCAGTACGCCGGGCATCAGCGGATGACCGGGAAAGTGTCCTTCGAAGACGGTGCTTTCGACGGGAACCTGCGCCTCAACCTTGATCGTTCGCTGCTTGAGATCGAGGGCGACGATGCGGTCGATAAGCTGGAAATACTCGAGGCGCATGAGGATCGAGCCTCACGCCCCCTTGGCGGCAACGAGACTATCGATCCGGTTGCTGAGGTTCTGCAGCACGAAATACTGCTCGGTGGTCGCCTTGCCGTCGTTCACTTCCTGCGTCCACTGCTCGAGCGGAAGCTTGATGCCGAAGGCCTTGTCGATCGCGAAGGCGATATCCAAAAAATCGAGGCTGTCGATGCCGAGGTCATCGATAGCGTGACTCTCCGGCTTGATCTTCTCGCGCGGGATATCGCAGGTCTCGGCGATAATGTTCGCAACGGTATCGAAGGTCGAAGACATCGGCCTGAAAAACCCCTGATTGACGAAGGGCCTAGCCCTCGGGACCCCATTTCCCGGGGGAGACCTTAAATCTTATGGTCGTTGGTTGGCCCGTATAACCAAGACCGCCCGTCTGCGCAACGAAAACCCTTGGGAGGGTGAATTGGGGCGGAAAACACGTCGGCGCGCCAAACGGTCTTAACGATTGCTCATGGGCACCGTGAGTTGGGTGCAATTGCGCCGGCCCATCAGCACGCAATCCTGATTCTTGCGCTGCTGCGCCATGGTATCGATGATCCACATGCCGCCGCCGATGAGCAGGGCGAGCGCCAGCACCGCCAGCGCGTTCATTTTCATGCGGTGGGCGTAATCGTCGGGTTCGTCGCCGCCGTCCCGGTCGTATTTTCCGATGTCCTGAACCGGCGAGTCGCCCGCGGACAGATTGCTGAAGGCTCCGACGCGCGTCTGCTGCGGCAGCGGCATGTGGCGCTTGAAGGGCAGGACCCGGCCGCGCTCCTCGTCGTTGTCGTGCTGGTGAGAACTCATGCGTCGGCCAGCGCTTCCATTTGACGCAGTATATCATCAACCGGGGCGCCGATGTGTGCGGGGTCGCACTGTATCGACGCTTTGTTGGACCGGTTTGAAGCGCGCGGTACAAGGGTATATGGCCTTGCCGATGTTGAGCCGTCGTCTGTTCGGGCTGATCGCCGCCTACGCCATCGCGCTGCAGGCCGTGCTCGCGATCGGGCCGCTGGTGCCGGTGGCCGGCCACAGCGCCGCGGTCCTCTGCGCGGCTCAGGACGGAACAAGCCTCCCTGCTGCTCCGGGCGAACACGGCGACCTGCAATGCTGTGTCGCTGCCGGATGCCATGCGGCGCCGGCCATCACCCCGCAGACGGCTATCGCCGCGCCGGCACGTTACGCCGATCGCGCCGAACTGGCCGAGGTAGCGGGGCTGCTGCTCACCGGCGTCGCTGCCGGCGGTCCGCACTGGCCACGCGCGCCGCCGGTCTGATTGTCGAACCAGGCGTTCAACCCGACGGCTGCTCACGCTGCCGTCTGCTCTCCCTTGGCAATCGGACAATCGACCATGAAATCACTCATCACCGCATTCTTCGTCCTGCTGGCGTCCGGCGCCGGCGCGTCGGCGCACGACTACACGGTGGGATCGCTGCACATCGTGCATCCGTGGGCGCGCGCCACGCCGAAAGGCGCGTCGGTCGGCGGCGGCTACATGACCATCACCAACAATGGCACCGCGCCGGATCGCCTGATCGGCGGCTCGTCGCCGATCGCGGATCGTTTCGAGGTCCACGAGATGTCCACCGACGACAAGGGCGTGATGCGCATGCGCATGCTCAAGGACGGTCTCGAGATCAAGCCGGGCCAGACTGTCGAGCTCAAGCCGGGCGGGCTTCACATCATGTTGGTCGATCTCAAGCAGCCCATGAACGAGAAGGACCGCGTGAAGGGCACGCTGATCTTCGAGAAGGCCGGGACGGTCGAGGTCGAATACGCGGTGGTTGCCGTCGGCGCTTCGCGGGGCGGCCGCGCAGTGCCTGCCGGCGCGCCGGCGATGGGCGGCCACAACCACTGAGGATGAACGGCGCCGCCCGGAGAGGCGGCGCCGTTCCTCAGACCTTGGGCTCCGCGAAGGGCGCCACCGCGCCGGCGGGCAACGCCACGCGGAAGGTGTCGAGCACCATGCAAGTCAGGGTGTAGGAGCCCATGATCGCCAGGAGCTCGACCACGCCGCCGTCGCCGAGGAGTTGCTGCACCTTGGCGTAGGTGCGGTCGGACACCCGGCGTTTCTTGTGCAGTTCGGTCACGAGATCGTAGATCGCGCGCTCGTCCTTGGGCGCCTTGGTCGGTAAGCGGCCGGCCTTGAGGTCGGCGACCGTCTTGGGCAAGACGCCGGCGCGTTCAGCTTCGCCGGCGTGCACGAAGAACTCGTATTGCGCCTTCCAGATGCGGCCAATGGCGAGGATCGCGAATTCGGACAGGCGCTTCTCCAGCCGCGTGTTGAACCGGACGAAGGCGGCGAGCTCCTGGATCTTCTGACCCACTTCTGGGGCGTGCATGTAGCAGCCGAACGGCCCGTCGATGCCGACCCGCGGGCCGCGCGGGCCGGAGCGCAACGCGTCGAGCAGTCCGCGCTGAGCCGGGTTGAGGGTGGCTTCGGTGAGCGGCGGCAGGCGATAAGTCGGCTTTTTGGCGGCCATGACATGTCCTTGAAAAGCGGCCGCGGACGGCCCGGGAAGGGACGCCTGCATGGTGCGGAAACGCCTGAGCGCATTCAAGCGCCTACAGCACATGGCCCCATGCCGCAGAAGGTTAACGGCCGGCCGCAAATTGCAAGGATCGACGAAAACGGACCGCAATCTGTCTGTGGCATCTTCGCGGCAATTCCGGGGGGCATTGCAGAATGCGTTTGTTCCTGTTGCCGACGATCGTCGCGAGCCTGTTCGCGACCGAGCAGCCGCTTGAGCCGAGCGAGCAGGCCATGCGCGCCGCCTTTGAATTCCGCCTGACCGAGGACGTGCAAAACGCCCTGGCCTACGTCGCCGAGACAGCGGGGCCGGAGGGCGTCGAGCGCGTGCGCGCCGCCGGCACCGACCGGTTCGCGATCGAAGCCTTCAAGAAGCAGAACTGCGTGCGCAACGAGACCGGCCACCTCTGCGACTTCGCGATCGAGGTCTCGGTGGTCAACGGTAAGATCGAGCAGACCCTCAAGGGCCGGTTCCAGTCGCGCCCCGAGGGCGGGCTCACCTTCGCCTACGCCAGCTAGGCCCAGCCGCCGGGCGACCGACACGCCCGGCGTCAGCCTTGTCGCATGGCCCCCCATTTGTTACATGGCGCGCGCCTGCCTCACTGGGACTGGCGGGCTTAACTCCACTGCGGCCGTGGCGGAATTGGTAGACGCACTAGCTTGAGGTGCTAGCGGGGCAACCCGTGGAGGTTCGAGTCCTCTCGGCCGCACCATCATCCCAAACGTAGCGACGCTCGAGCACGCGCCGGACCACAAGTCCGCGCGCGGCGCTCGTCGCGCGCGTTTGCCCCAAGGAAAGGCCGGGCGTACAAGCGGAACGCGTTTTCCCCTCATGCGAGCCGCGATTCGGCATGCTGGAACCCCAGGACAAGGCCACCCCTTCTGATCGCAGCACCGAGCTGCGCGACGAGGAGGGCCATGTCCGTCCGGAATACGTCGAGCGCGTTCTGGCGGCGATCACTGCCGCCGATGCCAGCACGCTGCGGGCGCTCGTCGCGGACCTGCATGAAGCCGACAGCGGCGATCTGATCGAGGCGCTGGATCCCGACGACCGCCCACGGCTGATCAAGCTGATGGGCGCCGACTTCGACTTCACGGTGCTTACCGAGGTCGATGACGCCGTCCGCGAGGAGATCCTCGAGGAACTGCCGCCTGCGCAGGTGGCGGAAGGCGTGCGTGAGCTCGACTCTGACGACGCGGTCCAAATCCTGCAGGACATGCCGCGCGACGAGCAGGCCGAGATCCTCGACCAGCTGCCGGCGGCCGACCGCGTCGCGCTCGCGCGCAGCCTGCGCTATCCGGACGCCTCCGCCGGCCGGCGCATGCAGGACGAGTTCATCGCCGTGCCGCCGACATGGACGGTCGGGCACGCGATCGACTACATGCGCGAGACGGCCGAACTGCCCGAGCGCTTCTACGAGCTTTACGTGGTCGATTCGAACCACAAGTTGCTCGGCGCGGTCGCCCTCGACGTGCTCCTGCGCACCAAGCGGCCGATCCCGATCTCGGACCTCGTGGACCCGGATCGCCGGCGCGTCCGCGCAACCGAGGACCAGGAAGAAGTGGCGCGCATGTTCGAGCGCTACAATCTCATCGCGGCGCCGGTCGTGGACGACGACGACCGCCTGGTCGGCGTGATCACCTTCGACGACATCGTCGACGTCATCGAGGAAGAGGCGGAAGAGGACATCAAGGCACTGGGCGGCATCACCCGGCACGAAGAACTGTCGGACCCGGTGTGGAAGATCGCGCGGGGCCGGTTCAACTGGTTGCTCGTCAACCTGGCGACAGCGTTCCTGGCGTCATCGGTGCTCGGCCTGTTCGAGGGGGAACTTCAGAAGATGGTCGCGCTGGCAGTGCTCGCGCCGATCGTTGCCAGCCAGGGCGGCAATGCCGCGACCCAGACCATGACCGTCGCGGTGCGCGCGCTCGCAACACGCGAACTCGGCGGCGCCAACGCCTTCCGCATCGCCACGCGCGAGATCATGGTGGGACTCGTCAACGGGGTGGCTTTTGCGTTCATCACCGGGATCGCCGCCTACGCCTGGTTCAAGGTTCCCGACCTCGGCATCGTCATCGGGCTTGCCATGGTGTGCAATCTGGTGGCGGCCGCCTTCGGGGGCATCCTCATTCCGCTGGCACTTGAGCGGTTCCGGGCCGACCCTGCGATCTCCTCGGGCGTGTTCGTCACGACCGTGACCGACGTGGTCGGCTTCTTCTCGTTTCTCGGCATCGCGACGCTGTGGTTCGGCCTCAAATAGCGCTGACAACGCCAAGGTGACCCCATAAACTTGGCCCTCGCATGAGGCGGCGCGCATGATCCGCAATTCCTGGAACGGGTTCGATTTCGGCCTCGGCGAGGAGGTCGACCAGCTGCGCGACACCGTTGCGTCGTTCTCGAACGACCGTATCGCGCCGCGCGCCGACGAGATCGACCGCTCAAACGAGTTCCCGCGCGACCTATGGCCGGAGATGGGCAAGCTCGGCCTGCTCGGCATCACCGTTGACGAGGAATTGGGCGGCGCCGGCATGGGCTATCTCGCCCATTGCGTGGCGATGGAAGAGATTTCGCGCGGCTCGGCCGCGATCGGATTGTCCTACGGTGCGCACTCGAACCTCTGCGTCAACCAGCTGCGCCGCAACGGCACGCCCGAACAAAAGAAGCGCTACTTGCCCAAGCTCATATCGGGCGAGCACGTCGGCGCGCTCGCGATGTCGGAGCCCGGCGCCGGCTCCGACGTCGTGTCAATGACGACCACCGCCATCAAGCGCGGCGACTGCTACGTGCTCAACGGCTCGAAGATGTGGATCACCAACGGGCCGCTCGCCGACACGTTGGTGGTCTACGCCAAGACCGACCGCACCGCCGGCGCGCGCGGCATCACCGCCTTCATCATCGAGAAAGGCTTCAAGGGATTTTCGCCGGCGCAAAAGCTCGACAAGCTCGGCATGCGCGGCTCCGACACCAGCGAACTGGTGTTCCAGGATTGCGAGGTGCCCGAAGAGAACGTGATGGGCGCAGTCGGCAACGGCGTCAACGTGCTGATGTCCGGCCTCGACTACGAACGCGTCGTGCTGGCGGCGGGACCGCTCGGCATCATGCAGGCCTGCATGGACGTGGTCGTGCCGTATGTGCACGACCGCAAGCAGTTCGGCCAGCCGATCGGCCGGTTCCAGCTGATCCAGGCCAAGCTTGCGGACATGTACGTGACGATGAACGCGGCGAAATCCTACGTCTACGCCGTGGCGCGCGCCTGCGACGAGGGGCGCACGACGCGCGAGGACGCGGCCGGCGCCATTCTTTATGCGGCGGAGCGCGCGACCTGGATGGCGCTGGAGGCGATCCAATGCCTCGGCGGCAATGGCTACATCAACGAATTTCCGACCGGGCGATTGTTACGTGACGCCAAGCTCTACGAGATCGGCGCGGGCACCAGCGAAATCCGGCGCATGCTGATCGGACGCGAAATCTTCGAGAAGACACGATGATGCGTCAGTGGATCACTGTGGCGGCCCTCGGGCTGGCTGCGACCGTGGCGCGCGGCCAGGATGCGCCGAACCCGAGGGACGTGACGGCGTTGCAAACGTGTCTCAAGACGAAGAGCAAGAGCCGGGACGCCTGCATCGAGATCGTGTACCGGCCGTGCATCGGTCCGCGCGAGGAGGCAAAACCGCCGAGCGCGATCCAGGATTGCTTTCGGCGGGAACAATCGGCGTGGGACAAACTGCTGAACGACGCGTTCCGCATTGTGCGCGACGGTATCGACGACGATCAAAAAGTGAAGCTGCGTGACATGCAGCGGGCGTGGATCGATAGTCGAGAAAAGACCTGCGGCTTCCTTTACGATTATTTCCAGGGCACGATGGCCAATCCCATGATCGCCAACTGCGAGAACCGCGAGACGGCGCGCCGGGCGATTTTCCTCATGGGCTTTGCTGACGACATCAAGGGCCGCTGAGCGGCATTTGGAGTGTGAGCATGCAATCTGTTTCGGCGAAGGGCGCCTCCATTCCGGCCGTCGGGCTGGGCACCCTGTTTCTCAAGGACGCGGTCTGCACCGAGATCGTCACCGCGGCGGTCAAGGCGGGCTATCGCCATATCGACACCGCGCAGATGTACGGCAATGAAGCCGAGGTCGGGCAAGGCCTGCGCGTCTCGGGCGTCAAGCGCGAGGACGTCTTCATCACCACCAAGGTGTGGTGGAACAAGTTGATGCCCGGCGAGTTCGAGCGCTCGGTCGAGGAGAGCCTCGGCAAGCTCGGCGTGCCGTCAGTCGATCTGCTGCTGATCCACTGGAACAATCCGCAGGTGCCGCTCAAGGATTCGGTCGGCGCGTTATGCAAGGCAAAGCGGGCAGGGCTGACGCGGCATATCGGCGTCGCCAATTTCACCGTGCCGCTCATCGACGAAGCGGTGAGCGTCACGAGCGAGCCGCTGGTGACGAACCAGATCGAGGTGCATCCTTATCTCGACCAAAGCAAGATCGCGGCCGCCTGTGCAAGGCACGGCATCTCGATCACCGCCTATTGTCCGCTGGCGCGCGGCAAGATCCCGGGCGACGAGACGCTCATGCGGATCGGCAAGGCGCACGGCAGGAGCGCGAGCCAGGCTGCGCTGCGCTGGCTGATCCAGCAGGGCATGATCGTGATCCCACGCACGTCGAAGCCGGAGCGGCTGCGGGAGAACCTCGCCGTGTTCGACTTCACGCTCAGCCCGGCGGAGATGAATGAGATCGGCAAACTCAAGCGGCCGGATGGCCGGCTCGTCAGTCCGCCACACGCACCAAAGTGGGACAACTAGGGGGCGCCCATGGAGTTCGTCACTGCCAATGGCGCAAAAATTCCATCCGTCGGCCTCGGCACCTGGGACGTGAAAGGGCGCGCATGCGCGCGCATCGTCGAGCAGGCGTTGCGGCTCGGCTATCGCCATATTGACACTGCCGAGATGTATGACAACGAGCGCGAGATCGGCGAGGGGCTCCGCGCGTCGGGCGTGAAACGCAATGAGGTGTTCATCACCACCAAGGTGTGGCCCTCGCATCTCGCGCCGCGCGAACTCGAGCGCGCCACGAAGGAAAGCCTAGCGCGGCTGCGGCTGACTGAGGTGGACCTCCTGCTCATTCACTGGCCCAATCCGCAGATCCCGCTGTCGGAGACGATCCCGGCGTTGTGCCGGATGAAGACGATCGGATTTGCAAGGAACATCGGCGTGTCGAATTTCACCGTCAGCATGATCGACGAGGCGGTGAAGCTTGCGAGCGAGCCCCTGGTCACCGACCAGGTCGAGTGGCATCCGTTCCTCGATCAATCGAAGGTGCGCGCGGCCTGCAAAAAGCACGGCATGGCGGTGACCGCTTACACGCCAATCGCGCGCGGCAAGGCCGGCAACGACAAGACTCTGGCACTGGTCGGCAAGCACTATCGCAAGACCGCCGCGCAGGTTTGCCTGCGTTTCCTGGTGCAGGAGGGCGCGGTCGTGATCCCGCGTACCTCGAAGGTCGAGCGGCTTGAGGAAAATCTCGGGATCTTCGACTTCAAGCTCAATGATGCCGAGATGCAGCAGATTCGCGCCCTGGCGAGCCCAGGCGGGCGGATGGTGACCATGGGCTCGGCGCCGAAATGGGATTAGCTACTCAAATGAACAGTGCTGTTTTCGACGTCCTCAAGCGGGTGACCACCGCGACCATCACCACGATGCTGCTGCAGAAGGGCATCCGGAGGTGCTGGATGAACGGGCCGAAGCCGCTCGTTCCGCACGGGGAACGTCTGATCGGTCCGGCGTTCACGTTGCGCTTCGTGCCTGCGCGCGAGGATCTCGCGACGCCCGAAAGCTGGGGCAAACCGATCTCGACCCGCGGCGCGATCGAGGACATGCCGGAGGGCTGCATTGCGGTCGCCGACGCCATGGGCATCCAGACCGCAGGCATCTTCGGCGACATCCTCACGGCGCGCATGATGAAGCGTAACGTCACCGCGCTCGTCACCGACGGCGTCGTGCGTGACCGGGCAGGGGTGGTCGCCTCGCGCCTGCCGGTGTGGTGTTCGGGCGTCGCGGCGCCCGCTTCGGTCAACGGCCTCACCTTCGTCGGCTGGCAGGAGCCGATCGGCTGCGGCGGCTGCGCGATCTTCCCCGGCGACATCATCGTCTGCGACGACGACGGCGCGGTGGTGATCCCGCAGAACCTGCTCGACTTTGTCGCGCATGAAGGTGCGGAGCACGAGCTTTACGAGAGCTGGGTGGTGAGCGAGGTCGAGCGCGGGGTCAAGCTGCCGGGGCTCTATCCCGCCAACGACGAGGCGAAGGCGCGCTACGCCGCCTGGCGCAAGCAACGCGACTGATCGGGCGCGATGTTCTTCGTCGCTTCCAAGCTGTTCGCGTTCTTCATCATCCCGTCCAACATTCTCATCGCGCTGATTGTGATCGGCGCCGCACAGCTGTTCACGCGTTGCGAGCGCGCCGGCCGCCGGCTGATCGTGCTCGGGATCGTGCTGGTCGTAGGCATCGGCCTGTCGCCGCTCGGGTTCGTCCTGCAGCGGACGCTGGAGGACCGCTTTCCGGCATG
>Ga0105245_10002039_pt1 | contig 18326 bp, 15 predicted proteins | sample KBSM54metaG_FD_81523 | JGI IMG/M metagenome (GOLD analysis project Ga0105245, IMG submission 81523) | Miscanthus rhizosphere microbial communities from Kellogg Biological Station, Michigan, USA - KBS M5-4 metaG | ecosystem: Host-associated > Plants > Roots > Rhizosphere > Soil | place...
AACGAAAACTGCCCACGCGCATGCACCACCATGCATTCGTGGTCGCCGACCAGGAACGAACCCGGCACTTCTACGAGGACATTATTGGCCTGCCGCTGCGTGCGACTTGGGTAGAGTCTGCCCAGAACAGCGGCCAGACGCTGGTATTCAGCCACACGTTCTTCGGTTTGGCCGACGGAAGCGCTCTTGCGTTCTTTAACTTCGCGGACAAGGAGGTGCAAAAGAAGTTCTACGCAGGTCCGCAGCCGAATCTTTGTTATCACATCGCTCTGAACGTCGATGCCGAGACGCAAGATGCGATCGCGGAACGCTGCAAGGCTGCACACCTGACGGCCACGGTCATGGAACATGGCTACTGCAAGTCACTCTACATCACCGACCCCGATGGCCTGATGGTTGAGTTCACCGTCGATGCGCCCGATGTGGAGGAAATCAACGCGATGCAGCAGCGCATCGCCCGCAAGGCGCTAGATGCCTGGCAGGCCGGTGATACCAGTCCGAACAACCTCATCCGCCCGCACGAGTGATTTCGCCCAGCCGCTGATGCCGCGAACGTTCAACTCCATCGCCGAACTCGGCGCGCACGTAGGGGAAGAGCTGGCGAGCAGTGACTGGCTTACGATCTCTCAGCAGCGCATCAACCAGTTCGCCGACGCCACGGATGACTGGCAGTGGATTCACACCGACCCGGAGCGCGCTCGCCGCGAGGCCGGGACGGCCACAATGGCCCACGGCTTCATGACGCTGGCGCTGCTCGCCCCACTGTTCGCCTCGGCGCTGGACATTCGAAACACGCGCACGAGCGTGAACTACGGTCTGAACCGGGTGCGATTTACGTCTCCCGTGTTCTGCGGCGAGCGCATCCGCGCGCGCTTTACGCTACGCGAATTCCAGTCGCTCGATCCGGGTGCGCAGCTGCTCTGGGGCGTCACCATCGAGCGGGACGGGGAAGCCAAACCTGCCGTGGTCGCCGAATGGCTCATGCGGCGCCTTCCGTGAGGATACGGAGCATGCATCGCGCGCACCTTGGCCCGGCGGAGGTTGCGTGACGAGCGTTCCGGGGTTGATGCAGTACCAGCCGCTATTACTGAGCGGAATCCTCGATCATGCTGCTCAGAACTTCGGGGCGGTGCCCATCGTCTCCAGCTCCGATGGGGTGCTGTTTCGCTACACCTACGCGCACGCAGCGGCTCGCGCGCGCCGCGTCGCCTCAAGTCTGCAGCGGCTCGGGGTCCGGCAGGGCGACTTTATCGGCTCACTGGCGTGGACAACGTACCGACACTTTGAGCTCATGTATGCCGTACCCGGCATCGGCGCAGTACTGCACACCGCCAACCCGCGACTTTCGTTGGACCACATCAGCTTCACGATCAATCACACGGGCGAGCGAGTCCTGTTCGTCGATCCGGAGTGCTTCGAACTGCTCGTACAGTTGCGGCCTCTGCTGCGCCAGGTCGAGACCACCATAGTGATGGGCCACCGCGCGCAGGCGCCCGAGGGCTGCCCGGACCACGTGCTTTTCTATGAGGACCTCGTGGCAGCGGGTGAGGAGGGCTTCTGCTGGCCGCAATTCGACGAGCGTGCCGCATCCACGCTGTGCTTTACGTCCGGGACCACCGGCGACCCCAAGGGCGTGCTCTACAGTCACAGAGGTACATACCTGTCCAGCCTCACGATCGCAGCGCCGAACGCCTGGGGGGTCAGCCGTGAGGACGCGATCATCGCGCTTGCGCCCTTCTATCACTGCAACGCCTGGGGCGCGACCTACCTCGGACCGATGGCCGGCGCGAAACTCATCCTCCCGGGGCGTGCCTTGGACGGCCGCAGCCTACGCGAGCTGATCGTCAATGAGGGCGCGACCGTTGGGCCGGGCGTTCCCACGGTGTGGCTCGCCGTCGCCGAGCACTGCCGGCAGCACCAGGTGCGGCTCGGCAGACTGAACCGGATCGTCTGCGGCGGCGCAGCACCGCCACTTGAGCTGATGCGGGCCCTGTGGCGCGAGCACGGCGTGCGCACGGTGCAGGTGTGGGGGATGACGGAAACTACCCACGCCGCCACACTCCTGTGGACTGAGCAGGATGTCCTGTCCGGGAGCGCGGAGCCACGCACGCCGCAAGGCCACCCTATCGTCGGTACCCAGATCAGGATCATCGACGACGACGGCAAATGCCTGCCGCATGACGGCAAAACGATCGGACATCTGCAGGTGCGTGGTCACTGGTGCGCGAGCGGCTACCTCAAGCGCGACGAGATCGCGCTGAATGACGCAGAAGGCTGGCTCAAGACCGGCGACCTGGCGACGATCGACGCCGACTGCGGTCTGCGCATAACAGATCGCCTCAAGGACGTCATCAAGTCCGGTGGTGAGTGGGTGAGCTCGATCGATCTGGAGAATGCCGCCCTCGGGCATCCCGATGTTGCCGCAGCGGCGGTGATCGGCGTGCCGCACCCGAAGTGGCAGGAGCGGCCCGTGATTTTCGTCGTGCCACGTAGCGGGCGTGAGCTTTCGGCGGATTCGCTGCGGGAGCACCTCGCCGTGACCGTGGCCCGCTGGTGGCTTCCGGACGAGGTGATCATGGTCACCGAGCTGCCCTACAATTCGACAGGCAAGGTGAAGAAGGACGTGCTGCGCGAGCGCTACCGTCAGACGCGCAGCAGCGGCTGAGTCGGCTGCGACGGCGTTCCCATGATCACCCGGTATCCTTCCAGCCCACGCCCGGCGTATATATGCTAACGTGTGCATAAAAGAGCGCCGGCTCAGGCTCCCGCCCTCCGGCGAAGTGGCAGCGAGGAATGACGCAAGACAAGCAGGCGCAGCGCGAGCTTCTTCGCACTACTGTGGTAGGCAGCTACCCGCAGCCGGATTGGTTGATCAACAAGGACATACTGCGATCGCAGCTCGTACCGCGCGTTCGGCAGGAAAGTCTCTGGCGGGTCGAGCAGGAATTGCGTGCCGAGGCAATCCGCGATGCCACGCTGATCGCCATCCGTGACATGGAGAGTGCCGGCATCGATGTCGTCACCGACGGGGAGACGGCGCGCGAGAGCTACAGCAACCACTTTCTCTCAGCGCTCGAGGGCGTTGATGACGTGAGGCCCGCGACGATCGTCAGTCGAACCGGGCATACAACCCGAGTTCCCCGGGTGGTCGGGGCTATTCGCCACCGCCAAGCGGCCGAGGAGGGCGCCGCGCGCTTCCTGCGCGAGCAAACGCAGCACCGGGCGAAGGTCACTCTGCCTGGTCCCTTTACACTCGCTCAGCAAGCGAAGGACGAGCACTACCACGATCTGGAGGCGATGGCGTTCGACTTTGCCGTGGCGCTCAACAGCGAGGCGCGGCTGCTGCAGGAGACCGGTATCGACGTAATCCAGCTCGACGAGCCCTGGCTGCGTAACGATCCGGACGGCGCACGCCGCTTTGCGATCCGCGTGCTGAACCGCGCGTTCGAGGGTCTGCGAGTGAGGACCGCGGTTCATACCTGTTTCGGTTACGCGTTTCTTCGTCCGGGCCAGAAGTCACGCGGCTATGAGTTTCTCACGGAGCTTGGAGACTGCGTCGCGGAGGAGATTTCGATAGAGGCGGCTCAGCCGCGGCTAGATCCTGGGGTGCTACGCGAGCTGTCCGGCAAGTCGATTGCCCTCGGGGTGCTCGACCACTCCACGCCGGAGCCCGAGCTCCCAGATGTAGTGGCAGCGCGCATCCGGGCGGCGTTGGCCTATCTACCCCCTCAGCGGCTGTTGCCGGCCCCGGACTGCGGCATGAAGTACATGACGCGCGCCGTCGCGTTCACACGCCTGAAGAATCTCGCGGCGGCAGCGGCGCTGGTACGTTCGGAACTGGGAGTCCGGGAGAACTGACGGACGGCAAGCCCGGGCGTCAGGGCGCGGGTCGGGACCCGGAACCCGCGCGCCGGGTGCGCGTGTCGTGTGTCCGGCGCGCACTGCGACGATTTCGCAACCGGTGCGGCGGCGCGGTGGTACCGCGCAGCACGAAGGTCGCATCGATGGAGAAATGCGCGTTGCCGCGTTCCGGGACCTCCGCCAGCGACGTCAGCTGGCGCATGAGGGCAGACGAGGCCGCTTCAGCCATCTCTACGAGCGGCGTGCCAACCGTCGTGATGCCAGGATTCCAGAGGGCATACCAAGAAGGATCGCCAAAGCCAATCAGGGACAGGTCACGCGGCATCTCCAGGCCCGCATCCCGTAGCGCACGCAACGCGCCCACGGTCAGTGCGTTCGATCCGAGCAGTAGCGCGGTCGGCGGGTCAACCAGGTTCAGCAGGTCGCCGACGGCGGCGCGCGCAAAATCCGGGTCCGAGGGACCGAGGCGGCGCAACGCCGGGTCCTTGCGCACTCCGGCGCGATCGTGCGCCTTCATATAGCCTGCAAGGCGCTCTGCTCCGGTGCTGCGGTCCGTCAGCATGCCGACGTAGGCGATGCGGCGGTGGCCGAGCTGTAGCAAGTGTTGCGTTGCCACCAGCAGTCCGCGCTCACCATCCACCGAAACCGAAGGGGCAGCGAGGCGCGGGTGGTGGCGTGAGTACTGCACCAACGGCACGCCCTGCAGTAGCGCCGCGGTCTTCTCCAGGAGCCCCGGTGTCGGAGTCAGGATGATGCCGCGGGCGCGCGCCTCGCGCAGCGCGAGCACCTGGTTGTACTCGGCCACCGGGTCGTCTTCGGAGGCTGCGAGCATCATCTGAAAGCCGTTCTTGGAGCAGCGGTGAGCGACGATCTCCGCGGTCATGCCGAACAGTTCGTTCTGAATCTGGGGCAGGATCAGGCCGACGAGCGAGCCCTTGTCGCTGCGCAGGCTGCGAGCGGCCGCATTGGGAACGTAGCCGAGTCGCTCCACAGCCTGGCGCACGTTCTGCTTGGTCTGCTCATTGGTATAGGGATGGTCGCTGAGCGCGCGTGACACCGTCGAGTGGGAAATGCCCAGATGCTCCGCGATGTCCTTAATGGTCACGCTGGCGTCCGCTATCGAGGGTTTTCTTGATTTGCGCGCGGCCATGCGGCACGAATGTTACCGCAACCGGAGCTCCGTCTGCTATCAACGCAGCGGCGCCGCTCCTGCGCGGGCACGCATCGCGGCGCGGTTCGCTGGGTTTGACTTTTCTGCACACGTGCGCATAATCGTTTTATTACTACCCTACGGCTGAGCGCCTGCACTGGAACTACCCTTTCCGCGCGCTTCAGTCGGAGAGAATTCAATGTCGATCAGGTTCGATAATCGCGTCGCCATCATCACCGGAGGCGGGAGTGGTCTCGGTCGGGCGCACGCCGTGATGCTGGCTGCGCGTGGTGCGAAGGTGGTAGTGAACGATGTCGGCGGCGCTCTGGACGGCAGTGGTCATTCCCGCTCTGCGGCCGACGGGGTCGTGGACAGCATTGTGAGCGCCGGCGGCGTGGCCTGTGCCAACTATGACAGCGTCGCCGACCCAGCCGGGGCGGAGCGCCTAGTGGCGACCGCGCGCGAGCGCTTCGGCCGCCTCGACATCCTCGTGAACAACGCCGGTATCCTGCGCGACAAGACCTTCGCCAAGATGGATATGGCCGATTTCCGTGCGGTCGTTGAGGTGCATCTCATGGGGGCGGTGCTGTGTTCGCACGCCGCGTGGCCGGTGATGAAGGAACAGAACTACGGCCGCATCGTCATGACCTCTTCCGGTGCTGGTATCTACGGCAGCTTCGGACAATCCAACTACGGCGCGGCAAAGGCGGCATTGCTCGGACTGATGAACGTGATCAAGCTCGAGGGTCTGCGCAACAACATCCTCGTCAACGCCGTCTCGCCGATCGCTGCGACGCGTATGACCGAGGCAATGTATCCAAAAAGCGTGCTGCCGTACCTTAAGCCGGAGTTCGTGTCCGCAGCCGTCGCTTTTCTTGCCAGCGAGGCGTGTACGTTCACCGGGCACATTATCAGCGCCGGTGCGGGTTATTACTCGCGCTCGCAGATGGTGGAGAGCACAGGGGTGTTCATGGATGCGAATGCACCGGCAGATCCGGATGCGGTGGCGGCCGCTTACGGCCGCATTAGCGACCTCTCCGGCGCTACCGCCCTCAATGCCGCCCCAGAACTCGTCGACCGGGCGGTGCGCCGCTTCGAGACCGCCCCACCCGGGGCGGAGCTGACAAAGTGAGTGGGCACGAGCCACCGTTCCTGGGGGAAGTTGCGGACGGGGTCGCGTGGGCCACGTTCAATCGACCGCAGGCGTTGAATGCGTACTCCGAGCCGATGCGCGAGCTGATCCTGCCCTTCCTGCGCCACGCCGAGGACGATCCGGCGGTGCGCTGCGTGGTACTGCGTGGGGCGGGCGGTAACTTCATGGCCGGTGGCGACGTCAAGAGCTTCACAGAGCACATGGCCAAGTCGCCGCTGCAACGGCAGATGACCTTCGAGGCGCTGTGCCACTCAATGAACGCGATCATTTACCAGCTGCGCCGTATGCCAAAGCCAGTGGTGGCAAGTGTGGAGGGTGCTTGCGCCGGACTCGGATTCAGCTTCGTGCTGGCGTCGGACCTGGCGCTCGCGGCCGACAATGCCAGCTTCACCTTGGCCTACTCAAAGATCGGGACGACGCCCGACGGGGGTGCGTCCTTTTTCCTGCCGCGCACCCTAGGTCTGAAGCGCGCCATGGAAGTGGCCCTGCTCAGCGAGCGCATGGATGCGGCAACCGCGGAGCGGCTCGGTATCCTCAATCGGGTGGTGCCGACAGCTGAGCTGCAGGCGCAGACGCGTGACTACGCGCACCGTTTGGCGCGCGGGGCCACGCAGGCCTACGGACGAACCAAGGCCCTCCTGTCGAGCGCGTTCGGCCAGGCCCTCGAGGCCCAACTGCAGAGCGAGGCGATCAACTTCGGCGCGTGCGCGAGGACCGACGACATGGTCGAAGGTGTCGCGGCCTTCGTCCAAAAGCGTAAACCCGAGTTCAGGAACAAGTAGACCGGCCGTGGCGATTCCCGTCATGAGAGCTGATCCAGTGCGGCCCGAGGTGGGGTTCATCGGGCTGGGAAAGATGGGCGGCGCGATCGCGGCTCGCCTTGTTTCCCAAGGGATACCGCTGCACGTCTACGACACACGCAGCGCAGCGGTCGAGAAACTGCGGGCGCACGGCGCCCAAGCCTGTCGCGACGCCGCCGAGGTGGCGAGTCGCTGCGAGACCGTGTTCATCAGTCTGCCTGCACCGGAAATCGTACACGAGGTGGCAGTGGATACCGCGAGTGCGGCGCGCGGGAAGGTTCGCGTCGTCATTGACGTGTCTACCACGGGACCACGCACTTCCGCCCAGATCAGCACGGAGCTGCTTGAGCGTCAGGTTGATCTAATCGATGCGCCCGTCAGTGGTGGCATCGCCGGCGCCAACAAGGGCACTCTCGCCGTGATGGTCGCCGGCCGTGCTGAGGTGGTCCGGCGTTGCCGCGCACTGCTGGACGTCGTCGGCAAGGTCTTCGTCGTCGGCGAACGCCCCGGACTCGGCCAGACAATGAAGCTCTGCAACAATCTCCTTTCCGCCACCGCGTTGGCGATATCCTCCGAGGCCATGGTGCTCGGAGTGAAGGCCGGCCTCGACCCCAAGATGATGCTCGACGTCATTAACACCGGAAGTGGGCGCAATAGCGCCACCCAGGACAAATTTCCGAGATCCGTCCTGCCGCGCACCTTCGACTTCGGCTTCGGCACCGGGCTCATGTACAAGGATGTGCGCCTGTGTATGGAGGAAGCCGAGCGTCTCGGCGTGCAGATGTGGGTCGGACCGGCGGTGCGGCAGATGTGGCTCCAGGCCTGTATGGAGCTTGGACCCGAGAGCGACTTCACCGCGATCGTGAAGTGCGTCGAGCGCCTGGCGCAGGTCGAGGTTAGCGCTGCTTCCTAGGCGCCATCGCCTGGGTGCGGCTTTCAAAGGAGTCATCCATGTCGAAGTTTGACGATGGCCTTGCCGTGCGCAAGGCTGTGCTGGGGGCTGAGTTCGTCGACAAGGCGATTGCCTCGGCAGATGAGTTCAACCGCCCGCTACAAGAGCTGGTCACTGAGTACTGCTGGGGCGCGATCTGGACCCGCGAAGGATTGTCGCGCCGCGTGCGCAGTATGCTTAACCTCGCCATGCTGACCGCGTTGAATCGTCCGCACGAGCTTAAGATGCACGTCCAGGGAGCCCTACGCAACGGGGTGACGCGCGAGGAGATCCGCGAGGTGCTGCTGCAAGCGACCATCTACGCCGGTGTGCCGGCGGGGGTGGATGCCTTTCGCGTGGCCCGCGAGGCCATGGCGGATTTCAAGGAATAGGATTGCGCGAATGGCGTCGAGAAAGGTGCGCTCGCCCACCGCGGGCATTGTGTCGACCGTACACCGCAACGTGGGCGACGCGGTGGGTGAGGGCGAGGAGATCATGTTTGTCGAGTGCATGAAGATGGAGATTCCGGTCGCGGCCGAGTCTGCCGGACGACTCGTCGCGCTGCATGTCAAGCCCGGTGACAGCGTCAGCGAGGACCAAATCCTCGCAGTGATCGAGGGCTGACGCGCGCCATCGCGCGCACGCGGCATCATGGGCTGGGAACGGGAAATCGAGGAGCTTCGCACCCGCGAGCGGCTCGCGCGCGAGATGGGCGGCAAGGAAAAGATCGAGCGGCAGCGAAGCGGCGGCAAGCTCACTGTCCGTGAACGGATCGAGCAGCTGCTCGATCCGGGATCATTCCACGAAATTGGTGCCATCGCCGGCAAGGCACGCTATGGCGAAGATGGGCGGCTGCTCGAGTTTGCACCCGCGAACTTCGTTATGGGTCGCGGGCGGATCGACGGGCGCACGGTCGTGGTCGGAGGCGATGACTTCACCGTACGCGGTGGTGCAATGGATGCCGCCATCGGCAGCAAGCAGGTGTACGCGGAGCAGATGGCGCATGAGTTGCGCTTGCCGATCGTACGCTTGGTCGACGGCACGGGCGGGGGCGGCTCCGTGCGCACGCTGGAGAGCGACGGGCGCACCTACGTGCCCTACAACCAAGGGTGGGACTGGGTGATCGCCAACCTCGCTACCGTGCCAGTCGTCGGCCTGGCGCTCGGCTCGGTCGCTGGCCTCGGCGCCAGCCGCCTGGTTACGAGCCACTATTCGGTCATGGTGCGCGGCATCTCGCAGGTCTTCATTGCTGGGCCGCCGTTGGTGGCGCACACCGGCGAAACTGTGAGCAAGGAGGAACTCGGCGGGAGCGAGATCTGCAGCCGCTCCGGCACGGTGGACGTGGTGGTGGAGAGCGAGGCGGAGGCCTTCGACTGCGCGCGCCGATTTCTCTCGTATCTTCCGCAGAGCGTCTACGAGTTACCTCCCCGCGGGCCGGTGACCGACGATGCGGCGCGCCGTGATGAGTGGCTGATCGAGGCGATTCCGTCCGACCGGCGCAAGGTCTACGACATGCGACGAATTCTGAAGTCGGTACTCGATCGCGATTCGTTCTTTGAAATTGCGCGCCAGTACGGCCGCTCGGTCATTACCGCTCTCGCGCGGCTCGATGGCTGGCCAGTCGCCGTCATGGGCAGTGACCCGCATTTCCATGGCGGGGGCTGGACCGCCGACAGCTCCATTAAGCTGACGCGGTTCATAGACTTCGCCACCACCTTTCATCTGCCGGTCGTGAATTTGGTGGATGTGCCCGGGTTTCTCATCGGCACGGCAGCCGAAGCTCAGGGGACTATGCGCCACGGAGCGCGCGCGCTGGCGGCGCTGTACCAAGCCGATGTGCCGTGGTGCTCGGTGCTGGTGCGGCGTGCTTTCGGTGTGGCCGGGGCGGCGCACGCGAACCACACGCGCCTCGCATACCGCTACGCATGGCCTTCGGGCGACTGGGGCTCGCTGCCGGTGGAGGGCGGGATCGAGGCGGCGTACCGTGCCGAGCTCGCCGCGGTAGCCGATCCCGCCAAGCGCCGTGACGAGCTCGAGCGGCATCTGAACCAGTTTCGTTCGCCATTCAGGACCGCAGAGGCGTTCCTGGTAGAAGAGATCATTGACCCGCGCGACACGCGCCCGCTGCTGTGCGAGTTTGCGAATCTTGCCGCGCCACTGCGTAGGGCGGGGACCGTGTCCCCGCAATACCGCCCGTGAGGGATGCCGGCGCGGCCTTGCCGGAGGCCCCCGGGGTAGTGTTCCAGCGCTACCTGAAGGGCGGAGAGCTGTGGTTGCAGCAATGCGACGGCTGTGCACGGCAAATTTTCTACCCGCGCACGTTGTGCCCCTACTGCGGTGGCAACCGCCTGCAATGGCGTCGCGCCTCCGGGGCGGGTACGGTTTACTCGACCACGGTGGTACGCCAGCGACCAGAGCGCGGCGGTGATTACAACGTGGCGATCATCGAGCTCGCCGAAGGTGCCCGGCTTCTGAGCCGGGTCGAGGGCATTGCGGCGGAATCAGTGCGGATCGACATGAAGGTCCAGGTAGTCATCCGCGCCGGGACGGACGCGCAACTCGTCGTGTTCGAGCCAATACAGAGCGTGGGCGTATGAGTCGCGAGACGCTGCGCGGCGCGGTCAGCTGCGCAGGAATCGGCGTGGCCGGAATCGGAGCGGCACCGGGGTATTCGCACCTCGACCTGCTTGGGCTTGCGGTACACGCCGCTCTTGAGGACGCAGGTCTGTCGCTCCGCGACGTGGACGGCCTGTTCACGGCGAATATGGCGAATATCCTGCCAACGCTGGCGACCGGCGAATATCTGGGTATCCGGCCGGTGGTCGCTGTCGGAACCAATACCGGCGGAAACTCTTTCGTGGACCACTTGCAGTGGGCAGCACAGGCGCTGCATGCGCGCCTGTGTGACGTGGCGCTGATCTGTTATGGGAGCAACCAGCGCACTGGCAAGAGCGCGCCTCCCGATGCGCCACCCTATGAGACTCCGTACCAGCCACGGGACCCGATATCCTCGTACGCGCTCGCAGCCGCGCGCCACATGCACGTGTACGGCACAACCCGGCGGCAGCTCGCTTGCGTTGCGGTTGCGGCCCGGCAATGGGCGCAGCGTAACCCGCTCGCTTTCGCCCGGGATCCCCTGAGCGTGGAGGACGTGCTGGCGAGCCGCATGATCTGCGACCCCATCAGTCTATTGGATTGCTGCCTCGTAACGGACGGCGCCGGGGCAGTTGTACTCGTGCGCGCCGAACGAGCGTCGCACCAGCGTCAAACGCCCGTCTACCTGCTGGGCTGCGCCAGTGCGCAGACGCATCGCCAGATTAGTCAGATGCCTGATTTGACGGTAACCGCCGCGGCGCAATCCGGTCCGCGAGCCTTCGCCCAGGCGGGGCTGACGCCAGCGGACATCGACGTCGTACAGCTTTATGATGCCTTCACCATCAACGTGCTGCTGTTCCTCGAAGATCTTGGTTTCTGCAAGAAGGGCGAAGCGGGTGCACTGGTGGAGGGTGGTGCGATTGCGCCGGGAGGCGCGCTACCGGTCAACACCAACGGCGGCGGCCTGTCCTGCGTGCATCCGGGCATGTACGGGATCTTCACGATCATCGAGGCCGTGGAGCAGCTGCGCGGCACCGCCGGCGAGCGGCAAGTGTTGGGCGCACAAACCGCGCTGGTGCACGGCAACGGCGGGATGCTGTCTGCCCAGTCCACGGCGATCTTCGGTACGGCGGCGGTACTCTAATTTGTTGCGGACCGACCGCATCCGTAGCAGTGACGGTACTGCGATTGCATTCGCCGAGTGGGGTAACCCCCGCGGCGCGGAAGTGCTGCTGGTGCATGGTTGGTTGTTCTCGAGCCTGGCATTCAAGCGACAACTCGACGGGGAACTGGCCGACCGGTGCCGTATCGTGGCCTACGACCTGCGCGGCCACGGCGACTCTTCGGCGCCGGCTGGCGACTACGGCTATGCGAACGGCAAGCTGTGGGCGGACGACCTGCAGTGCGTGTTGGAGGCGACGCAGATGCGCCAACCGGTGATCGTGGGGTGGTCGCTCGGTGGCCGCGTGGCCGCCCATTACGCCTACGTCTATGGTAAGAGAAATATTGCCGCGCTCGTGTTCGTTTCGACGCGTATCCTGCAGCCCCCCGAGCCCGTCACTGGCCCGGATAGCGCGGAACAGGGCATTCTGTCGGACGACCTGCGAACGATGCTCCCCATTACGGCCGGTTTCATCCGTAAATGCACGCGCGCGCCTCTGAGTTCGGCCGAGTTCGAGGAGTTCTTCGGCGCCGCCATGAGGGTATCGCCTTCGGCGCGGCGCGGCGCAAGTCTGTGGCACGTGGAGTACGGCAGCTACTTCGAGACGCTTCAACTGCCAGCGCTGGTCGTGCACGGCAGCTGCGACACCCTGGTGCTGCCGCGCGCAGCCGAGGTACTGGCTGGGCGCATCCGCGGGGCGCAGCTGAGATTGTATCGGCAGTCCGGGCACATGCCGTTCTGGGAGGAGGCTGCGGTCTTCAACGCGGACCTCGCCGAATTCGCGGGACGACACTGGGCAGTCGAGGCTCAAAACGGAATTTAGCCGGGCGGAGGTGGCAGCGGTGAACGCGCGGAAAGTACGAGATCAACGCGTGCAAATTTCGCGACGAGGTGCGCCATAAGCGGATCAGCGAGAATCTGTGTCTTCGCTTGCAGCTCTCTGAAGGGCGACTGGGCTTCGACGCAGAGCTCGCACCGAACGGCGGGCGTCGGGTCGCAATCGGTACCCCCTTCCGCCTGAGCGTGCGCGCTTATGGATTCATATGAGATTCTCTCCTGCGTCAACACAGTTGCGAGATTGGTTGCCGCGCAGACCAGCAGCGCCCCAAGGCGCCGTTCCAGGTCCTGCTCCTTTGGATCGGTGCGGCGCCGGTAAATGCGCCGCAGTGGACTTCGCGGCCCTAGGTAGACAGACCACAAGCCCGAGGAACGAAAGTCTGCGGTAGCCTGAGTAAGGTGGCTCACGCGATACGTCCCTGGCCTAAATCACTGTCGGGAAGGCATAGTGAATAAATACGCAAACGTGTCGAGAACACTCGGAATGTTCTTATCAAGGAAACATTCGCAGTGAGGCATGGATGAACTACTCCATCGCGTAGATATCGTAATCTACTTGCGTCTGCGTCCCATTGAGCGCGGTCCCTACTCCGATGAGCTGGAATCGGTTGAGCCAATTGTACTCAGGGTGTCCGGTCGTCATTCGACCTGCTACACGCAGTGGGACTTTCTCTGGCGGGCGCTCCCCCCGCCGCAACCGATCGCTGCCACCGTCCCCGAGGAGCGCTACCCCCGCGTATGTCATGTAGATAAGCGCACCATCATGCGTCTCGATCGTGAGTCTTACGTCAGCCTCGACCACGTCGTCAGGCCGGATTAGGGCCCAGTCGGCGCAGCCGAGTGGACGAACGATCCCGCGGAGACGTTCCCCGGAGACCTCTCCGCGACTGATGAAGAAGTTAACGCGAAGGCCAGTAGGCGTCGGTCCGATGAGTTCTGAGGGACGCTCGCTCACCATGCGGATGTGGCATATGGGCGTCAGCTTGCAATTCAAATCAGCCATGGGCGATTCCGCGGTGACAGACTTTCAGATGAGATCCGTGATCGGTTGCATCCCAGGAGGTGTTCGTAAGCGCGCTTCTCGCGCCAGCGTGGAGGCAAGGGCCAGCATCAATGCGTATTGCGCACAACGTGCACATGGTGAGTGATGTCATCTCTAGAGCAGTCAGGCGGTCGATCCGCTCCCAAGCAACGCCTTTAGTTCGAGGTAACTTTCGAATCCAAAGACCCCGCCCTCGCGTCCGTTACCCGACCGCTTGTATCCGCCGAACGGCGCGGCGGGATCGGGCGGGGCGCCATTGAGGTATACGCGTCCGGTGCGCATCTTGCGCGCGACTGCTCGGGCATGGTTCAAGTCGGCCGAGTAAACCCACCCAGCCAGTCCGTACAGCGTATCGTTTGCAATCGAGATCGCTTCTTCCTCGGTTTCATAGGGCAGAATGGATAGGACCGGCCCGAAGATCTCTTCCTGTGCGATAGTGAAATGCCGCCCGACATTGCCGAACACCGTCGGCCGCACGTAGTAGCCTCGGCTTAACCCGTCGGGGCGTCCGAGGCCACCGGTTACCAGCGTGGCTCCTTCTTCGATTCCGGAGCCAATCAGCCGCTGGACCTTCTTGAATTGCGCTTCATTGACGACCGGTCCCATGGTCGTCTGCGGATCTCGCGGATCACCCACCTTGACTGCCCCCGCCGCAGCCTTCGCGCTGGCAAACGCCCGCTCCTGCTGAGAGCGGTGTACCAGCATTCGGGTCGGTGCCTGACAGGACTGACCGCCACCGACGTAGCATCGCTGCAAGCCAGCAGCAACCACGGTCTCGATGTCGGCATCGGGAAGGATGATGTTGGCAGACTTGCCCCCGAGCTCCTGGTGCACGCGCTTGACCGAATCGGCGGCGGCCTTGGCCACGAGAACACCCGCGCGAGTAGAACCAGTGAAGGACACCATATCGATGTCAGGATGCGCGGCAATCCTCTGGCCGACGGTCGCCCCATCGCCGTTCACCAGATTGAAGACGCCCTTGGGGACCCCCGCGCTGTGAAGCACTTCGGCGAGAATGATGCAGCTCAGCGGTGCCACTTCGGAGGGCTTCACCACCACGGTACAGCCGGCAGCGAGCGCCGGCGCCATCTTCCCCATCACGGCCGCTACGGGCGCGTTCCAGGGTGTTATCAGTCCGCACACTCCAATGGGCTCGCGTACCAGTAAGGTCGTGCCGAGCGGCCGCTCGAACTCGTAGGTCCGCAGGATTTCAATCATCTGTTTTAGCACCGACACTGGCGCGCTCGCGTGAAAGCTGCGAGCGAACCCCGCCGGGGATCCCATTTCGGCCGTAACCGCTTCGGCAATTTCCGGAATGCGACGCTCGTACTGCTCGATGATCCTCGCAAGGAGCGCCATTCGCTCGGTGAGACTCAACTGCGAGTAACTTTCGAACGCTCGCCGCGCTGCTGCTACGGCCCCGTCCACGTCCATCTCGCTTCCCAGGCTGATCGACCCGGCGGGGGTTTCGGTTGCCGGGTTAATGACATCGATCTGGCGGGGTAGTGCGGGCTTCACCCACGCGCCGTCGATGTAGAACCTCAGATCATTCGACGACACACGAGCCTCCTTCATCAGACGAATCCGATGAGCTGGATGAGTGAGCATATGCCAGACGCTCGTGATATGGCAACGTGTGCGTACCGGAAAAACGTGCGCGCAGCGCGCGGACAAATCGACGTCGCCCAGGCCGAATTGGAGGCCAAGATGGTCGATCGGCATCTCGCGAGCATCACGCTAGCCGATGCGGAAGGAAATTCTGCTTTGCCAGTCACTCAGGACGGGAGGAGACGGCCCCTGACGGCGAGGCTCCGTCCGTCCCAGTCTCGAATCTTGCGTTGAGCGTCCGTGTCCCTTGTTCGCAATTGTTGAGAATGCCGAACGCGAATGTCTGCTGTTGGCCGCATTCTAAGGCGACGAAATTAAATTGCCGCGGTAGGGCAATCTTCGATCGCCTACGGCGCCTGCCTTAGGGTCAGAACCTATATCCGATCAGGAAGGTGATCATGCGGGGACGCAGTGGGATTTCCGACTTTATGAACTGGTCGGATGAAATGTTTGTCGGCCCGTAAGCGTTACTCAGGTTGTGGCACTGGAGCTGTGCCATCCAGTTATCTTTCGCAACGCCCAACCCGACGTCGTACGTGGTGTACCCGGGGATCTGGTAACGCAGCAGCGTGGTGCTCGTGTATCCGGTCGGAGGATTCTCGCTCGGCGCGTTACCGTCCGGGAAATTCGCCGGCTGGTTGCTCATCGAGGCGACGTGACTCGCACCGACCCAGGCGAACGGGTTGTATGCGCCGGCCGTCCAGTCATAGCGCGCCAGCAGGTTAAACATCCACGGCGGCGAGAACGGCGGCCGTGCGCCGAGCACACCGTACGGATTGGTGTACGTATTTTCCATGATTACCGTGATGCATTGGCCGAGCGGCGTTGGATTGCCGGCGGCCGGGCGGTTGCTCGGCAGGCACGGCGCGTTGGTCTGCTCCGCGCTGTTCACCGAGCTTGAGCCCTCGAGCGTGAAGCCCTCGAACAGGCGTGCCACGAACTGAATCTCGAAACCCTTGACCGTGTAGCTTGGCCCGTTGACATTGAAGGTCGTGTTACCGAGGTGCACCGGATCAAACTGCGGCAACTGGACGTTTTCCCACTTCATCTGATACGCAGACAGGTTGACGATCACGCGGTGCTCCCACCACTCGGTCTTGATGCCAATCTCGTTGTTGGTGAGCGAGTCAGACTCGTAACCCACCGGCTTGTTGAACTGGTTGGTGTTGAGACCTGCGAGGCTGCCGCCGGGCAGGCAGCGCGGGTCCGGGGCGCTTTGTGCCCCATTTATATTGCCGCAGTAGCGCGCTACCCCCGAAAGAATGGGCGCTTGACCCGGCAGCGAGAAGAAGCGATTGAAGCCACCCGGACGGGAACCCTCCGAGTAGGTGTAGTACGCCATGATGTCGTTGGTGACGTGCCAGGTCAGGTTGCCACGCCAGCGGTGCCCGGACTCGGACTTGTCCAGGTTGATCGGGAAGCCGCAGAGCCCGGCCGCCGTACATGCGCCGTCGATGTGGTTCACCACGAGACCGCCGCCGCCGGAGGTGAGGCTGTAGTACTCCGAGCCGTGCTCGAACTCATCATACTTGTACCAGCGTATGCCGCCGGTGATGGTCAGGACCTTGGGAATCAGATCGAAATCGATGGAGGTAAATCCCGCAGTCTGCTTGTAGCCGCGCTGCACGTCCTCACCAAACGCCGTGTTCGCATCAGTACGCAGCCCCGGTGTGCCCGCGAACGACCCCGGCGTCGGTCCGATGGCAGACAGGCAGTCGGGGCCACCGCCCAGAGCGATGTCAAGATTGGCCTGACTGCACTGCGGGATGCGCAGGTAATTGAAGTTCATGTTGTCCTCAATGACGAACTTCTCCCAGTAGGCGCCCACGAGGCCGCGCAGCCGGTTGTACGCATCGGTGCTCAGGCGGATTTCGTGGCTCTGGTGCTTGTTGGACGTCTGGTCGTTCCAGTTGCCCACCGCGGTGGAGCACTGCAGCGGGTGGCCGGTGAGGGACGGGAAATTGGTCTGGTTGAAGTAGCCGGCGCCCGAGCCGATGCACGCGTAGTAGGAACTTGCCACTACGCCGCGCAAGTAGTTCGAGTAGTCCTGCTGGCCCTCGATGTGACGGGTCATGTAGCTGCCGCTGTAGACCACGTCCAGGAGGTTGCCGATCTTGCCATTGATGGTCAGCGTGGTGCTCGCGTAGCGGTCCTTGTTGAACGCCGGCGCGAAGGCAGTGATCTGATATGGCTGCAGGGCCCGGCCGTCGGTGCTGGTCGGATAGGCGTAGTGATAGCCGTCCGAATGCATGTCCTGGTAGTTCTGCTGCAGTAGCGCGTCCCAGTGATCGTTGATCTTCCACAGCGCCGAGACGCGCACGCCCTGGATATCAACCGAGTTGGTGTTGTTACCCTGCAGCGGGCCGTTGTTCGCCGTCGGGTTGCCACCCAGGTCGTACGGTATGGTTCCGGGGAGGTAGCCGATGGTCGCCGGTACGTTATCAATGTAGCCACCGTGGCGGTCGGAGAAAATTACCGCGCGCAGACCGAACGTGTTGTCGATGATCGGCACGTTGAGCACGGCGCTCAGATTGGTGTTTGGGTCGCCGCCGGCGGTGACGCCGTAGCCGGCGTTGACGTCGCCCGAAGTCGTGTCCAGCCGTGGCTTGTTGGTGATGTAACGGATGGCACCCGCCTGTGCGCCACCACCGAGCAGCGTGCCTTGGGGGCCTTCCAGGACCTCGACGCGCTCCATGTCCACCAGGTAGACATCGTTATTGCGGGCCGGGAACTGCATCGACTGATCGTCGAGGTACAGCGCAACGTTCGGGAACGGCGCCGTGGTCGACTGCGACTGGTTGCCCGAGCCGCTGCTGCCCAGTCCGCGCATGAAGATGTTGCCGGTGCCCGGGCCGTTGCCGCTGAAGGTTAGGTTGGTCGTGTATTTCAGCAGGTCATATGTGGTGGTCGCGTTGAGCTGATTGAGCTGATTGCCGCTAATGGACTGAATTGTAATCGGCACGTCCTGGATCTTCTCCGCGCCGCGGCTGGCGCTGATAATGACCTCATCGCGCATCTCTACCGTGAGGACGCGCGGTGTTGGCGCGTGCGGTGCAGCCACGCCGGCAAAGATGCGGATGCTGCGCGGGGTGAGATGCTCGAAGCGCAGTCCGGTGCCTTGTAGCATGTGAGCGAGCGCCTCATCGGCTTTCAATCCCGCGCCGACCGCCTGGGATCTCTGGTTGCT
>Ga0105245_10002040_pt1 | contig 18316 bp, 19 predicted proteins | sample KBSM54metaG_FD_81523 | JGI IMG/M metagenome (GOLD analysis project Ga0105245, IMG submission 81523) | Miscanthus rhizosphere microbial communities from Kellogg Biological Station, Michigan, USA - KBS M5-4 metaG | ecosystem: Host-associated > Plants > Roots > Rhizosphere > Soil | place...
CGCCCACGGCGTCGAGGCGGAACCGCAGGTAGCCGCGGATCTTGGGGGTGGCGTCGGCCCGCAGGGCGGTGCCCAGGGCGGCCGCCGACTCCTCCGCCCGGGCCGCCACCTCGGGCGCCACGCCCGCTCCCGACCAGGCCGCGGCCTCGGCGTCGACGGTGAGCACGCCCAGGTGGCGGGTCACCACCTCCCCGCCGACCGGTCCCACCCGGGCCGCGTACTCGGCCGCCGTCTCCCACCGCTGCTGGCCCAGCCCGGTGGCGGCCAGGTCCTCCTCCGCCTCGTCCCAGGCCACCAGCACCCGGAGGGCGGGCGTGGTGGCCGCCAGCCGGCGCCGACGGCGCATCTCCCGCCGCAGGAGGGGGACGGCCGCCCCCGCCGCCACCGGCAGGAGGAGGAGCAGGACGAGGGCGAGGTGCAGCAGGCGGCTGAGCACCGACGGGCCGGGTCGGGCAGCGGCGCCCCCGCCCGTGTCCTCGGGGGCGACCGGCCTGGGCACGGTGGCGCCGGGGACGGTGGCCGCCGCCCCGGGGACGGTGGTGGCGGGCGTGGCCGGCGGCGTGGCGTCGGCCGGCGCCACGTCGGTGTAGTCCTCCGCCCCCGGCTGGCCCCGGCCGGGCGTGGGCTCGAAGGCGACCCAGCCGTAGCCGGACACGTACACCTCGGGCCAGGCGTGGGCCTCGCGGTCGGTGACGTGGTAGCGGCCGTCGGCGCCCAGGGCGCCGGGGGTGAAGCCCACCGCCACCCGCGCCGGCAGGCCGACGGAGCGGGCCATGGCCGCGTAGGTGCCGGCGAACTGCTCGCAGTACCCCACCCGGTCGTGCAGGAAGCGGACGATGGCGTCGTCGCCGTGGCCGGGCGCCACGTCGAGGCTGTAGGTGAACTCCGACCGGAACCAGTCCTGCAGGGCCCGGGCCTTGGTGAACGGGGTGGTCTGGCCGTCGGTGACCTCGGCCGCCGTCAGCCGCACCGACACGGGGAACTCGGTGGGCAGGGAGAGGTAGCGCTGGGCGACGTCGGCCGGCACCAGGTCGGGGGCGGCGGCCAAACCCTCGGCGGTGATCGTGGGCAGGGCCGACTCGACCTTGTACGCCAGGCCGTCGGCCGTCTCCCTGTCGGTGAGCAGGCTGGCCGAGTCCTTCTCGTAGCGCAGGCCGGGCACCCGGCCGTCGACCCGCGCCGGCCGGAAGGCGGCGGGCAGCCAGATGGCGGACAGGGCCCCGATCACGAAGTCCTGGGTGAGCGGCTGCTCGGGCCCCCGGGTGACGATGCCGTCGGGAAGCGACCCCTTGGCCCGCTGGTAGCTGCCCCGGGACGACCAGATGTTGCCGTCGAAGCGGTCGAGCGACGTCAGCCGCCAGTAGGCGGGGGCGCTGCTCCCCACGGTGAAGACCTCGGCCCCGGTCGGGTCGATCAGCCGGCCCCGGATGTCGACGAGGGGGCTGACCGTCACCCGGGCCGACCCCCGCGTCCCGGGGCGGTCGCCGATGCCGAGCAGGCTGGGGGAGTCCGCCCCCGGCAGGCGGGGACCGACCACCACCGCCGCCGTCACCGCGACCAGGCCCACGACCGCCGCCGCCCGCAGCAGGGCGCCGTCGCCCTGGGCCCCCCGGCTGCCGAACCAGGCGCCCGAGGTGGTGCGGGCGCCGGCGTCGGCCAGGACCACGAAGGCGAGGATGGCGGCCAGGTAGACGGCGGTGAGGCCGACGCGGCGGTTGTCGGTGCCGAGCATGGCCCCGAACAGGAAGACGGTGAACGACGGGATGACCGCCTCGAAGCGGGCCCGCACCCGGAAGGCGAAGAGGTCGGCCAGGCTCGCCGCCAGCCACGTCCCCACCGCGCAGGCGAGGACGAAGCCCCGGGTGACGGGGGCGGGGGCGACGACGGTGCCGAAGCGGTCCCAGGCGAGGCGGAGGTCGGTGCGGACGGCGTCGATCGTGGACGCCCCGGGGATGCCCATGGTGGTCGTGTGGGGCTCGATCGCCCAGGCCACGTACAGGAGGAGGCCGACGCCGGAGAGGGCCGCCGCCACCAGCGGGTTGAGGCCCCGGCGGCGGGCAGCCGCGGCCACCGCGTGGCTGGCCAGGGCCGCCCCCGCCACCGCGGGCAGGAACGAGCTGTCGGCGAAGAGGCGGGTGAGGCCGACGACGGCCACGATCGTCACCCCGGCCAACGCCAGCTCGGCCAACGCCGGGGCGAGGGGCCGTCTGGGTGGCGGGGTGGACGGCGTGGTCGGGGCGGGCCCGGCCGGGGCGCCGGCCGGGGCCCCGTCAGGGGACGGGTCGCGTTCGAGCGTCCTCATCGGCGGGCGACGGGGCGGATGCGGGCGGGGCCGGCGGCGACGACGGCGTCCCAGGCGGGGGCGAAGGGCCGGGTGGCCCCCACCGCCACCACGTGGCCGACGCCGGGCCAGGAGGCGCCTTCGGGACGCGGCCGCCGCCCGACGAAGGTGACCAGGGTGACGGCGGACGGGCTGCGGGCCAGGCGGGTGAGGCGTTCGAGGTCGGCCGCGTCGACCCCGCTGGCGGTGATCACCGCCACCGCCCCGTCGACGGCCCGGTTGGGCCCCAGGGCGGCGAGGCCGCCGGCCCCGTCGCCGGCGGGGACGAGGACGGCCAGGCGGGCCAGCACCACCTCCAGGTGGCCGGCGCCCGACCCGAAGCCGGAGTCGACGCCGTCGGTGGTGACCAGGCGCACGACCGACCCGTGCTGCCAGCAGGCGGTGACCACGCTGGCCGCGGCCGACACCGCCGCCTCCAGCGACGCCTCGGTGTGGAGGCGGGCCCGGATGTCGAGCACGATGGTGGCCCGTCCCTGCCAGGGCACTTCGTTCTGGCGGATCATGATCTCGTCCCGGCGGGCGGTCGACGGCCAGTGCACGCGGCGCAGGTCGTCGCCCTGCTGGTAGGCCCGGAGGGCGTAGAAGTCCTCCCCGGTGAGGCCGACCGCGGCGGCCCGGGGCGTGGTGTGGTGGCGGTCGCGGCCGGGGCTGTCGGGCAGGGGCCGGACAGGGTCGATGCGGGGATAGACGGTGAGCTCGGCCACGGGGGCGATGGCGGACGACCTCCGGGTCAGGCCGAAGGGGTCGGACCGCTCCGCCTCCAGGGGGCCGATGGTGAAGACGCCCCGCCGGTCGGCGGGCAGGCGGTAGCTGGCCTGGTCGGACTGGCCGGGGCCCAGCGGCGGGAGCAGGAACCGGGCCTGGCGGGGGCCGCCGGCGAGCACGTCGCGCAGGGCGAGCACGGGGGAGCGGCGCCGGCGGCGGTTGCGGATGGAGAGCTCGACCCGGCTGTTGTCGCCCACGTGGACGCGGGGCGGGTTGAGCTGGCGGGACGCCTCCAGGTCGGGGCGGCGGGTGAGGACGTAGACCAGCCCGGCCCCGACCAGGCCCATGCTCCCGGCGGCCAGGACGTACAGCTCCACCAGCCCCAGCGCCCGCCCGGCCATCGCCAGCACCAGCGACCCGATCACCACGCCCCACCCCCGCCGGGTGAGCAGCCCCTTCACGCCAGCGTTCGTGGGGTGGAAAAGGGGCGGTGACCACCCCTTTTCCAACCCACGACCGGCCGGCGTCTCACCTCGCCGACGGGACCGACACCGATCCGAGGACGGAAAGGAGCACGTCGGCCCGGTTGACGCCCCGGAGCTGGGCGTCGCCGGTGAGGGCCAGGCGGTGCTCGAGGACGGGGACGGCCAGGGCCTTGAGGTCGTCGGGCACCACGTAGTCGCGCCCGAGGGAGGCGGCCCGGGCCCGGGCCGCCCGCAGCAGGCCGAGGGCGGCGCGGGGCGACACGCCGAGGGCCAGTTGGGGGTGGGCCCGGGTGGCGGCGGCCACATCGACGATGTAGCCCTTGAGGCTGGCGGCCACGTGGATGGCCCCGGCCAGGGCGGTCATGGTCTGGACGTCGGCCGCGGTGGCCACCGGCCGCAGGGAGGCGGCGGGGTCGGCCCGGCCGTGGGTGTCGAGGATGCCGATCTCGGCCGCCCGGTCGGGATAGCCCATGCCGATGCGCATGAGGAAGCGGTCGAGCTGGCTCTCGGGGAGGGGGTAGGTGCCCTCGTGCTCCACCGGGTTCTGGGTGGCGATGACCATGAAGGGCGGGGCCAGCCGGTAGGTGGTGCCGTCGACGGTGACCTGGCGCTCCTCCATGGCCTCCAGCAGGGCGGACTGGGTCTTGGGCGAGGCCCGGTTGATCTCGTCGCCGACGACGAGGTTGGCGAAGATGCCGCCGGGGCGGAACTCGAAGCTGCCGTTGGCCCGGTTGTAGACGCTCACGCCGGTCACGTCGCTCGGCAGGAGGTCGGGGGTGAACTGGATCCGCCGCCACGAGCAGTCCAGGCTGCCGGCGATGGCCTTGGCCAGGCTGGTCTTGCCCACCCCGGGGACGTCCTCGATGAGGAGGTGGCCCTCCGCCACCAGGCACAGCAGGGCCAGGCGGATGGCCTCGTCCTTGCCCTGGACGATGGTGGCGACGTTGGCCACCACCGCCTCGAAGCTTTCGGAGAAGGTCTGCACGGCCCGGGCCGCGACGCGAGATCTGGACATGGTGGGGTGGAGGCTCAGGTTACCCGCCGCCCCGGCGCGACGGACTCAGCCGGAACCGGCGAACAGGTCGTCGACGGAGAGGGCGAAGCCGTCGAGCAGGGGGGTGGTGAGCGTGTCGCCGGCGCCGGCCACGAGGGCGTCGTCGAACCCGCTCGTGCCCGGAACCGCTCGATGGACGAGGATCGTGGCTGCCGGCGGGTCGACCAGCCACAGCTCCGCGACACCTGCGTCCCGGTAGGTGCGCCGCTTCTTCCCGAGGTCGTGGCGCCACGTGGAGGGGGAGCGGACCTCGACGGCCAGGTTCGGTGGGGTGTCGCTGCGGTTGCCGGTGGGGATCACGGCCGACCACCAGACGTCGGGCCGGAGCAGCGTGTAGGGGCCGAAGATCCAGTTGCCGCCGAACCCGGCCCGGCCCCGGTCGGGCCCGGCGTCGCACCAATCGCCGAGCGCCTTCAGTATCCGGCGCACCACCTCCTGGTGATGGAACCCCGGGTCGTTCATCACGACCTCCCCGTCGACGAGCCAGGCATCGGCCGGCCAGTCGCCGGCGAGGAACTCCTCGACGCTCACCCGGGCGGGAGGCGACGACGTGGTGGTGATCGGAGCGGTCACGGTCCCAAGGATATCGAGGGGGTGTGACATTCACTCAAGAACCACGCCTCCGCCGCCGACACACGCGGCACAGTGGGAACGCGGGCGGCACGGGTCATCCTGGTCGTGCTCCTGGCCGCCTGCTCGCTGACGTCGGCCGCCGGCGCGACGGCCACTGCCACTGCCACTGCCACTGCCACCGGCCCCCCGGCGCCGATGGCCGACGTCTCGGTGGCGTACCAGCTCAACTCCCGCCACGACGGCAACCTGGCCAGCGGGGTGGAGGTCCCGCCGTTGACCCGGGCGTGGACCAGGGACCTCGGGGCCAGCGTGTCCTACCCGGTGATCGTCGACGGGAAGGTCTTCGTGACCGCCGCCAACGGTGCCGGGCCGGCGGGCTACGGCACCAGCCTCCACGCCCTCGACGCGACCACCGGCGCCGACGTGTGGGGCCCGGTCGACCTGGGCGGCACGTACTTCTGGTCGGCGCTCACCTACGGCGGGGGCCGGTTGTTCAGCCTGAACTTCGACGGCATCCTCCGGGCCCACGACGTCCGGACGGGCGCCGTCGAGTGGACCGTCGACCTCCCCGGGCAGTACGCCTTCGACTCCCCGCCGACCTACCGCAACGGCCTCGTCTTCGTCAGCGGCGCCGGGTCGGGCGGCACCGTGTACGGCGTCGCCGCCCTCGACGGACGGGTCCTGTGGACCCAGCCCGTGATCGACGGCTACGACGGCTCGCCGGCGGTGTCCGACACCGGCGTCTACGTCTCCTACGCCGCCACCCAGGCCTACGCCTTCGCCCCCGCCACCGGCGCCCTCCTCTGGCGCCACGTCGGGGTCGGCGAGGGTGGGGGTGGGCTCACCCCGGTGCTCGCCAACGGCCGCCTGTGGACGCGGGACACCGACGGCTCGGCGATCCTCGACGTGGTGACCGGAGTCTCCGTCGGCGCCGTGCGCACCATCGGCCCCGCCCCCGCCTTCGCCGGTCAGGTCGGGTACTTCGTCGGCGGCGGCGTCCTCGAGGCCAGCGCCGCCCTCACCCAGTCGGTGCTGTGGTCGTTCGCGGGGGACGGAAACCTGCGCACCGCGCCCATCGTGGTCAACGGCTACGTCTACGTGGAGTCGACGTCCGGGCAGGTGTGGGCCCTCGACGGCGCCACCGGCGCGCCGGTGTGGCACGACGTCGTCGGCCCGCCGTTCGCCGATCCCGACGAGCGCAGCGCGGCCCGGCCCCTCCCCGGCCTGGGGGCGGGCCAGGGGCTGGTCGTCGTCCCCGCCGGCAACCTCCTCGTCGCCTACACGGGGGCCTCGGGGCCGACGCCCCCGGCCCCACCCGGCCCCCGGGCCTGGGGCCTGAACGCGGTGGGCGGGCTGGGCGACGGCAGCCTGGTGGATCGGCTCGTGCCCATCCGGCTCGCCGGCCTCGGGGGCGCCGCCGAGCTCGGCGGCGGCCTGCTGCACAGCCTGGCCGTGCAGGGCGGGGGGACGGTCGCGGCGTGGGGATGGAACGGCTACGGCCAGTTGGGCGACGGCACCATCGTCGACCGTTCGGCGCCGGTGGCGGTGTCCGGGCTGACGGGCGTGGTCGAGGTGGCGGCCGGCGCCCTCCACAGCCTGGCCCTCCGGGCCGACGGCACGGTGTGGTCGTGGGGTTGGAACGGCTACGGCCAGCTGGGCGACGGCACGACGACCAGCCGCCTCGTCCCCGCGCCCGTCCCCGGGCTCACCGGTGTCGTCGCCATCGCCGCCGGCTTCCACCACGACCTGGCCCTGCGGGCGGACGGCAGCGTCTGGGCTTGGGGGTTCAACGGCGTGGGCCAGGTGGGCGACGGCACCGTCGTCGACCGCCGCACCCCGGTGCCGGTCGCCGGCCTCACGGGCGTCACCTCGATCGCCGCCGGCGCGACCCACAGCGTGGCCGTGCTCGGCGACGGCACGGTGCGGACGTGGGGCTGGAACATCGCCGGCCAGCTGGGCGACGGCACCCTGACCGAGCGCCACGTCCCGGTGCGGGTGGTCGGGCTCGACCACGTCCACCGGGTGAGCGCCGGCTTCCACCACAACCTCGCCCTCCGCGACGACGGCTCGGTGTGGTCGTGGGGTTGGAACGTCTACGGCCAGCTGGGCGACGGCACCACGGTCACCCGCACCACGCCCGGGTGGGTGGCCCTGGCCACCGCCACCGTCCAGGTGGCCGCGGGCGGCATCCACAGCCTGAGCCGGGACGAGAACGGCTCGGTCCGGGCCTGGGGCTGGAACGCGTTCGGCCAGCTCGGCGACGGGACGACCACCAGCCGACCGGTACCCACCCTCGTGGCCGGCCTGGTTGGGGCGGCCGACGTGGTCGCCGGCGGCTACCACTCCCTCGCCCGCTGACGAGGGTGAAGAATCACCGCCGTGGAGGTGGTGCTGGCGGTCGACGTCGGGGGGACGAAGCTGGCCGCGGGGCTGGTCACCGACGCCGGTGACCTGGTCGCGTCGGCCCAGGCGCCGACCCCCGCCACCACCGACGCCGACCTGCTCCTCTCGGTGCTGCTGGCGGTGGTCGACTCGGTCGGCGGCAACGGCGACGTGGTCGGCTGCGGCGTCGGGTGCGGCGGCCCCATGGCGGCGGGGGGCGAGGCCGTCTCCCCCCTCCACATCCCCGCATGGCGGGACTACCCCCTCCGGGCCCGGCTGACCGAGGTCACCGGACTGCCCACCTACGTCGACAACGACGCCAAGGCCCTGGCCCTGGGGGAGGGGTGGTGCGGCGCCGCCGCCGGCGCCCGGGACTTCCTCGCCGTCCTCGTCTCCACCGGGATCGGCGGCGGCATCGTCCTCGACGGCCGCCTGCTGGAGGGGGCCGGGGGCAACGCCGGCCACGTCGGCCACGTGGTGGTCGAGCCGGACGGGGCTCGGTGCCGGTGCGGCGGCCGGGGTTGCCTGGAGGCGGAGGCGTCGGGGTGGGCGATCGCCCGGGCCACCGGCGCCCCCGCCGAGGAGGCGGGCCCGGACGTGGTCGAGCGCACCGGCCGCCTGGTGGGGCGGGCGGTGGCGTCGGTGGCCAACCTGCTCGACCTTCGCCTGGCCGTGGTCGCGGGTGGCGTCGCCGCCGGCTTCGGCGAGCCCTTCCTGGCCGCGGCCCGGTCCGAGATGGCGGATCGGGCCCGGCTCGACTTCTCCCGCGGCGCCGAGCTCCGGCCCGCCGGCCTGGGTCGCGACACCCACCTGGTGGGGGCGGGCGCAGTGGCGTGGCGGGGGCTGGGCCGCCTGTGACCCGTGCCTGGCTGGGCCCGGCCGCCCTGGCGGTGGCCCGTCGTCCGCGCCTGTGGCCCGTCGCCGTGCGTCAGACGCTCCGGCTGGCCCGGCCCGGGTGGTGGCGGCGGTGGCCGCCCCTCCCCCTCCCCGACCCGTCCTACCTGCGCTTTCGCCTGCAGACGGCCTACGGCGACCCCGACCGACCACCGTCGGCCGACGACGTCGTGGCCTATCTCGAATGGTGCCGGGATTTCGGTCGCCTGCGCTAGCCTTCCTCCCGATGGGCGTCCCACCAGCAAGCAGAGGCTGAAAGGCCGTCGCGGTGAGCAAGGCGCTCGTCCTCAATGCCACCTACGAGCCGCTGTGCGTGGTTCCGGTGCGACGGGCGGTGGTGCTGGTGCTGAAGGACAAGGCCGAGATCCTCCACGCCTCCGACCGCGAGCTGCACTCCGAGCGCACGTCGATGCCGGTGCCGTCGGTGATCCGCCTCACCTACTTCGTCCGGGTCCCGTTCCGAGCCCGGGCCGCCCTCAACCGGCGGGCGGTGTTCGCCCGCGACGACCACCGCTGCCAGTACTGCGGGGAGGCGGCCGAGAACATCGACCACGTGCTGCCCCGCAGCCGCGGCGGCGAGCACGTGTGGGAGAACGTGGTCGCCTCCTGCCGGCCGTGCAACAGCCGCAAGGAGGATCGCATGGCCCACGAGGTGGGCCTGGTCCTGCGTCGGCGCCCCACCGCGCCCAAGGAGCTCACGTGGATCATCGTGGCCGTGGGCACGATCGACCCCCGGTGGGAGCCCTATCTCCAGGCGGGGGCGGCCCTGTCGGCCTGAACCCGGGCTTCGTCGTCCGGTGGGAACGGGCGACGCCCGAGATCCTGGCCGGCCGGCCGTGGCCCGAGCCGGCGGCGCGCACGGTGTGGTTCGTGGCGGTCGACCGGCCCACGTTGGTGCTCGGCAGCACCCAGCCCGACGCCGTGGTCGACCGGGGCCGGGCGGCCGCGGCCGGCGTCGAGGTGGTGCGCCGGCGCACGGGTGGGGGCGCGGTGCTGCTCCGGCCGGAGGAGACGGTGTGGGCCGACGTCCTCGTTCCCGCCGACGACCCGCGGGCCGAGCCCGACGTGGGCCGGGCCTTCGACTGGATCGGGCGGGCGTGGGTCCGGGCCCTGGCCGCCGTGGGGGTCGAGGGGGCGACGGTGCACGAGGGCCCGCCCCGCCCCGCCACCCCGTGGTCGGACGTGGTGTGCTTCGCCGGCCTGGGGCCGGGGGAGGTCACCGTGGCCGGGGCCAAGGTGGTGGGGATGAGCCAACGCCGGACCCGGGCCGGGTCGCTCTTCCAGTGCGGCGCCCTGGTGGCGTGGGACCCGCAGGCCCTGGTCGACCTGCTGGCGGGCGGCGACGGGAGCGCGGCGACGGAGCTGGATGGCGTGGCCGCGGGGACCGGCGTGGACCCCGACCGGTTGGCCGCGGCCTTCGAGGGCGCGTTGCACGACGCCTGAGCCATACCTAGACTGTCTAGGTATGAGCCAAGATCCCCGAGGTCATCTCGACCTGCTCCTGCTGGCCGTGCTCCAGCCCGGCCCCGTCCACGGCTACGCCGCCATCGCCGCCCTCCGCGACCGCAGCGACGGCGCCTTCGACCTGGCCGAGGGCACCGTCTACCCGGCCCTGCACAAGCTCGAGCGGGCGGGGTTGGTCGCCAGCCGGTGGACCGACGGCGGCGGACGCCGGCGCCGGGTGTACGAGCTCACCTCTGCCGGCGCCGCCGCCCTCGCCGCCCGCCGCCAGGAGTGGGGCCGCTTCGCCAGCTCGGTCCAGGCCGTCCTCGGGCCGCGGCCGATGTGGGCGGCATGAGCGGCCCCCCCGACGTCGAGGCGGGTGGCGTCCTCGAGGCGGGGGGCCCCGGCGGGACCGTCGGGGCGGGCGAGGCCGTCGAGCGCTATCTCGACCGGCTGGCCGACGCCCTCGTGGTGCGGGGGCGCTCGGTGCGGCGCATCCTGGCCGAGGCCGACGACCACCTGCGGGAGGCGGTGGCCGAGGGGGAGGCCGCCGGGCTCGGCCGGGCCGCGGCCGAGGAGCAGGCGGTGGCCCGCTTCGGACCGCCGGCCACCGTCGCCCGCCGGCTGGCGGCGGCCGAGGGCCGGGTGCCGGCCGGCCTGATCTGGTCGACGCTCCTCTCGTTGTGGCTGGTGGCGGGCATCGGCCTGGTCGCCATCGGCGTCAGCGGCGGGGTGGCGGCGGCGATGGGCGCGGTGGCCGACAAGTCGTTCGTCGCCGGCGACCAGCCCGGTGTCACCTACACCCCCGAGCGCTGCGCCGAGTACCTCGAGTACCAGCCCCACGCCGCCACCTGCGCCGACGCCGCCGTCGCCCACCACTACGACGAGGTCGTCTGGTACCGGGTCGACGCGGGCGTGCTCGGCCTGGTGACCCTGGCCGTCTGGTGGTTCGTGCGCCACCGGCGGCTGCGGGCGGGACGTCCCGAGTCCCTGCCCCCGGTCCTGGTGGCCCTGACCGGCACCGTGCTCTTCGGCGTGGCCGCCGCCGGCCTCCTCGGCGGCGGCGCCATGCAGGCGACGGTCGGGGGAGGGAGCTCGGCCGGGCAGATGCTGAGCGGCGGGGTGGTGGCGGCCGCGGTCGCCATCGGCTTCGCGGCCTGGCTCGTGCGCAGCCTGCGGGTGCCGGAAGCGGCCGCGGTCGGGTAGGGGGGCCGCCGGCGCCCCGCCTACCGCACCGGGTCGACCGCCCCGAGGGCGGCGGGCGACGGGATCGGGCCGGCGCCGACCGCGGCCGCCCCCCCGAGGGTGACGACGAACACCCAGGCGTGCCACACGACCCCGGGGACGATCTCGGCCACCGGCGCGATCGACCGGGCCGACAGCCACACGCCGACCGCGCAGGCCGCCACCTCGGCCCAGAACAGCCGGTAGGTCCGCCGGCGCCAGGGCCCGGCCGGCTGGCCCGCGGCGAAGCGCCACATGAGCAGGGGCAGGGAGGCGCCCAGGGCGAGGGCGCAGACGGTGTGCACCCGGTGGGCGGTCGGGTCGCCGCCGATGGGCACGAAGCCGGCCACCATCTGGCCCGCCAGCCCCGCCAGCATCACCGCCGAGAACCCGGCGCCCACCGGGTAGCGGCGGCAGACGTCGTGGTGGAAGGCGACGAACAGCACCGCCGGCGCCGCCAGCCCGATGGTGAAGAGGGTCGCCGACCGGGGATCACTGCCGAGGTAGCTCAGGGGCTCGGGACCGAACACGTCGAAGTGGCTCACCGCCATGGCGGTGAGGAGGGTCGTCCACACGGTGGCGACGGCGGCCACCCCCGCGTACCGCAGCCGGCGCTCTCCCATCACCGGTGTTCGGCGCCGGCGGGCGGGGTGGATGGGCGCCCCCGATTTCGACCGCCCGGGCCGGCCGGCCTACGGTGGTCGGGCACCCGTGTCCGCGACGACGCCCGGCACCTGTCAAGAAATGGCGGTGCGCTATGGCCCCCGACCTCACCCACACCGCCACTCGCCCCGAGCCGGCGATCGTCGACGCGGTGGTCGCCCCCCTGCTCCGGGGCTGGCTCCATCTGGTGTGCTTCTTCCTCGCCTTTCCCGCGGGGGCGCTGGTGATCGCCAGCGCCGGGTCGTCCCGGGCCCGGACGGCGGCGGTGGTGTATGCCGTCGGCCTCTGCTGCCTGTTCGGGGTGAGCGCCACCTACCATCGGCGGACGTGGTCGGCCGTCGCCCGACCGCGAATGAAGCGCCTCGACCACGCCACCATCTTCGTGATGATCGCCGGGTCGTACACCCCGATGTGCATGCTGACGTTGGGCGGGAATCTCGGTTCCCGGGTGCTGGGATTCGTGTGGGTCGGGGCGGCTGTGGGGGTCGTGTTCGCCCTCACCGGGATCGCGGAGAAGGCCATCGTCGGGCTGGCCACCTACATCGCCCTGGGGTGGGCGATGGTGCTGGTGTTCCCCGAGCTGGCCAGCCGCCTCACCACCGCCGACCTGGTCCTCCTGGTCGTCGGAGGGCTGTTGTACACGGTGGGCTGCATCTTCATGGGCACCCGCTGGCCCGACCCGTATCCCACCGTCTTCGGCTACCACGAGGTCTGGCACGTCATGGTCGTCGGCGCCGCCGTCTGCCACTACCTCGTCATCCTGTCGGCGGTGAAATCGGGCAGTTGATTGCCGGTCCGGGGGACGAAAGGGCGGCGCTTTACGCCGGCGGTTTGGCGTCGAGGACTTCGATCACGAACCAGAGCGTCTCTTGGGGACCGAAGGTGCCGTTGGGGCTGCCCGTGTCGCCGTAGGCGAGGGCGGGGGGGATGCCCAGGAGGCGTGTGCCGCCGACGTTCATGCCGGGGATCCCCTGCTGCCAGCCGGGGATGACGCCGTTGAGCGAGAACGTCGCCGGGGCGGGCGGGTTGTGGCCGTAGGACGAGTCGAAGATGACGCCCGTGGAGCACGACACGCCGATGTAGTTCACCGTCACCGTCGCCCCCGTGGGCACCGGCGGGCCCGTGCCGACGGTGATGTCCTTGCTGACCAGGGCCGTCGGGGGCGGGCCGACCTCCACGTCGACCTCGGGGGCCCCCTCGGGAAGGGGCTGGGAGCGGGCCACGCACGGCTTGCCGGCGGCGGACTCGGGTGTGCCGGGGAGGGTGCCGGGCGGGGCGGTGGTGGCGGTGGACGGGGCGATCGTCGTCGACGTGCTCGTCTCCACCGCCTTCTTGTCGTCGCCCCGGTTGACGATCAGCACGACGGCCGCCAGCACCGCGAAGATGGCCCCGCCGATGATGGCCTGGCGCTGCCGGGCGGCTCGTTTCCGGGCCGCCAGCTCGGCCTCGATCTTCGCCTGCCGTGCCGCCCGCTGCCGATCTCGCTTCGCGTCTGCCATGGCGGCCAGAGGATAGAAGACCCGGCCGGGGACCGTCAGGTGCGGGCAAGAATCTCGGGGAATGCCATTGCTTCTCCGCCGATGGTCGGTACTCTCGGTCGCCCATCAACCCTCTTGCCGCTCTCGTCACCGCGATCCTCCTCGCCCTCGCCCTCGGAGCGCCCAACGCGCCCGGCGCGCCGCCGGCCCTGGGCGCCCCCCCGGCGAGGGCGATCGTGCCCTCCGGCGCCGTCGGCCACGACATCTCCTGGCCCCAGTGCGACCTCCCCGTGCCCGCCCCGGCGGTGTTCGGGGTCGTCGGGGTGACGGGCGGCCGCCCCTACACCCGCAACCCGTGCCTGGGGGCCCAGTTCGCCTGGGGCGAGTCGACCCCCGGGGGGACCGCCTTCTACCTCAACACGTCGAGCCCCGGCCCGGGCGCCCTCTTCGTCGACTGGTACGGCCAGCGGGCGCCCGACCCCGCCTGCCGGCCGGGCAACGACGGCGCCTGCGCCTACGACTTCGGGTTCAACGCCGCCGCCGACGCCTTCGGCTACGCCCAGGCCGCCACCGGCCACGCCACCGGCCGGGTGTGGTGGCTCGACGTGGAGACCGACAACTCGTGGTCCGACAGCGACGTGGTGGCCAACCGGGCCTCGCTCCAGGGCAGCCTCGACTTCCTCCAGCACCAGCCGGGCGTCGTCGTCGGCGTCTACTCCCCGCCCAAGATGTGGGGCCGGATCATGGGTGACCTGCGCCTTCCCCTGCCCAACTGGATGGCGGGCGCCACCACCCTGGCCGAGGCCGTCGCCCACTGCGCCCCCGGCTTCTCCGCCACCGGCGGGCCGGTCGTGCTCAGCCAGTGGGTGGATGTGTTCGACAACGACTACGTCTGCTAGGCCGTGGGCATGAGCCCATCATGCGCAGACTGACGATCCTCCTCACCCTGGCCGCGATGCTCGGCGGCGCCGCCTGTTCGGCGGGGGCCGACCACAAGGCCGACGCCACCATCACCGCCTGCACCCCCGCCCCCGGCGGCGGGAAGCCGGTGGCCGACGGCCAGGTCACCAACCCGACGACGAAGACCAGCAACTACTCCGTCCGGATCGGGTTCTACGACAGCAGCGGCAACAAGGTCAGCGACGGACTCGACGCGGTCAGCGGCGTCGAGGCCGGCACCTCGTCGCCCTTCCACGTCACCGGGCTGCAGTCGGTGACCGGCGCCGTCACGTGCCGGGTGGCCGGGGTGACGAGGAACGTGGCGCCCGGCGGCTGACCTAGCGCCGGCGCCAGCTGCTCCCGGGGTGCAGCGCCCACCGGCGGGTGGTGGCGATCGGATGGGGACGGTGGGCGGCGGCCAGGCGCTCGTCCCGCAGGGCGTCGACGTCGGGGTCGTCGAGCGGCGCCAACGGGCCCACCACCGACGCCAGGACGTGGTCGGCCAGGGCCGGGTTGCGGGCGAGCACGGGCCCGTGCAGGTACGTCCCCACGATCCGGCCCGCCACCGCCCCCTCGGAGCCGTCCCCCGATCCGTTCCCGTGGCCGACCGACACCTTGCCCAACGGCCGCGCCCCCGGTCCGAGGGCGGTGACGCAGGCGTGGTTCTCGTAGCCGGTGAGCTCGGGCAGGCCCAGGTCGGGGTCGGGGTCGACCACGATCTCGCCCACCCGGCGGGCCCCTTCCCCCCGCACCGTCGACACGTCGAGCAGGCCCAGCCCCTCGAGCACGCTGCCGTCGGGGCCCACGAACGTCGTCCCCAGCAGTTGGAACCCGGCGCACACGGCCAGGACGGCGGCGCCGCCGTCGACCGCGCCGTGGAGGGCCCGGCCGGCCAGCAGCTCCCGGGCGGCGAGGGACTGGGGACCGTCCTCGCCCCCGCCCAGGAGGTAGACGTGGCACGACCGGGGGGTCGGCTCGCCCGCACTGACCTCCACCAGCTCGACCGGGAACCCCCGCCACTCCAGCCGCCGGGCGAGCACGGTGGCGTTGCCGCCGTCGCCGTAGGTGCCGAGCAGCTCCGGATAGAGGACCGCGATCGAGACCGGGTCAGCCACGGGCGACGGCGAGGGCGAGGCGGGCGTCCTGGAACGACGTGTAGTTGGCGGCCAGGTCGACCTCGGGCCCGCCCGCGGCCCGGATGGCGGCCAGGTAGTCGTCGACGTAGGCGTGGTCGACGTCGGCGTAGCGCAGGCGGACGGCCAGGTCCCGGCCCCGCTCCCCGGTGGCCACCACCCGCCGGCCCCGGAGCTTCTCGAACGGGACGTCCCACAGCCACGACGGGTCGTGGCCGTCGGCCACCCGGGCGTTGATCCCGATCACGACCGGAAGGGGAGCGGGGCGGATCAGGTCCAACGCCTCGGCCCAGCCGGCCGGGTTCTTGGCCAGCAGCAGCCGCACCCGCACCCCGTCGACGGTGACCCGCTCGTAGCGGCCGGCCACCGTCCCCACCCGGGCCATGGCCTGCACCGCCCACGCCGGGTCCTGGCCCAGGGCGACCACGCCGCCGGCGGCCATGGCCGCGTTGGCCAGGTTGCACCAGCCCGGCAGCTGGAGGTTGACGGGCAGGCGCTGGCCGTCGAGCAGCACCAGGTCGCGGCCCTCCAGCCACAGCTCGGGCTTGGGCCGGCGCAGCGAGCACGACGAGCAGGCCCAGTCCGGAGCCGAGCCGTTCGCGGCCGGCGCCCACCGGATGCGGTTGCCGCACGCGGGGCAGGAGGCGGCGTCCTCCCGCCACCGTTGCCCGGTGCCTACCCACACCTTGGACGAGGCGGACTCGGCCGCCCACACCACCAGGGGGTCGTCGACGTTGGCCACCACCGTGGCCCCGGGCTGGGTGTCGAGCATCCGCCGCCACGACAGGGCGTGCAGGCGGACCTCGCCGATGCGGTCGAGCTGGTCCCGGCTGAGGTTGAGGAGGACCACCACGTCCGGCTCCACCGCCGCCGCCGCCTCCGACAGCAGGCCCTCGTCGACCTCGAGGGCCACCACCGCGCCCGGCCGTTCGTAGGACAGGGCCCCGACCAGGCCGGGCAGGAGGTTCGACCCGGCCGCGTTCGTCTCCACCGGTCCCCGGGTGGAAAGGGCGGCGGCCAGCAGCCGGGTGGTGGTGGTCTTGCCGTTGGTGCCGGAGACGAGGGCGACCTTGTGCCCGGCGGCCATCTGCTCCAGGGCGGACGGGTCGACGGCCAGCGTGACCCGGCCCCCGATGACGGACCCCGCCCCCCGCCCCGCCCGGCGCGAGACCTCGGACACCAGCCGGCCGGCGAGGGCCGCGGCCCGGGTCCGCAGGGGGAGGTCCACGGCCTGATCTTGGCCCGAAATCGGCGCCGTCGAATCACGCGCCGCACCCCGGGGTTGACCTGGTGGTTCGTGGGGGATTAAATGTGGCACGAAGTGGTGGGAAAGGGAGGGCTCCCCTCCCCACCGCAGTCAGTCGACCATCACGAGGGCGTTGGCCAGAGGGGCGAGTGGGCGTTCATGTTCCTAGGGGAGTTCTTCCACTCCCTCGATCCCAAAGGACGGCTGATCCTCCCGGCGCGGTTCCGGGACCTGCTGACGCAGGCGTACGTGACCAGCCAGTTGGACGGGTGCCTGGCGCTGTGGACGCCGGCCGAGTTCCAGTCCCGGGCCGAGGAGATGAAGGAGCTGGCCAAGGGCACGCCCACGGAACGGAACATGGCCCGAGTCTTCTTCGCCTCGGCCCAGGAAGCCAGCCCCGATCGCCAGGGCCGCATCGCCATCCCGGCCAACCTGCGCCGGTTCGCGGGCCTCGACGAGGGCCGGCAAGTCGTCGTCAACGGCCACTTCGACCACGTCGAGATCTGGGACCTGGCGGCGTGGGAGCGGGCCCGGGCCGCGGGCGAGTCCGCCCTCCACGGCGCCCAGGCATGAGGAACGACCGGCTGCGCCCATGCGCAACCCTCCGACCGGAAAGCGGGAAGACCCCCCTCTTCGCCCCTTCCGAAGTCGAGAACGGATCTCGACGATGCCCCGGTCGGGGGGTTGCGGATGAACGCGACCGGTACCGCACCCGAACACCTCCCGGTGATGCTGGAGGAGGTGGTGGACGTCTTCCGGCCGGTGCCGGAGGGCGTGATCGTCGACGCCACGGTGGGGGCGGGCGGCCACTCGGCGGCCCTCCTCGCCTCTCGGCCCGACCTCTCCGTGATCGGACTGGACCGGGACGAGGACGCCCTGACGGAGGCGAGCACCGCCACCGCCCGGTTCGGGGCCCGCGTTACCTTGGTCCACGCACGGTTCGACACCCTGGCGGACGTCGTCCGGGGCCTCGGCCATGAGCGGGTGGCGGGCGTGCTGTTCGACCTCGGCGTCAGCTCCATGCAGCTCGACCGGCCCGACCGCGGCTTCAGCTACCGGGGCGACGGTCCCCTCGACATGCGGATGGACCGCACCCAGCCCTTCTCCGCGGCCGACGTCGTCAACGGGTACGCCTTCGAGCCCCTGGCCGAGCTCCTGGCCCGCTTCGGCGGGGAGAGGTTCTCGGGCCGCGTCGCCCGGGCCATCATCGCCGCCCGCCCGCTGTCGACGACGGCCGAGCTGGCCGGCGTGGTCCGCGACGCCATCCCCGCCGCCGCCCGGCGCACGGGCGGCCACCCTGCCCGCCGCACCTTCCAGGCCATCCGCATGGAGGTCAACGCCGAGCTGGCCGTCATCCCCCGGGCCCTCGACCAGGCCCTCGACCTGCTCGTTCCCGGCGGCCGGGTCGCCGTGCTGGCCTACCACTCGGGCGAGGACCGGCTGGTGAAGGCCACGTTGGCGACCGCCGCCACCGGCGGCTGCACCTGCCCGCCGGGGCTGCCCTGCGTCTGCGGGGCGGAGCCCGACGTGCGCCTCCTGTGGCGGGGGGCCCACAAGCCGACGGCCGCCGAGATCGCCGCCAACCGCCGGGCCGAGAGCGCCCGGCTGCGCGTCGCCGAGAAGCTGAGGAGTCCGGCATGACCGCCCGCATCGTCCCCAACGTCGTCCCCCGCCACCTGCGAGCCCCCCAGGCCGCCCCGACCCGGACCCGTGCGACCGCCAACGCCGTCGGCCGCGCGGCCGGGGCGGCGGCCCC
>Ga0105245_10002041_pt1 | contig 18315 bp, 19 predicted proteins | sample KBSM54metaG_FD_81523 | JGI IMG/M metagenome (GOLD analysis project Ga0105245, IMG submission 81523) | Miscanthus rhizosphere microbial communities from Kellogg Biological Station, Michigan, USA - KBS M5-4 metaG | ecosystem: Host-associated > Plants > Roots > Rhizosphere > Soil | place...
CCCAGCACCATGCCGATCGCCGCCAGCTCATCTTCGGCCTGCACGATCAGAAAGTTATTCTTGCCGGTTTCCGGATCTTTGCGATATTGCTCGCAGAATCCCTTGAACGCATCCATCACCGAAGTAGCCGGCGTGATGGGATACCAGGCCGCCACGGTGCATCCGGCATAGATCGCGCCTAAGGCGGTCGCTGTGTTGCCGTCGATCAGAATCTTATCTGCGTTACCATCCATCTTTTCCAGACGGAACGGCAGCGGGCAGTCGAAATGATCTTTGGCGTACTGATAGCCCAGATTCAGCGCCTTGCGATTCGATTCATGCAGCGCTTTTTTGGCGGCGAATTTCTCTTCGAGCAGCGCGTTGACCACGTCCATGTCGATATCCAGCGCCGCCACCATCGCTCCGGCATAGGCGATGTTCTTCATCAGAATGCGCGCGCGAGGATCGTCGAAAGCCTGGTTGCACATCTCCGCCAGCGGGACTCCCAGAAACGTGATGTCTTCGCGGTGAAGATCAGGATCCAGCGGCCAGGAGGAATCGTATAGCAGGTACCCGCCGGGGCGGACTTCCTGGATATCGCGATCGTAGGTCTGCGAATTCATCGCGACCATCAGATCGTAATCCAGAGCGCGCGCCGAGTAGCCGTCCTTGTTGACTCGAATCTCGTACCAGGTCGGCAGACCCTGAATATTCGACGGAAACAGATTCTTGCCGCATACCGGAATGCCCATGCGGAAGATAGCCTGCATCAGCAGACTGTTGGCGCTGGCCGAGCCGGTGCCATTGACATTCGCGAGCTTGACCGCGAAGTCGTTTACGCGCGTACGGAGGACGTCGTGCATGCAGCTCCTGCATAAGGAATAATGAGGTCGAATTTTTGCATGTCCCATGCGGCCGTAGGGCATCGCTCGGCGCACAATCCGCAGTGGACGCAGACATCTTCGTCCTTCACCATGGCGCGCCCGGTCTGCGGCAATGGGTTCGACGCGTAAATAGCCTGGGTCAGGTTCACGGCGGGCGCGGAAAGCCGGGTACGAAGCTCAGCCTCGTCTCCATCGCGAGTAATCGTCAGGCACTGCACGGGGCAGATATCGACGCAGGCGTCACACTCGATGCAGCGTATTTCGCTGAACGTCGTTTCGATATCGCAATTGAGGCAGCGCTGTACTTCGCGGGCAGTCTGTTCGGGGTCGAAGCCCAACTCCACTTCCAGGCTGAGTTCCTGAAAGCGCTTGGTCAGATCCACGTGCTGCATCTTCTGGCGCTTCGAGGGGTTGTAGTCGTTGTGGTAGCTCCACTCGCTCAAGCCCATCTTCTGGCTGACCAGGTTGGAACCCTGCGCGGGTCGATCGGTAACCGGTACGCCCTGGCAATGATTGTGAATGGAGATGGCAGCCTGATGCCCGTGCGCCACCGCCCAGATGATATTTTTGGGTCCCCAGGCGGCGTCTCCGCCGAAGAAAACGCCGGGCCGCGTGGATTGGAACGTGACTTGATCCACGGCCGGCATGCCCCACTTGTCGAATTCGATTCCCAGGTCTTTCTCGATCCAAGGGAACGCGTTCTCCTGTCCGATGGCCAGGATCACATCGTCCGCGGGGATGAATACTTCTTCGATCACGCGGGACTTCTTTGCTTCCGCGTCCCATTCGAGACGCTCGAACTCCATGCCCTTGAGCACGCCGTTTTCGACCACGAAGCGCTTGGGCGCGTGGTTGATCACGATGTCGATGCCTTCTTCCTCGGCGTCGTCCAGTTCCCAGGGTGAAGCTTTGAAGAAGCCACGCGGGCGGCGAGCCATCACCTTTACGTCCTTGCCGCCGAGGCGCCGCGCAGACCGGCAGCAATCCATGGCGGTATTCCCGACGCCGATGATGAGTACACGCTCACCGATCTTATCCAGATGTCCGAAAGCGATCGATTCCAGCCAGTCGATGCCGATATGAATGCGAGGATTGTCGGCGGGCGTGTCATGCCGGCCGGGCAGATCGAGTTCCTTGCCGCGCGGCGCGCCGGTTCCGACGAACACCGCGTCGTAGCCGTCCTGAATCAGCGACTGAAGACTGGAAACGGGCGAGTTGTAGCGAATCTCGACGCCCATGTTGAGGATGGTCCCCACTTCGTCATCCAGAACTTTTTCGGGCAGCCGGAAGGATGGAATATTGGTTCGCATCAAGCCACCCGGCTTGTTCTGCTTCTCGAAGATGGTGACTTCGTAACCGAGGGGCCTCAAGTCGTTCGCGACCGTGAGAGATGCCGGGCCGGCCCCGATAAGCGCGACGCGCTTGCCATTGGATTCTTGAGGAATTTTCGGGAGCAGGTGCGAAATCTCGCCGCGTAAATCCGCTGCCACGCGCTTCAGGCGGCAGATGGCCACGGGAGCCCCGTCCAGACGTCCGCGGCGGCAAGCCGGCTCGCAGGGGCGATCGCAGGTGCGGCCCAGAATCGCGGGAAACACGTTCGACTCTCGATTGACCATGTAGGCTTCCGTGTATTTGCCTTGGGCAATTAAACGGATGTACTGCGGCACGTTCGTGTGCGCAGGGCAAGCCCACTGGCAATCCACTACCTGGTGGAAATAATCAGGGTTGCGAACGTCGCTGGTTTTCAGAGTCTGTCCCCTGAGATTTGATTTTACAACAACTTGTGGGCGACAATTCTGTAGACCCGTGGAATCAAGCCAACAATCGTTAGTTCTTTTACCCGGATTTCTGTGCGATCAAACCGTCTGGAAACAGCAAATTGCGGGTCTAGCCGACATCGCCCAGGCACACGTCATGGAGTGGGGTCCGCGGCATAACTCGATCATCGCCATGGCCGAAGCGGTACTGGAATCGGCGCCGGAGCGATTCGCGCTGGCGGGACATTCCATGGGCGGGCGTGTTGCATTTCAGGTGTATCGCATGGCCCCAGAACGCGTCACGAGAATCGCCGTATTCAACACGGGAGCCGACCCGCGGCCCGCGGGAACAGCCGGCGAAGACGAAGAACGTAAGCGACGGGCCCTGCTGGAAATCGCGCGATCGCAAGGCATGCGGCCGATGGCGTTCGAGTGGCTGAAGGGCATGCTTCCGAAATACCGGCAAGAGGACACGGCTCTGGTGGAAGAGATCCTCGCGATGTTCGAGCGCAAGTCGCCGGATCTATTTGAAATCCAGATGCTGGCGCTGCTGGGCCGTCCCAATGCGACTCCGTTGTTAAGAATGATTTTGTGTCCGGCGCTTGTATTGACGGGCTTCGACGACGCATGGAGTCCTCCGGGCCGTCATCTGGAAATGGCGCAATCGATTCCCAAAAGCCATCTGGTGGTGGTGCCTAAATGCGGACACATGTCCACCATGGAGCGTCCGGATGAAGTCACCGCGGCGATGCGGGAGTGGCTGCAGCAGCCCGAGGAGTAGCTCAGAATCCGACGTTGAGCCGGATGGCGAAATTGCGTCCGGGTTCGAGCGCCGTGCCCGACAGCACACCCGAGAAGTTGATCAGGTTGAGACGGTCGGCCAGATTGAATACATCCGCCTGCAGGCGCACGGTCTTGCGATCCGCCTCGAACAGGTTGATGCCTGCCGACGTATCGAGCGATGCCGAAGGCCGCACCCGCCCGCGCTCAAAATTCACCTTGGCGAGTATCTCCGGGCCGTACTGCCGGGCGATGAAAGCCATGTTCGTCGGACCTTCGATTTCAAACGGCAGCCCGCTGTTATAACTGCCTCCGAAAGCGAACCAGATGCGTGGATACGGCTGGAAGCGGACGCGTGCGCGCACGGAGTTGCGCTGGTCTTGGGTGATGGGGAAGGAACCTTGCCCGCTGACCGCGCTGGCAGCGTCGTCTCCCAATAGCAGCCCGCCGGCTACCGGCAGAAATCCGGTGCCTGCCATGTTCGAGTAACTGACATATCCCGAAAATGCACCCCAGCGCGGTACTTCGATCTTAGCTTCGTACCCGTGGATTTTGGCTTCGGCAAACGCGATCGGAAAACTCACGCCGGTGTTGAGCAGCAGGCTGTCATCCGCGAAATTCGTCACCTGGCGGTAATACCATGTTCCGTCGAGCCGCAGCCGCCGCGACAGGCTCTTGCTGAATCCTGCTTCCGTGAAGTTCCCGCGGCTGGGCCGAAGAGGAATAAAAGCCCCGCCGCCTAGTTGGTCGGCCAGGTCGGCGCTGGCCAGCAGGATGTTTTCGACTGCGGGCCCCTGGAACACGCGGTCGTAGGACGCTCGCAATACCAAGCCGGCATGAGGGATGTTGTAAGCGACGCCCAAACGCGGGCTCCAGGCGGTTTCGTCCGCGACCAGCTTGTAATGATCGAAACGCAATCCGGCATTCACCGTCAGACCGCCGCGATGCCAAGTGTCCTGCGCGAAAAACGATTGTTCGCGTCCTTCGCCGGACTGGTTGAAGCGGAAGGTCGCGGGCAGATCGCTGTCAAAGATCCGCACGCCGCTAATCCTGCGGGTGATGATCTGATAGCCGAAGTTCTCGTGAACCGCGCTAAATAGACCATCCGCGCCGAACTTCAGATCGTGCGAGCCGTGGCTGACGGATACGCTGCCGCCGGCGTAGCCTTCGCGAAATCCCCGGTCTTGATCGGGCAGAATCGGCGTGGAGAGGATATTGCCCCACAGCCGCGCCGATGTATCGCGGACCATGCCGCGCACTTGCAGGATCACATTCGGGGAAAATTGGTGTGCGTGCGAAACCTGACCCATGGTTTCGGCTGCGGTGCGATCCTGGCGCTGCCCGGCAGTCTGCTGCAACAGCTCGTTGGGTACCAGGAAGCCGCTGCGGCGGGACTGCAGGTAGAAATGCGTGGAATCGGTGGCGGACCAGGTTCGGTCGAAGCGAGCCGATCCTCCACCGCCCGAGCCATAGTTGGTGAAGTTTTCGAGCACCGGCGGATCCAGATAGCGGTCGGTGGTCATTCCCTCGCTGCTGAGCGAAAAGCTATTGCGCCCGCGAGAATACTGAACGGATCCATAACCTGAAAGCTGGGAGAAGCTGCCGCCCTGGAAGCTGGCCTGGCCATGCAGGCCGTCGCGCAGGTCGTGCTGCGTGTTGACTTCGATCACGCCACCCAGCTTGCGGCCGAACTCCGCCGGATAGTTGGCGGTCCGCACCGTCATGGATTCGAATTCGTCGGCTCCCAGAGTTTGCGCGAAGGCCGGCGACCGATTGTCGTACAACGGAATTCCGTCGATCACGTATTGCACGGCGTATTCCGAGCCGCGTGGATGAAGAATTCCGTTGGCCTCCAGCAGCCAGCCGGGCTGCTGGTCCACCAAATCGACCAGTGACCGCCCCGGTGCCGAACTCTTGCGGGAATCGAGAATATCGGGGCCAAGATGTTGCGCGGCGCCGGTTCCCTGCGTGTCCAGCAAAGTGCCTTGCTCGCGAATCTCGACGGTAGTTTCCGCTGCTGATACGGCCAGCGTGACTGCCTTCGGAACGGGCACTGCGGATCGGACTTCAATAAGCAGTTCCTGCGTCGCGAAGCCCGTTCGTCCCACTTGCAGCCGGTATCTGCCGAAGGGCAGAGACCCAAAAGTATGCGTACCCTGGCCGTCGGTCTGGTAGGTGCGTCGCACTCCAGCGGAAAGACTTTCCAGCGAGCCGTTCGCTTCCATCGCGGTTCCCGACTGATCCTTAACTTCCAGGCGGATTTCGCCGGTTTGAAGCTGACTGAGCAGGGCCAAGGGGAAGAATAAAAGTCCCGCGAGGAGTCCCGCGCGAACATAGCCGGCCTGGTCCATGGGCTCCTTCATCTTAGACATTTCCAGGGTCCACTTGCGCACACCCCCGACCGGGACGCTATCATATATGTTTTCCCACCGGAGACAAACGGAATACTTCAGTGTCTAGAACAGTCGGGGTCCTAAAAGAGACCTTCCCAGGTGAGCGGTGTGTGGCGATCGTCCCGCGCTCGGTGGAGGTTCTCAAGAAATCTGAGATCGCGGTGATGGTGGAACCGTCGGCGGGCGCCGAAGCCGGTTACACCGACGATCAGTACATCGCCAAAGGCGCGAGCATCGCCAGCCGCGAGCAGATCTTTGCCCAAGCCGACATCCTGATTCAATTCCGCAGTCTGGGCGCGAACCCGGAGGCGGGCCGCGCGGATCTTGGATCCCTGCGGGCGGGACAGATCGTCATGGGATTGGGAGAGCCGCTGACGGCGGTTCGCGAAGCGGCGGACCTGGCTGCCACTGGAGTTTCATTCTTCGCGATGGAACTGATTCCGCGCACCACGCGCGCGCAGAGCATGGACGTGCTGTCATCACTCGCAACCATTTCGGGCTACGAAGCGGTCTTGCTGGCGGCCCAGACTCTGCCCAAGATGTTTCCGATGCTGATGACGGCCGCCGGGACCATCACTCCCGCCAAGGTGTTCGTAATCGGCGCAGGCGTGGCCGGGTTGCAGGCGATCGCCACTGCCCGCCGCCTGGGCGCAGTGGTGAGCGCGTATGACGTTCGTCCCGCGGTGCGGGATCAGATTGTCAGCGTGGGCGCAAAATTCATCAGCCTGGATGTGGAGGCGGGCGCCGCGGAGGACAAAGGCGGATACGCCAAGGCGATGGACGAAAATTTCTACCGCCGCCAGCGCGAGCTGATGCTGGGCGTGATTCGCGATAACGATATCGTGATCACCACGGCCGCTGTCCCGGGAAAGAAAGCGCCGATTCTGGTTACCCGCGAAATGGTGGAAGCCATGGCGCCCGGTTCGGTAATTATGGATATCGCCGCGGTGCGCGGCGGGAACTGCGAGCTGACTCGTCCCGGAGAAACCGTCATTCACAACGGCGTCACCATCCTGGGTCCGACCAATTTTGCGGCCATGGCTCCCTACCATGCCAGCCAGATGTTCTCGGCGAACTCCATCACGTTCCTGAAACACCTGATTGGATTTCTGCCGCTCACCAAGGACGTGACCGACGACATTGTGATGGAGACTCTGGTGACGCATGCCGGCGAAGTCACCAACCCGCGGGTGCGCGAAGCTCTCGGATTGCCGGCCCCTGAAGCGGTTGTCGCACAAGGGAAGGTTTCCTAAATAACATGCAGTCATACGAATTCGGCTTGTACGTCTTCATGCTGGCGGCATTCCTGGGTTTTGAGCTGGTCAAACGAGTCTCGCCGCTCCTGCACACGCCTCTGATGTCGCTGTCGAATGCGATTTCGGCTATCGCCGTAGTGGGCGGCATTCTGGTCACCGGCGATAAGGACGCGACGGAGCTGACGCGCTGGCTGGGATTCACCGCCGTGGTTTGCGCCAGCCTGAACGTGGTCGCGGGTTACCTGATCACAGACCGCATGCTCAGGATGTTCCGTAAGCGGGAGCCCGAAAAGAAATGAGCGAGAAATGATCGAGAACGTTCTTCCAGCGATCTACTTGCTCGCCTCCGTCGGCTTCATCCTGGCGGTCAAGTGGATGAACAACCCGGCCACTGCGCGCCGCGGCGTCATCATTGGCGAGATCGGGATGCTGCTGGCGGTGATTGGCACGCTGCTGCGCGTCCAATCCAACTTCGCCATGATCTTCATCGGAATCGGTATCGGCGCGGCAATCGGCGCTCCGCTGGCCTATTTGATGCCGATGACAGCGGTCCCGCAGCTGACGGCTCTTTCGCACGCTTTTGGAGCATTGGCCTCCGCGCTGATCGGAACGGCTGAGTTTTACCTGCGCGGCCCGCACGGATTCACCATGGCGGCGTTGTCGCTCGAAACACTGCTCGGCTATTTGACCACCACGGCCAGCATCATCGCCTTCGCCAAGCTTCAGGAATTAATGCCGACGCGGCCTTTGACCTATCCGGGTCAGAACTTCGTCAGTCTCGGAGTCCTGGCCGCGGCCATCATCGTCGGCGTGATGATGGTGGCCGGAACCCCCGCGCCTTGGATGTTCCCGGCGTTCACCGCATTGTCGCTGCTGTTCGGAATCCTGCTGGTGATCCCCATCGGCGGCGCCGATATGCCCACCGTCATCGCGCTGCTGAATTCCTATGCCGGAGTGGCGGCGGCCGCGATGGGTTTCGTGCTCGACAACAAACTGCTGATCATCGCCGGAGCGCTCAATGGCTCGGCCGGCTTGATCTTGTCCATCATCATGTGCAAGGCGATGAACCGTTCGTTTACCAACGTGCTGTTTGGAGCCTTCGGGCAATTGCAGACGGCAGCGGCGGGAACAACCGTGCAGCGTCCAGTGCGTTCCGCGACTCCCGACGAGGCGGCTGCGATTCTGGATTCGGCGCGCAGCGTCATTGTCATTCCGGGCTACGGCATGGCGGTGGCGCAAGCCCAGCACAAGATCCGCGAGTTGTACGATGCCCTTACCAAGCGCGGAATTGACGTAAAGTTCGCGATTCATCCAGTGGCGGGACGTATGCCCGGGCACATGAACGTGCTGCTGGCCGAAGCCGACATCCCCTACGACAAGCTGCTGGAGATGGACGAGATCAACGGCGATTTCCCCAATACCGACGTGGCGCTGGTCATTGGCGCGAATGACGTGGTGAATCCGCTGGCACGCACGGACAAGACCAGCCCGATTTACGGCACGCCGATTCTCGACGCCGACCGCGCGCGCACGGTCATGGTGATCAAGCGCAGCATGAGTCCGGGATTCGCCGGCATCGACAACGAGCTGTACTACATGAACAACACCCTCATGCTGTTCGGCGACGCGAAGAATTTCGTGTCGGGCATTGTGAAGGAGCTCGCGGGTTCCCATTAGTCGAGGGCGAGGCATGCCTCGCCCCTGCGACCCATTTTGCGGGTATAACATTGTCGTATGAGCAGGATGCTCCTGCTAATCGGCTTATTCGCGCAACTGCGATTCCCTCCCGACATCGTGCCTCCCGAAGTTCTTAGAGGCAAGGACGCCCTGGCCGCCGATCCTAAGCATTACAAAATAGAGCTGGAGAACGAGCACGTGCGCGTGCTCCGCCTCACCTTAAAAGGAGACGAAACGGTCCCCGTGCATGACGACCAGGATGCCTTATTCGTGTGCATCGCCGTTAGTTCAGACAAAGCGTGCCACCTCCGGCTCACGCGGCCGGGCGGCCGCTCCCAGGACATCCACATGCAGGCAGGCGAATCGCGCTGGATTTACGCCGATACCCGCTCGGAAAAGAACCTCAGCAATCAGCCCCTGGAATTATTGGTGATCGAGACAAAGTAAGCCGGACCGCTATAATAGTCTGGTTCCATGAAGATCGATATTTTCAACCACATCTTTCCCCAGAACTATTTCGACGAGTACATCGCCGGCCCCAAAGCTCTTCCGGATATCGGTAAGCGTGTCCGCAACATGCCGACCATTGTCAATCTGGACGCGCGCTTCAAGGTGATGGATGAGTTCGGCGAATACTGCCAGGTCATCTCCCTGCCGGCGCCCGCGATCGAGGCGTTTGGGGGGCCGGATAAAACTCCCGACATCGCGCGGTTCGCCAACGACGGTTTGGCTGAGCTGACGCGCAAGCATCCCAAGCGGTTCCCGACGTTCATTGCCTCCCTGGCGATGAACAATCCGGATGCGGCTACCAAGGAAGCCATTCGCGCGGTTACCGAGTTGGGCGCGGGCGGCGTCCAGATCTTCACCAATGTCCTGGGCAAACCCCTGGATGAGCCTGAGTTCCAACCCTTCTTCGATGAGATGGCCAAGCGCGACATCGGTATCTGGATGCACCCGGCGCGCGGCGCGAACTTTCCGGACTACATTACCGAGAAGAAATCGAAATACGAGATCTGGTGGACGCTGGGCTGGCCTTATGAAACCAGCGCGGCCATGGCGCGCATGGTCTTCTCCGGTTTGCTGGACCGGAATCCAGGAATCCGAATTCTGACGCATCACCTGGGCGGCATGATCCCGTACTTCGAGGGCCGCGTGGGACATGGCTGGGATCAGCTCGGTACGCGCACGTCCGACGAAGACTACGTCTCGCTGCTCAAGTCCATGAAGAAGCGTCCGGTGGACTACTTCCACATGTTTTATGCCGATACCGCGCTATTCGGCGCGGATGGGGCTACCAAGTGCGGCCTGGACTTCTTCGGGTACGACAAAGTCCTGTTCGCTTCCGACGTACCTTTCGAGCCCTCTCCGGGCCTGTATATCCGCGAGACGATCCGCATCCTCGACTCTCTGGACATCACCAATATCCAGCGCGACCAGATCTATCGCGGCAACGCCCTCAAGTTCCTGAAACCGGCGGCGGTCCTTCAAAACGTCTGAACATGAGATATCGCAACGCGGTGCTGTGCTCCCTGATCGCGGTGGCGCCCTTGGTGGCTCAAACCTACAAGGCGCCCCGCACCGCCGAAGGCAAGCCCGACCTGCAAGGTATCTGGCAGGTGATGAATACGGCCGCGGTGAACCTGGAAGATCACGTCGCCACACTGGATATGCCCGCCGGACGCAGTGTGATTGTAGATCCGCCGGACGGCAAGATTCCGTATCTGCCGGCAGCGGCGCAGCAGCAGAAAGAGAACTTCAAGAACCGTGCAAAGGCGGATCTGCTCAACCAGTGTTATATCCCCGGCGTACCGCGCGTGATGTACCTTCCGTTCCCGATGCAGATCGTGCAGACGCCTAAATACGTGCTGATTGCCTCGGAGTTCGCCCATTCGTTGCGCATGATCTATATGGATGGCAGCAAGCATCCCAGCGACGTGGACTTTTGGATCGGCGATTCGCGCGGGCATTGGGAAGGCGAAACGCTGGTCGTGGACGTCGCCAATAACAATCCGGAGACCTGGTTCGACCGGTCCGGAAACTTCCATAGCGACGCGCTGCATATCGTCGAGCGCATCACGCGCACCGAGCCGGATCTGCTCACCTACGAGGCTAGGATCGAGGACAGCAAGACGTTTACGCGTCCCTGGACCATCCGCATGCTCCTCTACCGGCATCGCGAACCCAACGCGAAGCTGCTGGAGTACGAGTGCAATGTGTATCTGGAAGATGCCGCAAAGGAGAATCGATGAAGAACTTGAAGTCACTAAACCTGGTGGTAGCGTCGATTGCGGCTGCCGCGCTGATGGCCTTCGCGCCCGTACCCGGGGCCGGTCAAGAGAAGCAGAAAGGCGGCAAAGGCAAGGGTGGTCCTCCGGGCGGCGAACAGTACGGGCCCTATTATGCGGCTCCCGTAACGGCGGGCGAGCCTCTAGGAAAAACGCCGGACGGCCAGCCCGACATGCAGGGCTTCTGGACGCCGCGCTTCAATCAGGCCATCTTTGAGATTCAGGATCATCCCAAGGCGCAGCCTGGAATCGGGCCCGGTAAGGGCGCCATTGTGGATCCGGCGGACGGGCGAATACCTTACAAGCCTGAGGCGGCTGCAAAAGCCAAGGACTTACTCACGAAGCAGATTTACCTGGAACCGGAAGCACACTGCTTCGTTTCCGGAGTTCCGCATGCGGCGTATCAGCAGTTCGGATACCAGATTGTGCAGCCCACCGGATATGTCCTGTTCCTGACCGAGTACGCGCACACGTATCGCGCGATTCCAACCGACGGGCGTCCGCACATCTCGCCGAACATCAAGCTGTTTCGCGGGGATTCGGTAGGCAAGTGGGAGGGCGGGACGCTGGTGATCGACACCACGAATCAGAACGGGAAAACCTGGTTCGACATGGCGGGAAATTTCACCACCCAGTCGATCCATGTGGTGGAGCGCGTCACTCCCGTCGATACCAATAACATCAACTACGAGGCCGTGGTGGATGATGCAACCACGTACACCCAGCCATGGAAGATCGCCGGGCAAATCGGCAGGCATCCGGACAAGAACATGGAACTAATGGAGTTCGCCTGCGTGGAAGGCAATCAGGACCTGGTTCACTACACTGAGGGCGTGGGCGGAAAAGCTAAGGAAAAAGCCCGATAGGTTTCCGGGATCGCAGGGCCTACCATGGGGACATGGGAAGAATCGTGTCCACAACGCTCTGTGCGGGGATTCTCTTTGCCGGTCTCGCTACCGTCCAAGGCAAGGACCACGGTAAGGGAAAAGGTAAAGGATCGGATGGCGACCACGCTGCTGTTCAGCTTTCCTTCGGCCCGGATCGCGAAGCAATTCGCCAGTACTATCGCGGCGTGCCGGCTTCCAATCTGCCTCCCGGACTCGCCAAGCGCGGAGGGGACCTGCCGCCGGGACTTGCCAAGCAATTAAAGCGTAACGGCCATCTGCCGCCGGGTCTCGAGAAGAAGATCTATCCGTTCCCGGTGGAACTGGAGCGGCGTCTCCCACCGCTGCCGCCCGAGTATGGACGCGCGTTCATCGGCGGCAATGCCGTAGTCTACAACAAGAGCACGTCGATCATTATCGACATCTTCATCCCTTTCTAGTCACTTCAGGATGGTCGCGCGTTTGATGTAGTCGAGCTTGGGGAACCGCGGGACCAGGTACGCGTTCCCGCCTTCTTCCATCGCGCCTGGATCGATGAACTTGCCGGTGGGCCGCAGCTCGCCGTAGCCCGCATATAGCTTGTTGAGAACATCCAAACCTTCGACGACTTTGGCGAAGGGCACGAAGCCTTGCTCGTCCAGAATCGCGTTGTCGTTCAGGTTAATGAAGATCTCCGTGGCGCGGGTGTTCTTGCCGGATTGCGCGAAGGCCAGCGTGCCGACCACGTTCTTTTGCTGCGGTGGATCGTCGATGATGAAAAGATTTCGCCAGACGGTGTGGACGTCGTAATCGCGATGCACGCCGAACTGCACCACGAATTGGGGCACTACCCGGAAGAATCGGCCCTGGGTGAAGTAGCCCATGCGAACCAGCTCATGAAACCGGTCCACGCCATGCGGCGCCCAGGAACGGTTTGCTTCCACCACCATGTCTCCCTGTGAGGTTTCGAACTTCACGCGGAAGATTTCGGGAACGACGACCTTCTTCTCTCCGCAGCCGTAAAGCGTAAGGGCCAGGACAACTGCGATCATCCCGGCTCGCATGGCGTCGGATTACGAGATACCCAGCAACTCGATCTCGAAGACGAGAGTCGCTCCGTTGGGAATATCGGGGGTGGGGCTGGCGTCGCCATACGCGATGTTGGCGGGACAGACCAGGCGAGCTTTGCCGCCCACCTTCATCTTCTGTACGCCTTCGGTCCAGCACGGGATCACACGATTTAACGGGAACTCCGCGGGCTCGTTGCGTGCATAAGAGCTGTCGAATTCTTTCCCGTTGATCAGCGTGCCGCGATAGTGAACCTTCACGGTATCGGTCGCTTTGGGCGATGCACCCGACCCGGCGGTCACGTCGCGATACACCAGGCCGCTGGCAGTCTTTTGGGCGCCCGGTTCGGCGGCGGCTTTCTCTAGGTAGGCTTTTTGGTCGTTATTTAAGCTCACAAGATTTTTCTCATTCGATGCAGGCGATGCCTCCGGCTTGGAAGAGCAGGAGACTAATGCCACCGACAAAACAATCAGGACAGAACGCATTCGGTAAGAATAGCAGCCGCCCGCTACGGCGTCACACCCAGCAGTTCGATTTCGAAGACGAGTGTTGCGCCGCCGGTGATCAGGGGAGGGCTTCCACGGTCGCCATACGCGATATCCGCAGGGCACACCAGCTGCGATTTTCCGCCGACTTTCATCCGCTGCACGCCTTCGGTCCAGCACGGGATCACGCCATTCAACGGAAATTCGGCAGGCTGGTTGCGCTTATAGGAACTATCGAATTCGGTTCCGTTGGTCAGGGTGCCGCGGTAATTCACTTTTACCTTGTCGGTCGCCTTGGGCGAAGGGCCCGTTCCGGGGACCAGCTCACGATAGACCAGTCCTGAGGGAGTCTTGGTCGCGCCCTGTTCCAGGGCGGCCTTATCCAGAAAAGCCTTGGCAACCAGCTTCTGCTTTGCGGATGCGCGCGCCGACCGGGATTGCGAGAAGGCCTGGAATTTTGGAGTATAGTCTTCCAGCTTCACGGCAGGCTTGCCTGCGGCGGCATCCGAGAAAGCGCGTTTGAGGATTTCAATCTCCGCGGGCGACAGATCGAGTGACGACAGCGACTGCGACATGCTCAATCCGATGGCGTAGATCGTCTTCTGCTCTTCGGTTAAGGTACCCGCGGGAGCCGAAGCTTTTGCCGTCGCGGCGCCGGCTGGGGCGGCCTTCGCGGATTTTGCCGCGGTCGCCGGAGCCTTCGCTGTAGTGGGAGCCTTCGCTGGTGTTGCAGTAGCTTTGGGGGCCGGCGCTTGCGCCATCAGAAGGGATGGCAGGAGAAACAAGAGTACGCGCATTTGTCCAGAGTAGCATCTGTTGGTTTACAATCCGAAGGAAGCTTATGGGACGAAGGCTTAGTCGATTTCTGGCGTGCGCGGGACTGCTGGTATCGGGAGGAATCAGCATGGCCCAGACCTCGAGCAACGCCGATAACGGCAAGAAGCTTTTCTCGAAATACGGATGCTATCAGTGCCATGGCACGCAGGGGCAGGGAACCACGGCCGGCGCCCGGTTGGCCCCCAAGCCGATCGCCCTTGCAGCCTTGATCGCCTACGTCCGCAGGCCTGCCGGGCAGATGCCGCCCTACACCGTCAAGGTCGTCTCCGATGCCGAGCTGGGCGACATACGAGCTTATCTGGCCACAATTCCCGAGCCGCCGCCTGCGAAAAATATTCCATTGCTGAACCAGTAGGAGCGGCTTAGCGGGCCGAGGCCTTCAGCCGGACTTTGAACAGATGCGTGCAGGAAGTGATGTAGAGGCCTTTGCCGTCCGCGTCGCCGAAGGCCACGTTGGTCGCGCAGATGCGCGGGCGCGGCTCGCCTAGGATCTGCGGCAGCTGCAGTGTTCCCAAATGCTTGCCCTCGGGCGACGTAATCCACACTTCGCCCGGCCCGACAGCATTTGTGGAGTACAGATTTCCTTTGCGATCCACCTTCATGCCGTCGTTGCCCGCCGGGATGAAGGCTTTCGGGTTGGCGATGGAGCCGTCCGGCTGCACGTCCCAGCGCAGAGTCTTCCCGAATCCGGCCGTCACATAGAGATACTTTTCATCCGGCGAGAAGGCGATGCCGTTGGGAAACTCGCCCGGGCGATCGCGGTCGCTATCCAGTAGCGTGATCGAGCCGTTCTTAACCCGATAGACTCCATTGAAAGGCAGTTCACGCAACGGCCCGGTGGCGCCTCCGCGCAGCCCGTTCACGCTATCGGTGAAGTACACCGCGCCATCGGATTTCACCACGACATCGTTGGGACCGCTCAAACGTTTTCCTTCGTAGCGATCCGCCAGCACGGTACGCTTGCCGTCCTTTTCGAGGCGCGTCACCGTGCGATCCGCCATGGCGGTGATAACCAGGCGGCCTTGCGGATCGAGAGCCAGGCCGTTGGATCCGATCAGCAGAATCGCCAGGCGGCCGCTAATCGTTTGCTGGCCGGCGTTCAATGTATCGGTGCCGGTGTAGCCGCTTTTTTCGAGGAACACGGAGAGCGGGCGGCCCGCCATCCACTTGTAGATCACATTCGCCCCGCAATCGCTGAACAGGAGATAGCCGCTGCCGTTCTCCTGAATCCATACCGGACCTTCGGTTAACCCGAAATGCTCACCTAGAATTTCGAGTTTGGCGCCGGTAGAGATGATCGCGTCCAGGGCGGGATCCAGGCGGACGACGCTGAACGGACGCGGCGCGGGCGCCTGTGCGCTGATCGATGCTGCGAACAGAACCGCGAGTGCTAACCAGAGGCGCATGTCTAATTCAAGTCCGGAGACTGCAGCAGCGGATTGCTCCACGCCTTGTTGCGCACGTGCGTACGTTTCTTGATGCGCCAGCCGGCCGGCGTCTTCACGTATTGGTCTTCGTAGCCGCCGTATCGGGTTACGTCGCGCGGGCCCTTCTCGCCGATGGAGACCAGGTATACCTTGCCTGTAGCTCCGCCTGGGGCCGGCGTGATTACGTGGTTCACCATCAGGTGGCTCCAGTCCTTCCAGCCGACGTTTTTGCACCCGAGCGAACCTCCTCCTGCCGCGGCCGCCAGTTGTTCGCGGCCTTTGGCGCGCGTCAGGCCTCCCTTCTTGAAGCCTTCCTCGGTGATGTTATCGACGAACTCGCCATCCGCCGTGTACAAGTCGGCGTAATCATAGCCGTTGTTGGAACACGAATCGATCGCCTGTGCGTAGCGATTCGCCAGCTGCTGAATTTCGATGTAATCCAGAGCGGTCAGCGCTGGCTTCTGCTGCGCGTGAACCGCCACCAGTCCCAGAATCCCGACGGCACAAATGCCCAGTGCAAAAAGTATTTTATGCATACGTCTCCTTATTTACGATCGCGCGCTGGAATCGTCCAAAGATACAGCTTCCGGCTGAAGTAGCCCTCGTCGCCGGTGTCCACGGCGAATTCCTTGTCAGGCTTCCAATCGCCCATATCGAAGGTGTTCGAGACCACGCGCGTCCCCGGGCGAAGCTCCTGCAACAGCTTGGGACGCAGGCGCGCGTTCACGCTGGTCAACAAGAATAGCGTGACGACGCTGGCTTCGCGAATATTGGCCTTGAATAAGTCGTTCTCCTCGAACCGGACCAGGTTCTCGACGCCGGCCTTTTTCGCGTTCTCGTTGGCCTCCTGGATGCGCTGGGGGTCGATATCGATTCCCACGCCGTGCGCGCCGTAAAGCTTGGCGGCGGTGATGACGATCCGCCCGTCCCCGCAGCCCAGATCGTAGACCACGTCGTTGGCGGTCACCCCGGCCAGCTTCAGCATGGCCTCCACCGCCACTTGGGTGGTCGGGAGATAGGGGACCTCCGGCCGGGGAGCGGTTGATTGTGCCAGAATGGGCGAAATCAGCAGGAGCAGGGATGCCAGTATTCCCATAAAGTACCTCTCGTTCCTTTCCGATAGATTCATGTTAGAGCACAATAGGAACGGAGGGCATCCGTGAACTTAGCCGGTTTTTTCGGCTGGCCAACCCGTCTGAACGGCTCGGGACGCAGTAGCCCTTCGCGTGCCGCACGGAAGGCCATCGCGCTCTGCACCAACCTGCTGTCCGAACGCGGAGAGGTATCCGGCACTCTTCTGGCAAGCGAGGCACTGGCGGCGTATCATGCTCTGGACGAGCATTCGCGTGCGGGTTTCTTCGACCTTCTCGTGCAGCAGTTTTCCCCCGATCCCGAGCAAGTCGGGCAAGCCGGCGACGCCTACCGGGCTAACCCTTCGACCCAAAGTCTGGCGAGGTTGCAGGCCGCCGTCGAATCGCCCCGCCAGGAGCTGTTCCGGCGTCTGAACCTGGCGTCCGCCGGTACCCGGACGTTGGTGGAGTTGCGCGGCCGGCTGTTACGCGAGCTGCATGAGAATCCCCACTGGATGCCGATCGTGGACGATCTTGAGCGCCTGCTGATCGCCTGGTTCAATCGCGGATTCCTGGAGCTTCGCCGGATCGACTGGCGAACTTCGGCCCTGGTGCTGGAGAAACTGATCCGCTATGAAGCCGTCCATCAGATCCAGGGCTGGAACGATTTGCGCCGCCGCCTGGAAGCCGATCGCCGCTGCTATGGATTCTTTCACCCGGCTCTTCCGGATGAGCCCATCATCTTCATCGAAGCGGCGCTCACCCGCGGCATGACGGCCAAGGTGCAACCGCTGCTGGATCCGGATTCACCCGTCCTGGAGCCGGAGACTGCGGACCACGCGATGTTTTACTCCATCACCAACTGCCAGGAAGGCCTGCGCGGCGTGCCTTTTGGAAGCTTTCTGATCAAGCAGGTGGTGGAGGATCTGGGCCGCGAGTTCCCGCGCATCCGCAAGTTCGCCACAGTCTCCCCGGTTCCCGGTTTTCGTGAATGGCTGGAGAGCAAGCCTCAGCTGGCGGATCTGCGAGCCAAGCTGGATCAGCCCGGCTGGCGGGAAAATCGCGAGCTTTCCGAAGCGATTCAGAAAGAGCTGGTTCCCTGGTGCGCGCGTTACCTCCTGCACGCCAAGAACGAACGCGAGCCGCTGGATCCGGTCGCCCGCTTCCATCTTCGCAACGGAGCCAGGCTGGAACGCATCAACTGGCTGGGCGATATCTCCCTGGCCGGCATGCAGCGCTCGGCAGGGATCATGGTGAACTATCTCTACCGGTTGGGCGATCTGGAAAAGAATCACGAAAGCTACACGCGGGATTACGAAGTGGTGGCAGCTTCCGAGATCGAGTCGCTGGCTAGAAACAAGACCCCCAGGCCCGCGACCTCCGCGACTGATAATCGGTCGCCTGCCTAGCGCCACTACGGGTAACGGGTCGGGAGGGTTGGATGGAAACTCCCCATGCCGCTTCTCGGGAATCTGGTATCGGTCACTCACTCGTAGCCGACTTGAGAACAGACAAGTGGACTGTTTTGTCAACACTAACTTCCGAGTGGCCGAC
>Ga0105245_10002042_pt1 | contig 18314 bp, 16 predicted proteins | sample KBSM54metaG_FD_81523 | JGI IMG/M metagenome (GOLD analysis project Ga0105245, IMG submission 81523) | Miscanthus rhizosphere microbial communities from Kellogg Biological Station, Michigan, USA - KBS M5-4 metaG | ecosystem: Host-associated > Plants > Roots > Rhizosphere > Soil | place...
CCGACGAGCGCGAGCGCTCCAGCGGCGGTAACGATTCGCGCGGCCTTACCGGGCAACCCGCCGGCCAGTCCCGCCAACGCGATCACTGCCACGGCTGCCGTGGCGGCCAGAAATGCCTCGGCCATCTCCTCGTGGCCTTCGATCACCTGTTCCGAGACGACTCGTTCTACGCGCTCCGTCTGAGCTTCGCCGGTCTCGACCGCCACCCACGCGCTCAGCGCCAGCGCGGCTGCGCCGGCAATGGGAAGCAACCACGCGCGACGAGGGGCCGCTCCTCGCCGGATCGCCCAGAGAGCGCCCGCGGCGAACAATGGAAGGAGAAACGCGAGGACCACGGGGAAGTGAACGACGGCGGGATGCAGAGGATCGAGCAGCATGACGCGACTCCATTTGGAGGACGTCTCCAAGCTGTCTACTGCTCGACGCCGGCGGCATCCGGCATTTGTACTCGCACTTCCGGCATTTGCCTGATGTCCGCGAAGGCCCGGCGAGCTTTCTTACTGCACGACCTTCGAGCTTAGCTACGAGCCCGAGTCCCAAGTTCCGAATCGAGCTCGCGCACAGCCGCTTCATAGTATGGATCGACCGCCGCGAGTTCACGCACGGGCGCAGTCGCCGTTTTCGGCGGCTTACCAAACACGCTCCGTGCCACGCGGTACAGTCCGTATCCGACCAAGCCAATGCAGGCGAGCTTCAACGCGAAGAACGCGAGCCCGAGAAGGGTGCTGAGAACGCCGGCCGCCAACGCCAGCACGAAAAATCCCACGGGAATCGCGATCGCGAGCCCGATGATGACCTTGAACAACGTCCAGAGCATGCGCATGGAGCCTCCGACTTTCGCGCTATCGTTCCCTACGGGCATTGACGGGTCCAAGTTCCAGGAATCCCTCCACCCTTTCGACAACCAAAACGCGAGACCCATGTCGGATATCTCCGTCCGCCGCGCTCGGCGCTCCGACGTGTCCACGCTGGGCAGACTCGGCGCGGACCTCGTTCGCACGCACTTCGAGTTCGATCCGAAACGGTTCCTGCCGATATCGCCGGAAACGGCCGAGCGCTACGGCGGCTTTCTCGGCGGCCAACTCGACGACTCGGACACCGTCGTGCTCGTCGCTGAGCGCGGCGAGGAAATCGTCGGCTACGCGTACGGTAGCATTGAGGGCTACGACTACATGTCGCTGCGTGGACCGGCAGGCGTGCTGAACGACATCGTCGTCGATCCCTCACACCGCGGCGGTGGCATCGGCCGCATGTTGCTCGAGGCGATGCTCGATGAGCTGAAGCGACGAGGCGTGCCTCGCGTCGTTCTTTCGACCGCCGAGCAGAATGAAGCCGCCCAGCATCTGTTCGAGCATGCCGGCTTTCGTCGAACGATGATCGAGATGACGCGCGAGCTGTCCACTTAGCGTTTCACGTCGTTCTCACTCGATTCCTGATCGCGCACATGCATGCGCTGCTCGACGCCCACGCACTGAGCGCGCCCGACGTCGTCGAGCGCTTGGCGACTGACGCGCGGTCGGGATTGACCGCCAGCGAAGCGTCGCGACGCTTGACCGCGGTTGGACGCAACGAGCTTGCGTCGGAACCGCCGGTGCCGGCGTGGCGGCGTTTTCTCGCGCAGTTCAAGGATGTTCTCGTTGTTCTGCTTCTCCTCGCTACGGTGGTGTCGGTCGTCGTGTGGCTGTACGAGCGCGACGCGCCGTTGCCTTACGAGGCGTTCGCGATCTTTGCCGTGGTGCTCCTCAACGCGGTCATGGGATTCGTGCAGGAAGGGCGCGCCGAAGCAGCCGTCGCCGCGCTTCGTGAGATGACCGCGGCTCACGCGACGGTGATACGCGACGGGGCGCGTTCCCGTGTGTTGGCTTCGGAGCTCGTGCCCGGTGATCTCATCGCCGTCGACGAGGGGGCCGCGGTCCCCGCCGACGCGCGTCTCATCGCATCGACGTCGGCGCAAACGTCGGAGGCGGCGTTGACCGGCGAGAGCCTGCCGGTTTCGAAGGACACCGCGCCGGTGGCGATCGACGCCGTGCTCGGCGATCGCTCCAACATGCTGTTCTCGGGAACCGTCGTGACTTTCGGGCACGCGACGGCCGTGGTGACGGCGACCGGAATGCAGACCGAGATGGGGCGCATCGCCGGCATGCTCCGCGACGCACCGAGCGAGCGAACGCCGCTGCAAGCGGAGTTGGACCGGACCGGACGGCTGCTCGGCGCGATCGTCGTTGCGATTGCCGTCGTGATGATCGGAACCATCGTCGTCGTCGAAGGGATCCACGGTACGGCCGCGCTGCTCGACGTATTCATTGTCGGCGTAGCGCTCGCCGTCGCCGCCGTGCCGGAAGGACTTCCCGCGATCGTGACGGCGGTGCTGTCGGTCGGCGTGCAACGGATGGCAAAGCGCCATGCGGTCGTGCGCCATCTCGCCGCGGTCGAGACGCTCGGCTCGGCGAGCGTGATCGCGTCGGATAAGACTGGAACGCTGACCAAGAACGAGATGACCGTGCGCACGGTCGTGACGGCGAGCGGACGAGTCGTGTTCACCGGTGCGGGCTACTCGGCGGTGGGAGACATCTCGCGCGCCGGCGGCGGTCCCGTCGATGGTGCGTTGCTCACGGAACTGCACCGGGCATTGTCCGCGGCGAATCGCGCGAACAACGCGGTCGTCCGCGAGCAGGCTGGTCGCTGGGTGGTCGACGGGGATCCGACCGAGGGCGCGTTGCTCGTCGCGGCGCAGAAGGCGGGTGTCGACGCAGCGGCGCTCGCCGCGCGCCTGCCGCGGGTGTACGAGCTGCCCTTTTCGTCGGCTCGCAAGCTGATGACGACGATTCATCGCGACGCAGCGCGCGATCAGCAGATCGTCGCGTTCACCAAAGGCGCGCCGGACGTTCTTCTCGAGCGTTGCTCGCGGGAGCTCGTCGGCGACGATGTCCACCCGCTCGCTGACGATCGTCGCCGCGAGATCGAACGGCACATCAACGCGCTCGCCGATCAAGCGCTGCGAACGCTGGGAGTCGCCATCCGGCTGCTTCCGGACAGCACGTCGCGCGACGAGAGCGCCGTCGAGCGCGACCTCGTCTTCGTCGCCCTCATCGGCATGATCGATCCGCCGCGCGACGAAGCGAAGGACGCGGTGGACCGGGCGAGACGCGCCGGCGTGCGGCCGGTCATGATCACGGGCGATCATCCGCGCACCGCTGTGGTCATCGCGCGCGAGCTCGGGATCAGCGGCAACGATCGCGTGATCAGCGGAGCCGATCTCGAGCGTCTCGACGACGGCGCCCTCGACGCGGCGGTCGCCGATGTATCCGTCTATGCCCGCGTCGACCCCGCGCACAAGCTCCGCATCGTACAGGCGTTTCAACGGCGCGGGGCGATCATCGGCATGACCGGTGACGGAGTGAACGACAGCCCCGCGCTCAAGACCGCCGACATCGGCATCGCCATGGGGATCAGCGGGACGGATGTCTCGAAGCGTGCCGCGGACGTCGTACTCGCCGACGACAATTTCGCCACCATCGTCGCCGCGATCGAAGAGGGGCGCGCGATCTTCGGCAACATTCGCAAGTTCCTGCGCTATCTGCTCTCGTCGAACATCGGCGAGGTGCTCACCATGTTCTTCGGGGTCATCTTCGCCGCGCCGCTCGGCTTGCCCGCAGAACGTGGAACGATCGTCCTGCCACTGGTCGCGACCCAGATCCTCTGGATCAATTTGATCACGGACGGTGCGCCGGCACTCGCGCTGGGACTGGATCCGCGCGATCGTGACGTGATGCGCCGTCCACCGCGCCCGCGCGACGAACGCGTCGTCACCGCCCGCATGTGGGCCGGCATCGTCCTCGTCGGAATCGTCATGGCGGCGTCCACGCTGCTCGTGCTCGACGCGTCGATGCGCGGAGGGCTCATCGACGGCCGCCATGACATGCCGTATGGACAATCGATGGCGTTCACGACGCTGGTCTTCGCTCAGCTCTTCAACGTGTTCAACGCGCGATCCGACGAACGCAGCGCCTTCGATCTGCTCTTTTCGAATCGGTGGCTGTGGGGAGCGGTCGCGCTGTCGACCGTGCTTCATCTCCTCGTCATCTATGTCCCGACGATGCAGCGAGCGTTCGGCACGGTTGCGCTGTCGCCGTGGGATTGGCTTCTCTGCCTCGCGGCGGCCAGTGCCGTCCTGTGGGTCAGCGAGATCGCGAAGCTCGTTTTCCCGAAGCGACCCGCCAGCGCGGCCGGCGGTCGCTAGCCGCCGCGACCCCGGTCGGCGACGACGAGCACGGGACAGCGCGCACCGTGCAGCACCGTGTCGGTCGTTCGGCCGAGCAGTGCTCCTGAAATGAGCCCGGTGCCATTGCGGCCGAGGATGATCAGCTCCGCGCCGAAGGTTCGCGCAGTCTCGACGACGACGTCGCCTGCCGATCCCCAGGCAATGGTCGACGCCACGCGATCACGCGCGATGCCCGTGCGGGCGAGATGATTCAGCCAGTGTTCGGCGGCATTGCGCAGCTCCTTCTCGATCTCGCGGCGGGCGTCGGCCTCATTTCGGTTTGCCGCGTAGGACATCGAGGCGACGTGGCTGTACACCGCGTTGCTCCACACGTGGAGCAGGTTGACGTCCGCGTCGAAGCGGTCCGCCAACGTGCGCGTCCATTTCAACGTCGGCGCGGCGATGTCGTCGTCATCGACCGGGACGAGGATGCGGCGTGGGGGATTTGCCGTCGGCGCGGTCGCCACGAGAACGGGCACGGGCGAGGTGCGCACGATGCGGTCGGCTGTCGTGCCCAGAAATTGCCACGGCCGCGGTCTGTCGCCGTGTGGGCCGATGACGACGATGGTCGCGTGGATTTCCTGCGCGACCGACGCAATGACCTCGAATGGCTTGCCCACGCGGATCTCGAGGCGCGCGGACGGGGAGGGGGAGGGGGAGGGGGAGGACGCGTTCGAGAGACGGCCGGTGAGCTCGCGCATGTGAGTCGTCGCGAACTCGCGAGCCGTCGCCTCGAGCAGGTCTTCGGGAGGCAGCTTGTCTTTCGCGAAGCGCGGCCGTGTCGGGGGATCGATGACATGCAGCAGCACTACTTCGGCACCCGGCGCGAAGCACTCCACGGCGTACCGGGCGGCGGCTAGCGCCGTCTCGCTGAAGTCGACCGCGATCAAGAGGCGTTCTATGTTCATAGCACACTATGGCTCTGCTTTCGACGCCGCGCGAGCGCGCGGGCCTTTTGATTCTCGTGCTGGCGATTGCGATCTTCCTCGCGCTCGCTCCGTTTTTCAGCGGGCTCCTCGGCGCGGCGGTGTTGTACGTCCTTTTCGTTCATCCATATCGATGGCTGGCGAGACGTCTGTCCGAGGGCTTCGCCGCGTCGCTGACGCTCATCGCGGCGCTGGTCGTCGTCGCGCTTCCACTGGCCTGGGTGGTTGGGTTGATCATCGATCAGGCTCCCGACGCGTTGCGCACCGTGCAGACCAGTCACGTATTCGGCCGCGTCAACGAGCTGCGAATCGGCAACGTGCAAGTGGGCGCGGAACTGGCGAAAGCTAGCGGCACGCTCGCGTCGTGGCTGTCGGCGCAGTTGCTGTCGTTTGTCGGGGGCGCGACGTCCGCGGCGCTCAACGTCGTCATCGCGTTCTTTGGGTTGTACTACATGCTGCGTTCGGCCGATCGCATCTGGTCGGCGGCGCGCAGCTACATTCCGTTCTCCGCGACGACGGCCGATGCGTTGCGCGAACGTTTTTTCGGCGTGACCGAAGCCATGCTGCTCGGCACGACGCTGGTCGCCGTCGTGCAGGGAACGATCGTCGGTATCGGGTTCGCCATTGTTGGTCTGCCCGATCCGTTTTTTTGGGGCACCGTCACGGCGTTTGCCTCGATCCTGCCCGTGTTGGGCAGCGCGCTGGTCTGGCTCCCCGCGACGCTGGTTCTCGCGGCGCAGGGGCGCTTTGGCGGCGTCGTCGTGATGCTGATCGCGGGGGCCGTCATCGCCAGCAACGTCGACAACATCATTCGCCCCCTCGTTTACCGGCGCGTGTCGAACGTGCATCCAATGATCACACTGGTCGGCGCGTTCGCCGGCGTACGCTACTTCGGGCTGCTCGGTCTGCTGCTCGGGCCGCTCGCCATCGCCTACCTGTTCGAGCTTCTCCATTTCTATCGCGTGGAGTACGGGGCCGATCGCGACGCGCCCGAAGGCATCGTCCTCGCCGGCGGCTCGTAGCGCTCACGACGCGTCTTCCTTCGCGGCAGCGGAGTGTCGTCCGGCGCGCTCGTTGAGATCGCGTTCGAGGAAAAAGTTGAGAAAGGTTCGAATCACCGCGACCGCGCCGAGACGCGCCACGGCTTGCCAGGTCGTCGTGATCGACGTTTCGAGAATGTCCGCGGCGAGCTGAAACGTCAGGCCGGCGACCAACCACCGACCGTAGGTCGCGAAGACTCGCCATCGTGTCTCTCTCGATGCCCGGTGAAGAAACGTGCGCATGGTCGTCACGAACGCCTCGACCGTGCCGGCGAGCACGATGAGGAGAGCGAGCGCGTCGATGGCGACGATTGCTCGTTCGGTGATGGCAACCAGCCAACTCATGCGAGCGGTCCCCCCCCCCCCGACGTCTCGGTTCTACGCGGCTCTGCGAAAACGCACAGGTTGGCTCGTGGCGTCACGGCGTCACATACGACTTTGGACCAAGAGAAACCGCGCAGCGACGAGACTAATGTTGCGGGCGCGAGGTCGCTGTTCTTCTCATGCGGAGCGAACCGGTGCCAGCGCCTACGTCACTTCCGTCGACCACCGCTCCGGCGGTCATTGCGCCGCCGCCGTCCGATCCGCCGGCGCGGGACATGGTCTGGATTCCGGGCGGCCAGTTCACGATGGGCTGCGACGCGGCGTACCCGGAGGAGCGTCCGGAACACTGCGTCGAAGTCGCCGGCTTCTGGATCGACCGATATCCCGTCACCAACGCACGCTTCGCCAAATTCGTCGCCGCGACGGGCCACGTGACGTTCGCCGAGCTCGCCCCCGATCCGAAGGATTATCCCGGCGCGCCGGCGGAGATGCTGCAACCCGGGTCGCTCGTCTTCGTCAAACCGGACCAGCCGGTGGGCCTTCACGATATCCGCGCCTGGTGGCGGTTCATTCACGGCGCGGACTGGCGGCATCCGACCGGGCCGGACAGTCGCGCCGATCATCTGCGCGAACACCCCGTCGTCCACGTCACGCACTCCGACGCCGCGGCGTTCGCCGCCTGGGAAGGGAAGACGCTTCCGACCGAAGCCGAGTGGGAGCGCGCCGCCCGCGGCGGCCTCGAAGGAAAATTCTACGCCTGGGGCGACGAGCTCATGCCGCGCGGCCGGCCGTTGGCGAACTTCTGGCAGGGCCGGTTCCCATATGAGAATACTCTCATTGATGGATGGGAAGGCACGTCGCCCGTCGGCATGTTTCCGCCGAACGGGTTCGGGTTGTACGACATGATCGGCAACGTGTGGGAGTGGACGGAGGATTGGTACGAGCCGGGCCACGCCACGCCGCCGGCGGACGACTGCTGTCACGCGCGCGACCCCAAGGGTGGTACGCGCGAGTCGAGTCTCGATCGCGGATCCCCGGCTCCGCACATTCCGCGGAAGGTGCTCAAGGGCGGTTCGTTCCTGTGCTCGGAGAACTACTGTCGCCGATACCGTCCCGCCGCTCGCTCGCCGCAGCCCATCGACTCGTCCGCCAGCAACGTCGGCTTTCGCTGCATCATCCGCCCGGCGCGGGACAGTTGACCATGGACGCCGGCGACGCCTCGGTCGAGCTGGCGTCGCGCCGGACCGGAATGTCGTTCCAGCGGACGCGCATGAGCGCGGACCGCACGTTGATGAGCGTCATCCGCACATCACTGTCGCTCATCAGCTTCGGGTTTACGATCTACCAGTTCTTCCACAATCTCCAAGGCGAGAACGTCATTCATACCACGCGCGCGCCGCGGAACTTCGGACTGACGCTTGTCTGGCTCGGCGTCGCCATGGTCGGCATCGGCATCCTCTTCCACATCCAGTTCATGCTCGGCCTTCGTCGCCAGCGTCGTGAGATGAAAGAGGCCGGACTGATTCACGGCGAGAGCCGCTTTCCCGGCTCATACACGCTCGGTGTGGCGATCCTTGTTCTCCTGCTAGGCTTGGGCGTGGCCGCGAATCTCGCCTTCAGCAGCGGACCATTCGGCTAATCTCTCGTTCGTCTCGTCGCGCGGACAGTGTGTGAGGACGAAGTGGACACGTCTTGCTGTTCGTGCCGCGGCGCGCAACTCAGTGCGTTGCTCGTGTTTGGCTTTGGCTCCGTGCGCGGAGTGCTCGCGAACCAGGCTGCCCCTCCGCGCGACCAGTGCAAGAGTGCCGATACCGCAGGCACTATTGCCTCGGCTCGCGCTCCGCGGCAACCCGGCCCGCTCGCTCGGCGCCGTGCGCCGAGAGCTGGATGGAAGTGCGCGGATCAGCGCCTCTGCGACGCAGCTTGGCACGCGCTGCGCGCGCGACTGGTGGAACGACACGGCGTGACGCGGTACCGCTTTTCGCGCACGGAGGCAGCGGAGAGGCGAGCCCGGTGTCCGCAGGGCGAGCCCAGTGCAATGCTGCCGGCAGTATCGGCAGCATTGGCCGAGCGGTCGCCCGAAGGACACCGGGGCGCCTCGAAGCGGTCGATTCAAACGCCTCGGAGCGGTCAATGCAAACGTCAACGAGGGCGTCGTGGGACGCGTGGTGCGTGGTCCGGGCCGTCGGCGCCGGACGGCAGATCGGACGGGAAGCCGCGGGCGAGGTCGAGCAGAAGGCCGCGTGCATCGGGCACGACGCGGCGCGCCGCGGCGATGTGATCGAGGAACCAACGGCCACGATCGGAGTTGAGATCGTCCTCGCGCACCCCGCCGCCCGTTTCGGACGAATGAATGATGCGCGCGCGTCCGACGTAGATCGCGACGTGATTGATGCCGCCGTCATCCTGGAACATCACGAGGTCGCCCGGCGACAGCGAGTTCAGATCCGGACGTACGCGGTCGCCGACGCGCGCCTGATCGCGTGACAGGCGCGGTAAGTTCACCCCGAGCATGGAGAAGACGAAGCGAACGAAGCCGGGGGCGTCGAAGCCCGAGTTCGGTGATGTTCCGCCCCGACGGTACGGCGTGCCCACGTAATTCTCCGCCGTCGAAATCACCCGCGACGCCGCGCGGTTCGTCGACGGAGTGGCGAGCGATCCGATGTCCGTCGACGACAACAGGTGCACGACCTCTGTCGCCGTTCCGCCGCCGCCGACGCGAAAGCTCACGCCGAGGCGCATCTCGCGCTTTGCCGGCAACGCGCTCTCCGAGTTGGGCAGCACGTACTGGCTCATCCGCCAGCGGATCTCACCGAACGCACCGAATGCGCTTCCCAACGGCGACATGAGCCCGCCGCCGTAGCTCCATCCTTGGCGCATCAGGCGATAGGTCCCGCTATCGACCGCCGCGGTGCTCAAGCCCGCGAAGACGTACGGCGCGAACAGCACGTGCTGGTTGTAGTTGTAACTCTCGAGGTAGGCAACCGCGTCGGCGTCGGCGCCCCACGGCCGCATCGACGTCGAGAGGGAGCGCGTCGCCGGCCGGTCGCGCATCGACATGTGACTGCTCGCCCGCAGCGAAAGCGATCCACCGGTGATCGCGAGCGACAGTCCCGCGAGCGGACTTCCATCCGCGTCGGGAAGGAACGTGACGAACGGGCTCAGTGACACGCCCGGCTGTTGCGCGATGGCCAACGTCGGCGCGACGGCCAAGGCGCCAAGTGCGAGAAGAGAAGACCGGAGCACGAGGCAACTCCGAAGAGGGATATGCCCGCGCCTGCAGCACAACCGCTGCCAGATCTCGCGGAATTCGACACTGTGGGACCAAGGCCCAATGCTGTCGCCGCGCGACAAAAATCGCGCGACGATGCTGTCGAATTGTTGTGCGCGTCTCTGCTATGAAAGGACGCTGCGCGCGACGAACCAGAGATTCGCCGGACGCTCGGCGAGGCGTCGCACGTACCACGGGAACCAGTGCGTCCCGTAACTGATCAGCACGCGCACGCGGACCCCACGATCGCGCAATGCGCGCTGTTCGCGTGGCCGGATGCCGTACAGCATGTGAATCTCATACGCTCCGTCCGCTACGGCGAGCGACGACGCGCGCGAACGGATGCGCTCGATCAGCGACAGGTCGTGCGTCCCGAAAACCGGAAACGCCGCGCCGCGCGCAGCCGCTTCGAGCAATCCGTCGCTGATGCTGAAATACGCGTTGTCGGTGTCGCGTTTTCGTGGAAACGCGACGACGGGCGGCTCGCGGTACGCGCCCTTCACCAGCCGGATCGCCGGCTTGATCGGCATCAACGCCTCGATGTCGGCCGGCGTGCGATAGAGATACGCTTGCAGGCACAGACCCACTTTCTCGTGCGTCTCGCGCGCCCGACGAAACACCTCGAGTGTCGCGTCGACGTACCACGATTCCTCGATGTCGATCCACAGGAAGGTGCCGGTCTGCTCGGCGCGCGTGGCGAGTGTGCGGACCCGCGTTAGACATTCCTCACGGCCGAGATCCAGCCCGAGGTGCGTCAACTTCACCGAGATGTGCGTCGGCAAACTGCGCGCGGCGATCTGGTCGAGCAGCGCGAGGTAATGATCGCGAACGGCGTCGGCTTCCTCGCGATTCGTCACACGCTCGCCGAGCGCGGTGATCACGGTACCCATGCGCTCGCCGGCGAACTCGCCGGATGCGTCCAGCGCCGAGCCGACATCCTCGCCCGGCATGAATTTCCGCACCGCGCGGCGCGCAAACGAGCGCCGCCGGAATTGGTCAGCCAACCAGGTGCTGCGCGACGCGCGCAGCAGCATCGATCGGACGATCGCCATGTCGCGTAACTCGTGGGAGGACGAAGTGCCTAATACTATCGTCGTCCGACGCTCGCGTCAGGGCGGGAGGCTAGTGCTGCACGGGCAGTCGAATCGTGAACGCGCTTCCCTCCGACGGCGTGCTGTGGACGGAGATGTCGCCGCCGAGCGATCGGACGATCCCGCGCGTGACATGCAGCCCCAGCCCGACGCCACCGGCGCGGCGGCTGGCCGATTGATCGATCTGCCAGAACGCCTCGAAGATCCGCTCGAGATACTCCGCGGGGATGCCCGGCCCGGAGTCTTCGACCGTGAAGCGCACCCGGTCTTCGTCCGCCGGACGCGAGACGCGCAGTCGCACGTAGCCGTGATCGGTGAATTTCACGGCGTTGCCCATCAGGTTCACCAGCGCCTGTCGAAGCTTCGCCTCGTCGGTGTCGATGACGAGCGCATCGTCGTCGATGACCACGGTCAAGTCGATCTGCTTCTCACGCGCCTGCGGGGCGACCATCGCCGCCGAATCTTCCGCGAGCTCGGCGACCCGCACGGGACTGAACGCCGGCTGCTCCTGCAGCTCCATCCGCGACAGCGTCAGCACCTGCTCGATGAGCGAGAGAAGGTGTTGGGCGCTCGCGTGGATACGATTGAGTTGGCGCTGCTGCGCTGTCGTCGGCTCGTCGGGGATTCCCTCGGTCATCAGACTGCTGTAGCCGATGATCGCATTGAGCGGCGTGCGGAGCTCGTGGCTCATCACCGCGAGAAAGTCGTTCTTCGCGTTGTTCGCGCGCTCCGCCTGCAACCGTGCATCCGCTTCCCGCTCGAGCAGCGCCTGGATCGCCGCTTCGCCGGCTCGCACGGTCGTCGCCGCGCGAATGACGACCATCATCAACACGGCGGTGAGCGCGACGACGAGCAACGCGACGCCTGCCTCGCGGCTCGCCAGCGCGTCCTTGTTCAGGTGGATCAGCAACCAGCCGAGCGCCAGCGGCACCGCGCACACGGCGACGAGCAGCCGTCGCGCCATCGTCCCGCCGGCGTCCTTTGCCAGGAGCACGCCCGGCCACGACGCATCCGATCGGGCGAACAACAGTCCCGCGTGAAGCGCGAAGAAGGCGATCGCCGACGACACTGCCATCGCGGCCGCGCTGTCCACCTGATAGAGCGCCCGCACGTCGTACAAGTAGCCGACGATCGCGGCGGATGCGATCAACAGTCCAGCCGTCGCCAGCCATTGCGCTGTTCGGCCCCACCACTTGAACGGGGCGTCGAGCGCGAGCAGCGCGACGCCGGCCAACAGGAAAGCCACCGCCGAATTCGTCGCCATCCCGCTCGACGAGAGATCTGGATACGTGGCGAGGCGACTCTCGAACAGCAGTCGGCCGAGACCCAGGTGCAGATCGAATATCCGTTCCGCGAACGAAATGGCGCCGAGGCCGAGCACGACGGTAGCGAGCGCGAGCGCGGGGATGCGAATAAGAGTGGTGATGCGCGGTTGTCGCTGCATCCAGAGCGACGCGCCGGCAACGAGAAATCCCAAAGCGGTGTTGGGCGGCATCGCGATACCGCCGAGCGCGCCGCGTGCCGTCTCGGGGTCGAGCGTCCATGCCGCCAGCACCAGAAGACCGATGCTGGAACACACAATCGCGGCGATCCCGGTCGCGCGCGCGCTTGCCGATGACGGCGACGCGCTCGCCGGGACAGGCGGCGCGTGCGCCATGATCGCGTGGGAGCTAACGGCCAGCTCCGTCATTCGTATCGAAGCGCCGTGATTGGATCGAGTACCGAGGCCCGTCGCGCCGGCCACACGCCGAACACGATTCCCACCAGAGCCGCGAATGAAAATGCGAGCGTGATCGCCGTTGGGCTCATTGCCGTATCCCATCCGAATGAGCGTCGGAGCACAGCCGACGCTCCAGAGCCGAGTGCTACGCCGACGGCGCCGCCGGCTATGCACAATACCACTGCCTCGACCAAAAATTGCAAGAGGATATTGCGACGCGTCGCGCCGAGTGCTTTACGAATTCCGATTTCGCGTGTGCGCTCCGTCACAGAAACGAGCATGATGTTCATGATGCCGATGCCGCCGACGAGCAGCGACACCGCGGCGATCCCCGCGAGCAACAGCGTGAACGTCTCCGTCGTCTCACTCAGCGCCGTCAGAAAGTCCGACTGATTGCGGATCGAGAAATCGTTCGGCTGATCCGCGCGAAGGCGGTGCATGCGGCGAAGCACCGACTGCACTTCGATCGTGGCGAGGGCGAGCGTGCTCTCACTTTCCGCGCGTACCCAGATGTCCTGGATGCGATCCGTTCCGAAAACGCCGAACCGACCGGTGGAAAAAGGAATGAGAACCTGCTGGTCCGCGTCGCCGACACCGCTCACGCCTCGATTCGCCAGCACTCCAATGACCGTGAACTGTCTTCCGCCGATCCGAATTCGCTCGTCGAGGATCGCTTCGGGGTTGTCCGCGCCCAACAACGGAAGCACTTGGGCGCCAAGGACGGCGACCCGGGCCCGCGCCCGGTCTTCGGCGTCGGTGAACATGCGCCCGAGAGCGAGTTGAAATCCGCGGACCTCGGGGAAGTTGGACGCGGTCCCCGTGATCTGCACGTTGGTGTTTCTGCTTCCCCAAACGACTTGAAGGGGACGATCCTGCTGTTGGTTCACGCCGGTGACGTGCTCCGCCCGTTGACGCAGGGCCTCGACGTCGGCCATCGAGAGCTTGGCCGTGCTGCCCGTATTGATGCCGCCCTGATTGATCCGCTGCGGATTGATCTGAAGGACCGTCGTTCCGAGTCGCGCGATGCGATCCCTCACGGCGTTTTCAGCGCCGTTGCCCAGGGCAATCATGGCGATGACCGCGGCCACGCCGATCACGATGCCGAGCATCGTCAGCAGCGACCGCAGCTTGTTGGCGCGGAGCGCCGCCAACGCCACTCGAACTACTTCACCTGTCGTGCCGAACACCATGCGCCAGTTCCTCTTCCAGATTTTGGTTGAGGTAAAACTTGATGCTGGGCGCGCGTTCGGCAATCCGGGGAAATGCGATTCCTCGACGCCGGAGTTGATCGGCGTTTCGCGGGGCGGAATGGGGCCGGCCTACTTCCTCGCCGGCGCCATCCCCGCGGTGAGCATGTTCACGAGCAGGCGCGCCGCGCCGGGGTGAACGGCGGCGAGCTGGGTGTCGAGTGCGAGAGACGTGTAGACGAGCATCCCGCGCCCGATCCGCGCCGTGAGAATCGTCGCCGGCGTGCCCGTCTCCGGATCGCCGATCGCCACGACGGTTCCGTAGTGACCGTCGATCCCGGTGGGAACGTTCCGCGCCCGCTCGCCGCTCCAATCCTTGAAATCCGCCGCCGTGATGACATTCGGCCAAGACAGCAGCGATGACCGTGGATTCACGACGCGCACCTCGGCGTCCGGATTGCCGATATTGCGAGTCACGCTGTCGAACACCACCGGGAAGGGAAGAAGCCCTGACTCGGCGACTTCGCGAGTCTGCGGCAGCATCACCACCGTTCCGCCCTGGCGCATGAATCCCTCGAGCGGCCCTGCCGCGCCGGCGAGCGCGTCACCGCGAGCCGCGTCGCTCCCGATCAGTACGGTATTGAACACCGAGAGATCGACGACGGACAGCAGAGAGGGATCGAGCGTCTGCACGCCGATCTGTAACTGCCCGAGCGGCGTCGGCACTTCGTCGGTTCCCTTCACGTAGGCGACGCGGAGCTTGGGCGGCACGCGAAGGTCCACTGCCTCGAGACGCTCGCCCGCCAACCGGAAAAAGACCTGCGTCGGTACGTGCGGGTACTCGCGCGGGACTGTTCCCACTTGATAGGTCTGACCACCAAAGTCGCTCACCGCGCCGGGACGCCTGAGTCCCGCGGCTGGAGTTGGTACGCGCACGAGCGCTGAAATGGAATCGGCGCCCGGCTTGAGCATTCCGCGAATGCGGAAGAACACGTTGCGACCGCCGAATGGCGGCAGCACCACGCGACGCTCGATCGTATCGACCTTGATCGACGCCGGCGTCTTCAGCTCGACGACCACTGTATCGGTCGACGCCCGGGCGGACGACACGTAGACGCGAAAGAGCCGATTGATCGGGATCGATGCGCGCTCGTATTCGGCGGTGCGCTCGAGCAAAACAGTTTTCGGCCGCAGACCGATGAGGAAGTGTCGATCATCGCCGCGAACCATTCCCGGGCCGCGGTACGCCCACGACGTCGGCGCTACCGGGATGTCGACGCCGGCGATCGTAACGGTCGCTTCGGGACCGTAAACGGGGAGACGATCTTCTCCGGCGATCAATTCGCCGAACGATCCACTCATCGTCGGACCCACGGCGTGGATCGCGATACCATTCATCAACCCGTTCAGCTGCCACCAGTGGCTCGCCTGGGCGTCCACGCGAATCGGTCCGCTCCATCGGAGGGCGCTGTCGGGCGCGAGACGGACGGAGTCGGCAACGAGCGTCGTCAGCGCCACGCGACCGTTGGCGGCCAGGCGCCGCACCGTCACGGGCTCGCCGCCGCCGTTGAACACGGTCACGTTCGCGGCCACCGAATCGCGGACGGCGACGAACTCGCGCGACACCGTGCCGTCGACGACGACGCCCGCGGCGTCGAGCGTGACACGCGTCGCGCGTTCGCGGATGGTTCGGAGCGTCGCCATGAGATCGCCCAACGCGCCGCCGCAGACCGGAACGCCCGTCGATTCGCTGCACTGAATGGCGAGGCGCGCCGCAATGGTCTGTCGCACGATGCGCGCGGACGCCGCCGCGATCGCGTCGGGAGGCGCCGCGTACCCGAGTGCGCGCGCGGCACTGACCGCAACGCGCACGGAGTCCATCGCCGCATCGACGGCGGTGATCCCGGTGCGGATGCGGCTCCAACTCGTGTCGATGGCGGCGAACATGTCGTTGTTCGCGGCTTCGCTGCGCGCGGCGTCGAGGCGCAACAGTCGGGGCGCCCGGCCAACGTTCGGCACGCGAATGGGCACTTGCGTACGCTGCAGACGACGAATGTCGGCGCCGATCTCCGCGTACGTCAGGCCGGACTCGCGATCCAGGTCGCCCGCCTCGATCGTCACGACGGTTGCTCCGCCGACCGTGCTGTCGACGCGCGTGTACAGCCGCCCGACGGACCACGCAGGCAAGCGAGACGCCGCGCGCGATGAAAGCACGCCAGTATCGGCGGCCGCCTCGAACGCGGCTCGAACGAGTTGCGCCGTACGGCGTCGGGTCGCATCGCGGCTCACGGTGTCAGACATCGAGATGACCACCTGCGGCCGGAAGGCGCGAATCACCGACACGATGTCCCGCAGCAGCGTGTCGCGCGGCCACAGACGGTCGACGACCGAGTCTTCCGTCGCCGATCCGAAGTCGTACGCCCTCGTGAAATACTGATGCGCGCCGTCTCGTTGCCGTTCGGCAAGGACCTCCGCGGTACGCAGCACGGCGAGCGCCGACTGTCGCTCGCTGCCGGCGACGTTCGGACTGCCCTCGCCGCGGGTGAGCGAGAGGAACGCGGTTTCCACACCGCGGCCGAGTCCGAGCCAGGCGAGGAGCGCGTTGTCTTCGTCCTCCGGCCGCGTGCCAATGAGGAGCACGCGCGGCGCGGGCCCAATCGTCGCGGCCGTCCGCCGCCAGGCTTGCGAAAATGCTTCGTTGGAGAGGAGAGCGAGCAGGAAAAGCGTCGCGGCGAGCGTACGGCGTCGAGTCATGCGGCGGAAGCGCGCGAGGGTTGACGAAACGGGCAAGCTACTACGATGCTAGTACAACCTGTCCGCTGGAAACAGGAGTGTCAACTATGCCGCTAGTAGAAAAGATGTCGGTTCGTGTGCTCGGTCTCTTCGCCGTTTCACTGTTGGTCGGCGCCCGCCCGCACACGACGCAGTCGGACTTTCGGCGCGATTTTCGTCTGGATCCCGCGGACGCCGTTTCCACCGGCCGCAACCGGTTCTTCCCGCTCGAGCCGGGCTACCGCCTCGAGTTTGCCGACGGCGGGCAACGATTGGTTGTCACCGTTCTCCCGGAGACGCTGACGATCGCCGGCATCGTCACGCGCGTCGTCGAGGAGCGGGAGACGCACGACGGGGCGCTCGTCGAGGTCTCGCGAAACTTTTTCGCGATGAGCCGGCGAACGAATGACGTCTACTACTTTGGCGAGGACGTCGACATCTACAAGAACGGGAAAGTCGTGAACCACGAGGGTGCGTGGCGCGCCGGACGGGGAGGAGCGCGGTTCGGCCTGATGATGCCGGGCGACCCGAAAGTGGGAATGCGATTCTATCAGGAGCTCGCCGAAGGACTGGCGATGGACCGCGCCGAAATTGCGTCGCTCGCCGACAGTCTGCGGACACCGGCCGGAGCATTCACGAATGTGCTGCGCATCCACGAGACAACGCCCCTCGAGCCGGGACACCGCGATGTGAAGCGCTTCGCGGCGGGCATCGGCTTGGTCCAGGACGGCTCGATGCGCCTGGTGCGGTACGGAAAAATGCCGTGAACGAGCGAGGGTGGCCGTCCGTTGGGCGGCCACCCTCGTCACGCGTTCATCAACGATCAGGCCGAGAGCTGCGCTGCCAAGTTTTCGAGGCGGCTCGACCACGCGGACTTGCACTCGGCCGCTGCCGCGGAATTGGCAAGGCCGGTTTGCTCGACGGCAACCTGGCTCTTGCCGTCTCCCTTCGACGTGAAGCCGGCGACCACCTGCGAACCGTCGTCGAGCAAGAGTCGCAGCGACTTGTTCTTCGTGGCGCGCTTGAGTTGTGCGCTGGGGAGCCAGCGCGCGCGTTGTTCATCGTTCTCGAATGCCGCGAATAGTGCGGTGAGTGGCGCGCGGACGGTCTTGCTGCGCGTGACCGTATAGCTGCCGCTGCGCTGCTGTCCCGGCGCGCGGAGCCCTTTGATGCGCTCGTACCCCACCGTGACCATCTGCGTCCACCAGGACGGTGTCTTGTACTTCTCGCGCAGATACTTCGCGATGTCGCGGTGCGACCAGGTGTACGCCTGGTGATAGTCGAGTGAATTCACCCAGCGTTCCCAGGTGCAACCCGTCCCCTCCTTCACGGCCGCGTCGCTCATTCCGGCGACGCCGGCGTATTGCGCCGGCGGAACGATCGACGACGGCGGAGTCGGACGCGCGGTTCGACGTTTGGGCGGTTGCTTGGCTCGAGGCGCCGGTGTTTCGCGGAGCAGCTGAGCGCGGGCGGCGGTGTACGATTCGCCGGTCTTCCGCATACGAGCGCGAACGACGCGCTTGAAATCCTTGTTGGTCGGCATGGTGTTGGTCTCGTCCTTTGGTCAGGCCACGACGCACGCCCCCCAGCAGCGGCGCCGAGGCGCCAAAGGCATCACCAAGCCGATCCGGGAGTCTACCCCCCTTTGCCTCGCTGGGACCCTCGCTGGGGGAGGGTCGAAGAGGTTGGGCGCGAATCGTCGCCGAATTCATATTGTGTGAA
>Ga0105245_10002044_pt1 | contig 18309 bp, 18 predicted proteins | sample KBSM54metaG_FD_81523 | JGI IMG/M metagenome (GOLD analysis project Ga0105245, IMG submission 81523) | Miscanthus rhizosphere microbial communities from Kellogg Biological Station, Michigan, USA - KBS M5-4 metaG | ecosystem: Host-associated > Plants > Roots > Rhizosphere > Soil | place...
CGGGAGAAGGCCGAGGATGAAGACCTGCGACTCGAGATCGTGAGTCGCGAGAAAGTCGCGGACGCGCGTGCCGTAGTCGGAGTTGCGATAGTCGGCCGTGCTGCCGGTGCAGACGACGTCCACGCGCACGCCGCGATCGCGAAGGATGCGCAGCGCCTCGAATACGATCATATGGTTCTTGCTCTCGGTCAGTTGATTCGAGATCGCGAGATATCGCTCCGGGAGATTCTTCGAATTCGCGACAGTCACCGGATCGAGCTCCCACCACGACGGCTCCGCGACGCTGCAGAAATGCAGCACACGCGCTTTCGCCAGCGACTCGGGATAGAAGCGCTCGAAGTCGCCGAGCGCGTGGCGGCTGCTGAGCACGACGACCTTCGCTTGTTCGACGCCGCGATCGAACCAGTCGTCGTACTTCTCGACGATGCCGGCCGCGTACATCGCCTTCAGATAGCGATGCTGAAAATCGGGAAGCCAGAACGCGAGCGGGATCGCGTCGTCGTGCGTAAGCGGAATCGGAAAGAGGACATCGATGCCGGCGCGCACGAAGAGATCGGCGATCCCTTCGCTCCGCGTGACCACGCGACGCGCTTTGCGAATCGCGCGGCCGACGAGCGTGCGCGGAAAATCGAGCACGCGCGTTCCCGACATCAACGGCCGCACTTCCGCGAAGCTGTCCTTCGGCTGCGCCTGTTGCCAGTGAACGTCGTAGAACGCGACGCGCTCCGACGCCGGCAGCGAGGCCACGCAACGAATCAGATGTTGAAGGTAGTAGCGGCCGCCGACCCAGCCCTGCGCGTCGATCGTGCCGATGCCGACGCTAAGCATTCTCGGTGATCCATCGCACCGTGCGCGCGAGTCCGGCGTCCCACTTCGCTTCGAATCCGAGCTGCTGCAAACGCGTCACGTCCGCGCGCCAATGCAGCGGATTGCCGGGAAACGTCTTGCCGGTGAACTGCGGCGCCTCGTCGATGCCGAGGAGCGAGAAGATCTTCGAGGCGAGCTCGCGCACCGAGACCTCTTCGCCCGACGCCACGTTGATCGCTTCGCCCTCGAACGCCGCGCGCTCGGCGATGCACAGCAACGCGCGCGCGACATCATCCGCATACAAATAGTCGCGCGTCTCGTCACCGGTTCCGTGCACGCTGCGATCGCCGGCGAGCGCGCGCTTCGCGATGTCATGCACCGCAAGCCGCCGCAAACGCTCGCCGTACGTCGAGAACACGCGCGCCTTGCTGCAGCGCACTCCGTGAATGCGCGCGTACTGATCAAAGAGCAATTCCTGATGCCGCTTGTGAAAACCGTACGGCGAGATCGGCGACGTGTGCGCAGTCTCGCCGACCGGCAACTGTCGCGGATCGCCGTACACCGCCGCCGACGAAACAAGGATCACGCGCGCAGGCGCCTGCGACATCCGAATGGCCTCGAGCAGATTCACCGTCGGCGTCACGTGCGCGTTGAAGTCATCGAGTGGGTGACTCACGGAATGGCCGACGCTGCTCGGCGCGGCAAGGCTGATGACGACGTCCGGCGCCGAGTCCTCGATGAGGTCCGCGAGGCGTTCCGCATCGGAAAAATCGACGACATGAAACGCGTCACACGACGCCGCGACGTTGTCGGGATCCGATCGTCCCGCGCCGATCACGCGCCAGTCGCGCGACGCGAAGTGTTGCACCGCGTGTCCGCCGAGGTATCCGCCAGCGCCGGCGATGAACACGGTTTGCGCCATTCGCGGTTCATCGTAGCGAATTGCCGAAGGGAATCAATTCGTCTACATTCGATCGCAGTGGAGAAAATCATCCGGCCGCGCCACGGGCTCGCCGAGCTGAAGCTCGACGAAGTGTGGCAATACCGCGAGCTGATCGTCTTTCTGGCGTGGCGCGATCTCCTCGTCCGCTACAAGCAAACCGTCATCGGCATTCTGTGGGCGCTGCTGCGGCCGCTCATCACGATGCTCATCTTCACCATCGTCTTCGGCCACTTCGCGAAAGTGCCGTCGGGCGGAATCCCCTATCCCGTCTTCGCGCTCGCCGGGCTTCTGCCGTGGCAACTCTTCTCCGGAATCTTCAGCGAGGCCAGCTTCTCGGTCGTCGGCAACTCGCAGCTCGTGTCGAAAGTCTACTTTCCGCGCCTCGTCATTCCGCTCAGCGCGACCGTCATCGCGATCGTCGACTTCCTCATCACCGTCGTGATGATGATGGGACTCATGGCGTGGTATCGAATACCGCCGAGCGTGAACTCATGGATGCTGATTCCGCTCACGCTGCTCTGCGCGATCGCGGGAACCGGCGCCGGCATCTGGTTCGCCGCGCTGTTCGTGCGCTATCGCGACGTGCGCCACATCCTTCCCTTCATCGTGCAGATGGGGCTCTACATCTCGCCCGTCGGATTCTCGACGGCGATGGTGCCGCAGCGCTGGCGGCTTCTCTACTCGCTGAACCCGATGGTCGGCGTGATCGACGGATATCGCTGGGCGCTGTTCGGCGGATCGAATCCGATCTACCTGCCCGGCCTCGCCGTGTCCATTCTTCTCGCGATCGCCGTGCTGATCGGCGGCCTGTTCTACTTCCGGAACACCGAGCGCGCGTTCGCCGACATCATCTGACGATGGCGCCGACGCTCATCTCCGCGCGCGGCCTCGGCAAGAAGTATCTGATCGGCGAGCCCGGCTCCGCGATCGTGACGCTGCGCGACAAGATCACCGACATCGCGCGCTCCATCGGACGCGTCGGCGCGCGCATCGACCGGCGCGAGTTCTGGGCGCTGCGCAACGTGAGCTTCGATCTCGAGGTCGGCGACGTCATCGGCGTCATCGGCCGCAACGGCGCGGGAAAAAGCACGCTGTTGAAAGTGCTGAGCGAGATCACCGAGCCGACGGAAGGCGAAGCGCACATCTACGGCCGCGTGGCGAGCCTGCTCGAAGTCGGCGTCGGATTTCATCCCGAGCTCTCCGGACGCGAGAACGTTTTTCTCAACGGCGCGATCCTCGGCATGACGCGCAGCGAGATCCGCCGCAAGTTCGACGAGATCGTCGCCTTCGCCGAAATCGAGAAGTTCATCGACACGCCGGTGAAGCGCTACTCGTCCGGCATGTACATCCGCCTCGCGTTTTCCGTCGCCGCGCATCTCGAGCCGGACGTGTTGATCGTCGACGAGGTCCTCGCCGTCGGCGACATCGCGTTCCAACGCAAATGCCTAGGCAAGATGGAAGACATCAGCACGCACGGCCGCGCCGTCGTCGTGGTCACGCACAATATGTCGATCGTGACGCAGCTCTGCGAGAAGGTGATCTGGCTCGATCGCGGCGAAGTCGTGCAAAGCGGTCCGACGCGCGAAGTCGTCTCGGCCTATCTCGCGATCGGCGCGTCGGGAAACGCGGAGTGGCGTCCTGCGGCGCGCGCGAGCGAACTGTTCGAATTGCACTCCGTCGCGATTCGGCGCAGCGGCGAAGGCGACCCGGTGAGCATTCCCGCCGATGAGAGCTTCACCATCGCGTTCGACTTCGACGTGCTCGACGCGCTCGCGCCGGGACGTCTTGCGTTTCTGGTCAGCGACAGCAGCGGCGCCGCCGTGTTCGCGTCGGCGAGCACCGACACCCTTCCCGCGATCGCGCAGCCGTGGACGCGCGGACGCCAACGGATGAGTTGCACGATTCCCGCGCATCTGCTCGCGCCGGGCCAGTACTTCGTGACCGTCTCCGAGCCGACCGACGGCACGGAGCTCATTCACGATCACATCCTCTCGTTCACGATCACGGAACAGAACAGCCTGATCGTTCGCGACGGACGTCCCGGCGTCATCGCACCGATGCTTCCGTGGACGCAGGAGCCGCCACGGTGAGCGCGTTCTGGCGTCTCCTCGATCCGCTGCTGCTCAAGCTCCGTTCGCGACTCGATCATCTCGACGCGCATCAACCGTCGAAATATCACGAGGATCTGCAGCGCAGGCGCGGCGTGTTCGACGCGAGCGCGATCATCGAACCGACCGCGCACGTGCAATCGGTGGCGTCGCCGGACCAGTTGCACGTCGGCGCGTTCACGCAAATCGAAGGCGAGATCCTTCTGCTCACGCCGCAATCGCGCTGCACGATCGGCGATCACTCTTTCCTCGGCAAGGGCTCGCGACTGTGGGTGCAGCGTTCGATCGTCATCGGCAACTTCGTGATGATCGCGCCGTCCGTCGACGTGTTCGACAACGACTCGCACCCGATCGATGCCGCCGGCCGCCGCGAAGACGCACTCGACATCTTCGAGCGCAAGCGTCCGATGAATTACGACCGCGTCGCGTGCGCCGACGTCGTCATCGAAGACGACGCCTGGATCGGCACGAAGAGCACGATCCTCAAAGGCGTGCGCATCGGACGCGGCGCGGTCGTCGCCGCGAGCTCAGTCGTTACGCGCGACGTCGAGCCCTACACGCTCGTCGCCGGCAATCCCGCGCGCGTCATTCGAAAGCTCGAGGACCGGCAGTCATGAACCTCGTGTCGATTCGCGGCGTCGGGAAGAAGTACCGCATCGGCAAGCGGATGGAGCTGATGGGACGCTCGTTCCGCGACCGCATCACCGACTTCGTGCTCGCGCGCGGCAGCGTCGACGACTCGCAGGAGTTCTGGGCGCTGCGCGACGTCACATTCGACGTCGCGGAGAACGAGGTGACCGGCGTGATCGGCCGCAACGGCGCGGGGAAATCGACGCTCCTCAAGATCGTGAGCGAGATCAGCGAGCCGACCGAAGGCGAGATCACGATCCGCGGACGCGTCTCGAGCTTGCTCGAAGTCGGCATCGGCTTTCATCCCGAGCTCACCGGACGCGAGAACGTCTATCTCAACGGCGCCATCCTCGGCATGACGCGAGAAGAGATCCGTCGCAAGTTCGACGAGATCGTCGCATTCGCCGAGGTCGAGAACTTCATCGAGACGCCGGTGAAGCGGTATTCGTCAGGCATGTATGTGCGTCTCGCGTTCGCGGTGGCCGCGCATCTCGAGCCGTCGGTACTGATCGTCGACGAAGTCCTTGCCGTCGGCGACATCGCCTTCCAGCGCAAATGCCTCGGCAAGATGGAAGACATCTCGCGTCAGGGCCGCGCCGTGCTCGTCGTGACGCATAACATGAGCATCATCACGCAGCTGTGCACGAAGGTCGTCTGGCTCGATCGCGGGCGCGTCATCGACGCGGGCGAGACGAGTCGCGTCGTGTCGAAGTACATGTCCGAGGGCGTGACGAGCATGATGTCGTGGAAGCCGGAGAAGCCGGCGGCCGACGGCGACGTCTTCGCGTATCACGAGTTCGCGGCGCGGCGTGCGGACGGCGAAGGCGAGGATGAAGACGCGATCCCCGGCGACGCCGCGCTCGATTTGATTTTCGATTACACCGTGCTCGGCTTCATCAACCCGGGACGGCTGTCGTTTCGCATCAATCGCGAGGACGGACTCGTGGTGCTCACGTCGTCGAACACCGACACGACCGCTGCGTCGCATGCTCCGTGGGTGGTAGGACGTCATCGCGTGAAGTGCACGATTCCGGGCGGATTGCTCGCTCCCGCAAAGTACTTTGTGACGATCTCGGAGCCGACTGCGCGCGGCAATGTCCTGCACGAGAACGTCGTCAGCTTCACCATCAGCGATCAGAACAGTCTTGTATCGCGCGATCGCCGCGAAGGCGTCGTCGCGCCGAAGCTGGAGTGGATCGAGTGAGTTTGTTCCGGCGATTCACGGACTCGATTCTGCTGCGCCTGCGTAGCCGCCTCGAGCATCTGAATCGCCACGATCCTTCGAACGCGCACGAACGAGAGTTGCGCGCGAACGCGAATGTCGCGGAGTCGGCGCGGTTGTTTCCGTCGGCGCGATTCGTCACGAAGCGCGCCGATCAGCTGACCATCGGCGAGTACTGCTACATCCAGGGCGAGATCAATCTCGTGTCGTTGGACGCGCGTTGCACGATCGGCCACGACTGCTCGTTCGGCGAAGGAAGCCGCATCTGGGTGCATCAGTCGGTGACGATCGGCAACTTCGTGCTCATCGCGCATTACGTCGACATCCATGACAACAACTCGCACTCGCTCGACTGGCGCGACCGCCGCGAAGACGCGCTGAATGTGTTCCAGCGCAATCTGCCGATCGACGTCAGCAAAGTGCCGGCGGCGCCGATCGTGATCGAAGACGACGTCTGGATCGGCGCGAAGAGCACGATCCTCAAAGGCGTGCGCATCGGACGCGGCGCCGTGATCGCGGCGAATTCGGTCGTAACGAGCGACGTCGCAGCGTTCACGCTCGTCGCCGGCAATCCCGCGCGCGTGGTGCGAGAGCTTCCGCAGTGAATCGCCGCAACGCGCTGACGATCGCGTTGCTCTACGTCGTCTGGGCGGTGCTTCGGATTTCCGCGCTCACCGCGAACGTGGCGATTCGCGACGACTGGGTGCATCGCCCTGAAGGACATCTGACGTCGTATCGCCCGTTGCTCGCCGCCGACTTGTGGTTCTGGCAGCACATCATCGGCGATGACTATCTCCGCACAATCGCGCCGAAGCTTCTCGGCGGCGCGTACGTCGCGTTGATTGCATTCGTCATCTTTCGGATCGCGATGCGTTGCGGCGCGACCTACAGGAGCGCGCTCGCGATCGCGATTTCATACGTCGCGCATCCGATCAACAACGAGCTGACGCTGTTCAATGTGATGGCGGCGACGAATCTCGCGCTGCTTCTCGTCATCGCCGCCGATTTCGTCGACCCTCGCATCGGCGCGATCCTCATCGCCCTCGGCATCAGCGGCTATCAGGTCTACGCGTTCATCCCGCTCGTGCTGATCGCGTTCGATCGGTCGCGCAACGTGCGCGCGCGGCTCGCGGCGTGGGCAACCGGCTGCGCGCTTTACGCCGCGTACGTCGTATTCAGCAATCGCGTGCTGCACGTCGCGTCGTGGGGCGGCCGCGGAATGGCGACGTCGATGTTCACGCGCGCATGGCTGATCGAGAAATGGCACGGCGTGACAAATGCGATTGCGGATGTGTCGCAGCCGATCGTTGGATTCACGATCTCCGCGCCCGTCGCGTTTCGTGCGTGGATGTGGATTCCGGTTCTCCTCGCGATCGCCGTGTTCGTGCGCAACCGGCGAGAAGCATTTCTGCCGATCGCGCTGCCGCTCATCGCGTGCGCGTACTTGTTCGCACTGAACGTGACACCGACCGGCTGGCGCGTCGACGCTCCGCCGCTCTTCGCACTGACGCTGGCGATCATTCCGCTGTTCGCGAAACCGAATCGCATCGCATTCGCGTTGCTCGTGATCTGGATTCTCGCGGCGAGCGTGACGTCGATCGCCGACGCGAGGCTGCGCGTCGCGGGAAAAAACCTCGATGAACAGATCCTTCGCGATCTCGACAGTCTCCATCTTCCGCATCGCGTCATCATCGCCAACGTTACGCCGCAACATGAGCCGCCGCGCGGCCGCGCCATCCTCGCCGAATACAATGCCGTGACGCCGGCCATGTACTCGAACCTCGTGCCGCTGTGGAGTTTCCCCGACGCGTATCTCCGCGCGCATGGTTACACCGTCGAATCGATGCGCCCGTCCGCCGCCTGCACCGATGCGTGCCCTTATCGAGTGACGAGTGAGAACGGCGTGCTCGTCCTCTGCCGCGCCGCGCGATGATCGAAGGACTCGTCACGACGATCATCCCGGTGTTCAACCGCGCACGTCTGCTCGAAGAAGCCGTCGCCAGCGTGCTCGCGCAAACGTATCGCCCGATCGAGATCCTCATCATCGACGACGGTTCGACCGACGACACGCCGCGCGTCGCCGATCGTCTCGCTGCCGAACATCCCGACGTGGTCCGCGTGATTCATCAGCCGAATCGCGGCGTCGGCGCCGCGCGCGAAGCAGGTCGCCTCGCCGCGCGCGGCGAGTTCATTCAGCATCTCGACAGCGACGACATCCTTCTCCCGCAGAAGTTCGAAAAGATGGTCGCTGCGCTTCGCGAACATCCGGAGTGCGGCGTCGCCTACGGACGCACACGGCATCGTGACGTGAACGGCAATCCGATCGCCTGCGATTGGAAGCCGGTTCTCGCTGGCGAGGAGACGATCCTCCCGCATTTTCTTCGCGCGCGAATGTGGGACACGGTCACGCCGCTCTATCGCGCGTCGGTGATCGCGCAAGCAGGCGCGTGGACGACGCTTCGACTCGAGGAAGACTGGGAGTACGACTGTCGCATTGGCGCGCTCGGGACGCGCCTCGTGTTCATCGACAAGGAGCTCGCCGAGGTGCGGATTCAGCCCGATCGATTGTCGATGGGCACTTCTCGCGATGCCCATCGCTTGCGCGATCGCGCTGCCGCAGAGCTGCTGATTCTCGGCCACGCCCGTCGTGCCGGGATCACGAACGAGACCCTGGAAATGCAGCACTTTGCGCGCGCGCTGTTTCTTCTGGCGCGTCAGTGCGGCGCCGTCGGACTGGCCAACGAGTCGCGACGCTTGTTCGAGGCGTCACGCGAAATGTCGCCTGATCGCCTGCAGTACCGCATCTACGCCGCATTCGCGCGCGTCGCCGGATGGCGCGCCGCGGGACAGGTCTCGCGCTTCATCGACGCGCTACGATTGCGCTGATGCCGAAGATCTCCGTCGTGATGTCGGTCTACAACGGCGCCGCTGATCTCGCGCCGACGATCGACAGCATCCTCGGCCAGACCGAATCGGATTTCGAACTGATCGTCGTCGATGACGGCTCGACCGACGCGACGCCGTCGATTCTCGCGTCGTACAGCGACTCGCGCCTTCGTGTGATCGCGCAATCGAACGCCGGCCTCACGCGCGCCCTGATCCGCGGATGCGCGGAAGCGCGCGGGACGTTGATCGCAAGACACGATTGCGGTGACCGCTCGCATTCCGAACGTTTCGCGAAGCAACTGGCACTCTTTGCCGATGACGTCGTGCTGGTCGCGACGACCACGCGTTTCGTGACGAGCGAGGGCGAGCTTCTCTACTTCGGTCGCGGCGACGGCGACGAGATCCGGCGAAGCGTGCTGCACGATGGCGCGGAGAAAATACACGGCGTACCTCATCACGGATCGGTGATGTTCCGCCGTGACGCGTATCTCGCCGCCGGCGGATATCGCGAGCCGTTTCGCGTCGCGCAGGACCTCGACCTATGGGTTCGCCTCGCAGCGCGCGGGCGCTTCGTGATCGCGCAGGAGGAGTTGTACGAGGCGACGATTCATCCGTCGGCGATCAGCAGCGTGAACCGCGACGCGCAAGTCGCGACGACGGAAATCATCGTCGCGCTTCGCGATGGCGGCGATGAAGCAACACTCCTCGCGAAAGCTGCGAATGTGCCACGCCGAAACCCGAGCGCCGCGCAACACGCCGCTGCGCTCTACTTCATCGGCCGCTGTCTACGCGCGCAGAAAACCGCGTCCGCGCGCCGCTACTTCGCCGAAGCGATTCGGCGCAATCCGTTTCACTGGCGCGCATGGGCGTCGCTGCTGTCAGGACGATGAGCACGCGCGTCGAGATTCTCGTCGTCGCGATGGCCGCAGCGATCGTCGGCGTCTGGTACTGGACCACGCACTCCGATCATCTTTACGACGACTCGCCCGACTACATCATCAACGCCAACAGCCTCGCGGAAGGGCGCGGATTCACAGCGAGCGTTTCGAGCGCGACTCCCGCTCCGTGGCGATTCGAGTCGCGGCCCGCGTCGTGGAAGCTCGATCTCCCCGGCGACATCGAGACGACGCGCACGCCCGGCTATCCACTGTTCCTCGCCGCGATGCGACTCATCGGATTTACGCCGAACGGCGTCACACTCGTACAGCACTTCATCCGAGCAGCGATGATTGTCCTGCTTCTGTTGTTTGCAATGTCCGCGGGCATCTCACGGCCGGCGCGACTGATCGCCGCGGCATGGCTGATTCCGGAACGCTGGTCGCTCTGGGCCGCCAATCGCATCGTCACCGAAACACTCTTCACGATCGTGATCGTCGCGATCCTTCTGCTCTGCGTGCAACGGAAGCCACGCCTCGTACCGATTGCAATCCTCGTCGGCATCGCGCCGCTGATCCGGCCGGTCGGGATCGTGTTTTTCGTCGTCGTCGTTTTCTACATGGCACTTCGGGATCGCCGCAAAGCCGCTGTGTTGGCGTTGCTCTCCGTCGTCATCCCGCTTCTGTGGGCGTGGCGCAATGAACATCGTGCGGATGTATTCACCATCAGCACGATGACCGCCATCGACCGTCTCTTTTATCGCGCAGCGCGCAGCGCTGCAGTCGAGATGCCGGGAGACGTCGAATCGAACGTCCTGCGCCTGCATGACCGTTTTCATGCCGAAGCCGACGGCCCCGGTACCGCAGGCGAGCGTGTCGCGCGTTACAACGCGCTGGCGAATCGCACGCTCCGCGCACACGTCGGCGGCTTCTTCAAGAATTTCGCGCTGGACATTCGATCCCAGCTGTTTCCCGTCAACCGCTGCAACACTTGCGGCACCCTTCGCAATCGCGCGAAGGACGTGCTGCTCGCGTTCTATGTCGCGTTCTTTTTCATCGCCGCGATCGGTGCGTTCGCGATTGATCGGCGCATTGCGATCCTGCTCATCCTGACTGTCGCCTACTTCATCGTCGTCCCCGCCGGCGGCGGCGGAACGTGGACGCGATTCCGGATTCCCGCGGAGCCTGCATACGCGCTCCTCGCCGGCTGCGGCGTGGCGGCGATTGCGAAGAAGTACACTTCAGGAGCGTGGAGCGCCTCTCCGAGATGAGCCGCGGCGCCGCGAGCATGCGGCTGGCTATCCTCACGTCGCATGTCATCCAGTATCAGGCGCCCTTCTTTCAGCGGCTGGCACGCGAGCCGGACGTCGATCTCACCGTCGTCTACTGCTCCCTCGCCGGCGCGACGCTGATGCATGACCGCGAGATGAGCACCACGATGCAGTGGAATCTCGAACTGCTGTCGGGATATCGCTATGTCACCTTGCGCAATCTCAGGAAAGATCTCTCCGGCGGTTTTTTTCGGCTCACCAACCCGGGCGTGATTCCCCACCTGATCCGGAAGCGATACGACGCGGCCATCTTCATGTTCGGATGGGGATCGCTCACCGCATTGCTCGCAGCATTCACCTGCTGGCTCACGCGCACTCCCTTCTTCTTTTTTGGCGACAGCAGCTTCCCACCACCCGCGACAACGACGCGCGCACGCATCCGCGATCGTTTTCTCCGCTTTCTTTTCTCGCGAGCGACCGGCTTCATGACGTCGGGCGCGCTCAACGCTGACTACTACCGGCACTACGGCGCCGATCCGCGCACGTTCTTTCTCTTGCCGTGGGCCGTCGACAACGATCGCTTCGAAGCGGAGAGCCGCTTTGTCTCCGGCGAGCGCGACGCGCTGCGCGCGCAGTACGGCATCGCGCCCGATCAGATCGCGTTCCTCTATTCAGCGAAGCTGTTGCCGAGGAAGGACCCGATGACGTTGCTGCGAGGGTTCGAGCAGATGCGCGAGCGCGAGCGCGCCGTCATCGTCTTCATGGGCGAAGGCGTGCTGCGCGAAGAGCTCGAGACCTACACGCGCGAGCATGGTCTCGAGCGCGGCGTGCGCTTCATCGGCTTCGTCAATCAACGCGAGATTCCGAAGCATTACGCGATGTGCGACGTCTTCGTGCTGCCATCGCTCTACGAGCCGCGCGGCGCGGTGCTCAACGAAGCGATGGCGTGCGGGCTCCCGGTCGTCGTCACGGATCGCTGCGGATCGATCGGCGACATCGTGCGTCCGAACGACAACGCGTTCGTCTATCCGGCGGGCGACGCGGGCGCGCTCGCGTCGGACCTCGATCGCCTGGCCGCGGACGACGAGATGCGCGCGCGCATGGCCCAACGCTCGCGCGAGATCATCGGCGGCTGGAGCTACGAGCGCGGCGTCGAAGGCGTGAAAGCGATGCTTCAATGGCTGCGCACGCGATGAAGATCACGATCGCCATCCCGACCTACAACCGCGGCGCGATTCTCGTGCAGACGGTCGAGCGCCTTCTCGCGCTGGCGCAGCGCGCCAACGAAATCGTGATCGCCGATCAGACGAAGACGTACGACCCGGCGATCGAGTCGCGCCTCGCGGAGTGGTCCAAGAGCGGCGCGATTCGCTGGATCCGATTGCCCGAGCCGTCGATTCCTCATGCGATGAACGAAGCGCTGCGCGCCGCTCAGTCGCCGGTCGTGTTGTTTCTCGATGACGACATCGAGCCGTCGCCGGACCTCGTTGAGCAGCACGCCCGCGCGCAGGACGACGCGTCGATCTGGGCGATTGCGGGTCAGGTTCTCCAGCCCGGCGAAGAGCCGCGCCATCATCCCCGGCCGGCGAACGATCTGGAGTTCCGGTTCAATCACGACGAGGCGTGCGACGTCGCCAACGTCATGGCCGGCAACCTGTCGGTGAAGCGCGAACGCGCGCTGCAGATCGGCGGCTTCGACGAGAACTACATCGGCGCCGCGTATCGATTCGAGACCGACTTCGCCGTTCGCGTCGTTGCGGCGGGCGGACGAATTCGCTTCGAGCCGGCGGCGACGCTGCGTCATCTCAAGCTCTCGGCCGGCGGCCTTCGCTCGTTCGGCGATCATCGCGTCAGCGCATCGCCGCTGCATTCGGTCGGCGACTACTACTTTGCGATGCATCACGTCGACCGCTTCTGGCGATACGCCATGCAGCGGATGGTGCGCAACGTCGCCACCCGATTTCACTTGCGGCATCCGTGGACGATCCCGACGAAGATCACGGCTGAGCTTCGCGGGCTCTTGTTGGCGCGGCGGCTCGCACGCGGCGGGCAGCGGCTCGGCGGGAATCTTTCTTCCGCCGCCGGTCTTCCCTCGAACACGGACCCATGATCACAGCCGCGTTTTTCGCATTTCTCGGACTGGCGATGGTCGTGTCGCTCACCGACTGGCGGCGCGGCTGGATCCTCGCTGTGCTGTGCGGCATCCTGCAGGACCCGGCGCGCAAGCTGACCAGCGGTGCGCCCGTCGAGATGTCGCTGAGCATCATGCTCGTGTACGTCACGATTCTCTTCGCGAACTACGAGCGACTGCAGAAAGCAACACGCGATATCGGACGCCGCTTCGGCGCAATGAGCGTCGCGTTCGCGCTCTTTCTGCTCTTCCTCATCCTCGGCGCGATGAATGGTCTCATCCGCTTTGGGATAGCCGCGTGGAAAGCGCCGATCCTCAGCTTAGCGATCTATCTCACTCCCATCCCCGCGGTCATCCTCGGATACCTCTATCTCGACGACGAGGAACGGCTCTTCAAGTTCTTCCGCTTCTACTCGATCGTCACATCGATCGCGCTCATTGGATCCGTCCTCGAGTATCTGCGTTTCGAATGGAGCGTCCTCGGCATGGTCATGCAGCAGGGCGACTACATCCGCCATCTGCCCGGCATTCAGATCCGCATGATCTCCGGGTTCTATCGAGCCCCTGACATCATGGCGTGGCATGCCGCGACGATGACGTCGATCGCGATCGCGATGATCGTGCGCGGCGAGCTCGGGCGCCGCACATGGCCGTGGATCCTCGCCGCCGGTTGGGGTTTTCTCAACTGCCTTCTCAGTGGACGCCGCAAGGCGATTTACTACGTCGTCGCGTTTTCTGCGGTCCTGCTGTGGCGTTACTTCCGGCGCCTGAAGCCTGCGCAGATCGCGGCGGTATTCGCAGCCGTGCTCGTGATGTGGGGCGTCGTGCACAAGCTCGCGGGAAACGAAGAGACGAGCGTCTACACGAAGGGTGCGATGGCGACGCAGGCGGAAGTGACGGAACGTCTTGGCGGCGGCGTGCTCGAGACGCTGCAGCAATACGGAATCATGGGTGCCGGACTCGGCACCGCTACGCAAGGGACACAGTACATTCTTCAGAGCGATCAACTCGGATGGCAGGAAGGCGGAGTCGGAAAGCTCGCCGTCGAGCTCGGCCTTCCCGGTCTGATGTCCGTCGCATTCTTCGGACTCATCGTGCTGCGACTGATGATGCGCATCAGCGCGCATCGCGATCTGCCGGAGACCTCGCAGCTCGCGCGCGTCACGCTCTTCGCGCTGATCATGGCCAACATCGCAAACTTCATGGCCTCGGCGCAGGCGTACTCCGATCCGCTGCTCGTGCTGTTGACGGCGTTCTTCGCCGGATGTCTATTCGCGACCGCGACGCTCGACGAGCGCGTGCCGGCACAAGCGCCCGCCCGCGAGCTAGCGCCCGTGACTGTTTGATGTACGCTCGATCGCGGTGAAGATTCTTCACGTCGTCCCGACGTACCTTCCGGCGCGGCGATACGGCGGGCCGATCTTCGCGGTTCACGGCTTGTGCAAAGCGCTCGTCGCGCGCGGACACGACGTCCACGTTTTCACGACGAATGTCGACGGCGACGCGACCTCCGATGTTCCGGTGAGCACGCCGGTCGACATCGACGGCGTGAAGGTCACGTACTTTGCTTCGCAATTTCGACGTTTGTACTGGTCGGCGCCGATGCACAACGCGCTGACGGCTTCAACGCGCAACTACGACGTCGTGCATCTTCACTCGGTCTTTCTCGATCCGACGCGTTTCGCGGCTCGCACGGCGGCGCGCGCGAACGTTCCGTACGTCATCTCGCCGCGCGGAATGCTCGTGCGCGAGTTGATCCAGGAGAAGAGCACGTTCGTGAAGAGCGCGTGGCTGCGCCTCGTCGAGCGCCGCAACTTCGCCCGAGCTGCCGGGATTCACTTCACATCACAGCGCGAGTGGGACGACGCGAAGGAGATCGCCATCCCGCTGCCATCGCCGTTCGTGGCGCCGAATGCGATCGATCTGCCGCCGCGACACGACGTCGCGCGCCTCGACGACACCATCCTCTTCCTCGGCCGCATCAACTGGAAGAAGGGGATCGACGTGCTGATCGAGTCGCTCACGCACGTCCCGAATGCGCGTCTCGTGATCGCTGGCAATGACGAGGAGAATTACGGACCGCGGCTGCGCGAGCTCGCGGTGCGCGTCGGCGTGGGCGATCGCGTGGAGTTTCGCGGCGCGGTCAGCGGCGAGGCGAAGGAGACGCTGCTCGCGAGCGCAACACTTTTCGCGTTGCCGTCGCTGTCGGAGAACTTCGGCAACGTCGTGCTCGAGGCGATGGCGGCCTCGACGCCGGTCGTCGTCACGACGCAAGTCGGACTCGCCGACGACGTCCGCCGCGCGCGCGCCGGCATCGTCGTCGATCGCAACGCGAGATCGGTCGGCGCCGCAATCGCGGATCTTCTTCGCGATCCCCAACGCCGCGGGGAGATGGGCGCGCGCGGACGCAGCCTCGTCGAAGAACGATTCACATGGCCACGAGTCGCGGCGGAGATGGAGGCGCACTATGCGCGACTTCGCCGCTGAAGTGACGCCGGTGATCCTCACGCGCGACGAAGAGCCAAACATCGGCCGCACGCTCGGCCAACTCGGATGGGCGCGCGAAGTCGTGATCGTCGACAGCCTCAGCACCGACGCGACCGTATCGATCGCGCGAACGTTTCCGAACGTTCGCGTCGTGGAGCGCGCGTTCGACGACTTGGCCTCGCAATGGTCGTTCGCGATCGCGCAAGCGACGACGGATTGGGTGCTCACGCTCGACGCCGATTACTTTGTCCCGGCCTCTTTCGTCGACGAACTGCGCACGCTGAATCCGACGGTCAATGGATATTCGACAAGCTTCGATTACGCGGTCGACGGTCACAAGCTGCGCGGCTCGCTCTATCCACCGCGACTCACATTGTTTCGCCGCGACGCGGCCACGTTCACGATGGATGGCCACACGCAACGCGTGCACGTCGCCGGTGAGATCGGAACGCTGCGCGAGCATCTCGTCCACGACGACCGGAAATCGCTCCGACGATTCCTTCAACGTCAGCGCGTCTACATGCGCGACGAGGCGCAGAAGATCCGGCGCGGCGAGAACCTCAACTTCGCGAGCCGCGTGCGCAAGCTGCGCGTCGTCGCGCCGTTTGCCGTCGTCGCGCACGCGCTCTTCGTCCGCGGATTGATCCTCGACGGCGCTGCCGGGATTCGCTATGCGTTCGAACGTTTCGTTGCGGAGTTGATACTCTCGCGCGAGTTGTTCCGATGAGCGCGCTCGTCAGAAAACGGATGCCGGAGCTCGACACGCTGCGCGGTGTCGCGATCCTTCTCGTCGTGCTCTACCACGGGCTCTTCTGGTCGCTGCAAGACGATCAGCTCACGCCCGCCGCGCGCCAGATCGGACTCCTGTTCCGCGGCGGCTGGTGCGGCGTGCAGCTCTTCTTCGTCCTCTCCGGCTTTCTCATTACCGGCATCCTCGCCGATTCGAAAGGGCGCTCGAGCTACTTCCGTACGTTCTATCTCCGCCGCGCGCTACGCATTCTTCCCGTTCTACTTCTCTTCATCGCGATCCTCCTCGCCACGCATGTGGTGACTTGGAAGTTTGCGTTGCTGAGCATCGCCTTTCTCGCGAACGTCGCGCAGCTTCTTGGAGTCCCGCTGCAGTACCCGCCGCTCTGGTCACTCGCGGTCGAGGAGCATTTCTACGCGCTCTGGCCCGCGACCGTTCGCTGGATGTCGCTGCGCGGCGTCGCGATCACGTCGCTCGCGCTGTTCGTCATTTCGCCCGCGATTCGCGCCTTCGCATTCGCGCAAGGCGCGACGGACGGGATGGCGTACTACACGTGGTTCACGCTCGACGGCCTCGCCCTCGGCGGGCTGATGGCGATCGTCGCGCGCATCGGTTCGCGCAAGGCGTTCACGATCGGCGCAGTCGCCATCCTCGCCATCGGCTTCCTTGGCGGCGCGACGCTCGTGATGACGCACGAGTGGTCGCGCAACACGATCATCGGCGCCGCGTTCTCGCCGACGATGCTCTACTTCCTCTTCGGCGGCACGATCGCAGCGTCACTGCTGATCGGAAGCTCATCGCGCAGCGCGCTCGTGAACATCCGCTGGCTGCAATTTCTCGGCGACATCAGCTACGGCCTCTACCTGATCCACCTGCTCTGCTTCTGGCTTTACGACCGCGTCGTCACCAAACAAGGCACGCTGACCGCCGCGTTCGTGCTCGCGCGCTTCGCGATCGCCGGCGGCGCGGCGATCATCCTCGCGACGCTGTCACGCCGCTACTTCGAGAGCCGCTTCCTGCGGATGAAAGAGCGGATCACTCCTCCGGGCGCTCCGAGCAGCCTGTTGTACTGAAGGGGCTCTCGAAGGTGTTCGCGCCGGCCAAATTCACGACGCTTTCTGACTGGTGATCATCGGCTTCCGCGGTTCGCGACGAACAATGCGATCCTTGAGTTCTACACGCAGTTGGTCAAGATGCCGTATATACCCTTCGATCCCGCCGTGTTCCTTTAGGAGTGCAGCGCGGATCTTGTGGATTTCTTCAACGACCGGGTCCTTCGCCATCATTAGATCTCCATGAGCTCCTGTGGCGTGCAGACAAACGGCGGCTCGTATCCATTGCGGCGACAGACATCGTAGACACGTGGAAGTGTGACCGCGTTCACGATGTGAGAACAATTCCACGATAGAAGATAAGTCATGCCGTTGAGAGCAGCAACGGCGATGTGCAGTGCGTCAATTTCCGCCTTACTTGGAATCCTCGCTACACGAATGAGTTCAGCGCCAAGGCTTTGCGCTTCGCTCGTCACGTCGAGCAGTTCGACTTCGCTCAGAAACTGCAAGCGCTCACTCGCCAGCTTGGCCTCGCCTTTTCGGGCCTCATCCACTACTACGGTTGATGCGAAGAGATCAAAGTTTCGTCGCCGTGTCTCCCACCACTCGCGCGTAAGCTCTTGATTTGATGCAACTAACAGACTGTCGCGGCTCAACCACCCCACCAGATAGCTGACGATGGTTGTTTCGAGATAGACGCTTGGCTTGTCCGCCATCGCGGATCACTCCTCCCGGCGCTCCACCATCAGATCCCCAAGCACCAGCAGATCCATCTTCGTCCTCAGAAAACAATCCAACGCCTCGGCCGGCGTATTGACGACCGGCTCGTTTTCGTTGAACGACGTGTTGAGCACGATCGGGATTCCGGTTGCGTCGCGGAAGGCTTCGATGAGGTGGTAGTAGCGCGCGTTCTGGGACTCCGTCACCGACTGCAGTCGTCCGCTGCCGTTCACGTGCGTCACTGCCGGGATCTGCGCGCGTTTTTCTTCGCGAATCTGGTAGACCTGCAGCATGAACGGGACGTCGTAGTCCGTTTCGAACCATTCGCCGACGGCGTCGCGGGGCACTGACGGCGCGACGCCGTCAGCCAATCGTTCGAAACGGACTACGACGTCCCGTTCATGCTGCAGGTCTACCAGATTCGCCGAC
>Ga0105245_10002047_pt1 | contig 18302 bp, 19 predicted proteins | sample KBSM54metaG_FD_81523 | JGI IMG/M metagenome (GOLD analysis project Ga0105245, IMG submission 81523) | Miscanthus rhizosphere microbial communities from Kellogg Biological Station, Michigan, USA - KBS M5-4 metaG | ecosystem: Host-associated > Plants > Roots > Rhizosphere > Soil | place...
ACCTCATTCGCGTAGCGATCATAGCCCGGGAATGTCGATCGCAGATATTTTTCTTCTGCGGTAATCACCGGTAGATAGATGAACGCGAACATCGCCAGTGCGCAAATGCCGATCCAGAGATTACGCGCCGCAATAATAAAGCCTATGGCAATGATGATGGAGCCAAGATAAAGCGGATTGCGAGTGTAAGCGTAAGGGCCGGTGGTGGCAAGCTCCGCGTTTTTGCGGATGTGTCCTGAAGCAAGAGCGCGAACCAGAACTCCCACAGCAGCCACAACGAAACCCGCGCCCAGGGAAATCCACGTCGGACGGGCGAACCAGAAATACGCGGCCGCAAAAATAAAACCCAGAGGCACACGCGAGCGGGTAGCAATCCGCGACCAGCTAGGCATGGCCGCCTCCCAATAGGTGGCGAGCCGCCCCAATCACTTCTTCAGAAGAAATCTTCAACAAGCCGGCTTCAGCTTCTCTGTGATGAGAGAACGTGGTCTCGCTTTCCGGATGCCGCAGTGCAATCACGCGAGCGCCGTAAGGCCCAGTTCGTCCAGGATCGGTAGGCCCATACAAGCCGACCACGGGAATTTCCAGCGCTGCCGCAAGGTGCAACGGGCCGGTATCTCCGCCCACCAGAATGCGCGCGCGACGTATAAGCGCAATCAACTGCCCAATGGTGCAGCGCAGCTCAAATGCGTTGCCGCCGCTCGCCATCACCACGGCGCGGGCCAGTTCGGTTTCCTCAGCAGAGGCGTTGACCAGCGTTTTGATGTTGTGTGCCGCAAGCGCTTTGGCAACTTCGCCAAATCGCTCTGCCGGCCATTGCTTTGCGCCCCAGCCTGCGCCCGGATTCACAATGGCGTAGCTGGCAATCCCCAGCCGGCTGATTTCAGAGTCTGCCCAGGCCTCAGCCGTGGGATCAACGGGAAGCTGCGGAGCAATCAATTTCAATTCGCGATTGCCAAGGACCGGCTGAAGCGCTTCACTGGCCAGCGCCAGGTTTTGTTCGATCACGTGCTCGCCCTGGCGCAAAAGCACTTTTCTGTAAAAATATCTTGTCGCGGACTCGCGGGGATCGGCATAACCGGCCAGGATCTTTGCGCCGCCCAGCTTGGCAAAAATCCCTGATTTGATGGCGCCTTGAAAATCCAGCGCAAAATCATAATCAATTTTTCTTACGCGCTTCATTGCGCCCGCGATCTCCGCTGTGGCGGAAGGACGAAAGAAATGCTGTCGCCATCGCCGCGTATCGAGCGTGTGAATATTGTTGACGACCGGCTTCTGCGGGCTGACGCCGTACGGGCTGGCTTTTCTGCCCTGAGCGGTAAGCAACTCAGACCAGCGCTCTTCCACCAGCCAGCCTATTGTGGCGTTGGGAAGGGCGGCACGGATTGCGGTGGCTGCCGGCAAAGCATGCAGAATGTCTCCCATCGCGCCCAGCCGGACAATCAGGATTTTTGCCATTCCCGCCCCTGTTCTTCATTTCTCAGCAAATGTGTAGTGGAATGGTCTTTTGGATCGCCGACAATGGCAACACGTCCGCCGCAGGCAATCACTACATCGCGCTCCGGTACATTCTCCTCGGTATAGTCAGTGCCTTTGGCGTGGATGTCTGGGCGCAATAAGCGTATAAGCTCGGTAACATCCAGCGCATCAAAGACTGTGACCGCGTCAACATCGCTGAGCGCCGCCAGAATTTCCGCACGTTCGTCCCCGGGAACGCGAGGCCGTCCTTCGCCCTTCAGCGTCCGTGTGCTTGCATCTGAATTCACGGCCACAATCACCCGTCCGCCCAACTGCTTGGCAGCGCGCAAGTAACGGACATGACCCACATGAAGAAGATCAAAACATCCGTTGGTCAGGATGATCTTGTCTCCGGCTGAGCGCCACTGCCGCACCTGCTCTGCCAGATCAGCGGCCGAAAAGACTTTTTGTGCAGTTGCGGCCAGTTAAGCCTCCATTACGGCGCGCAGCAGTTCAGCGCGGGTTACAGTGGCAGTGCCGCGTTTCATCACCACAATGCCTCCGGCATAATTCGCCAGGCGCGCGGCGGATTCCGAATCAGCTCCAGCGGCAAGCGCCGCCGTATAGGTGGCGATTACCGTGTCTCCGGCGCCGGTAACGTCAGCCACTTCGTCAGAGCCATAAATCGGTATGGCAACGGGCTTGTTGCCGCGAGAGAAAACCACCATGCCATCCTTGCCGCGCGTTACCAGCAGCGATTGCAATTTCATCTTCTGCATTACGGCCTTGCCCGTGGCCAACAGACGCGCGTTGTCATTTCCGATTCGGGTGCGCAGGAGCTCTTCGAGTTCCGACTCATTCGGCGTGGCTGCCGTTACGCCAGTGTAAGCCAAAGTACGATAGCGGGAATCGAGTGTGACGGGGAGGCCATTCAGAGAAGCGCGCGAGCGAATGTTGTCAAAAATATCCGGCGTCGCCGCTCCATAGCCATAGTCGGAGATCAGCAACGCATCAGAAGCGCGGACATAGCCGCGGGCCTGAAAGGTGATATCGCGAATGGCTGTGCGGTCCAGAGGCGTCTCCGGCTCGCGGTCCACACGGATAACCTGCTGCCGAGGCGAGTGAGTGGTCCCAGCCAGAACGCGGGTCTTGGTAACTGTGCCACGGCCTTTGATCCTGCGAATGCCGCTCACTGAAATATGCTTCTGGCGGAATGCGTGCAGCAGCATGCGGCCGGCTTCATCATCGCCGATCACGCCCACCGGCAGGACCGTGACTCCCAGGTCAGCTAGGTTGTAAATGGCATTGCCCGCGCCGCCGGGCACTACCGTGCGATCACGATGCCGTAGGATGAGCACCGGCGCCTCCCGCGAGACACGCGAGATTTCGCCATAGATAAACTCGTCTGCAATCAGGTCACCCAGGACGGTAATGCTGAGCTTGGAAAACTGCTCAATGATCTTGACGAGGCGGTCGGCCGGCTTTTGGGCTTTTTGCATGGACTCACGATTTTCTCATGCCGGGGGCTGAATCTGCTGGCCTGAGCGCTGTTCGATGGTCTTAATCATCTCAATTACCACCTGCTGAGCCGGTTCGATCTCAATGCGGAGCCCGGCGGTCATGAGCGGTGACAATTGTGCGGCGAGCGTCCCCAGATTGATCAGGTCTTTTTCCGTGGTGATGAAACCGTCTGCCCCCGTTTGTTTTCTTAAGGCCAATAAGCGCTCGATATCGCGCTGATCGTAGCGATGGTGGTCGCGGAAAGTGAGCGCACTGGCGATTTGCAGCTTTGAAGATTTCAGGTTTTCCAGGAATTGCCGGGGACGCGCAATCCCGGAAAAAGCGATGGTTCTTCCCGCAGCCGCAGGGAGTTCAATGACTCGGTGTGCATGCCAAACGCTTTTGGCTTCGACGGATTGCGCCTGGGAATCGAACAGCAGAACTGCATCTGCGCGATTTAAGGCCGTGATCGGCTCGCGCAAACGACCTGTGGGAAGCAAGGAGCCCGCCTGGTCTTCTGCCGGCAGCAGCACAATATCAAAGTCGCGATGCAGGCGGCGATGTTGAAACCCGTCGTCCAGCAGGTGCAGCTTACTGGAAAATTTCTGTTCAGCCAGAAGGCCTGACTGATAGCGATCAGCGCCTACGATCACGGGAGCTTGCAGCTTTCTGGCGATCAGCAGAGGCTCATCGCCAAACTGTGCGGGCAAGCCGTCGGGATCGACAACGGCGATCTCGGTGGAAGAGCGTCCATAGCCGCGGGAGAGAACGTCGAAAGGAATTTTAAGTTCAGTCAGCAATTGGCCGAGCGCGATCACGAACGGCGTTTTGCCGCTCCCACCCACGGAAATATTCCCGATACTCACAACCGGACGGGTCAGCTTTTTCACCAGAAAGACGCCTCGATCATACAAGGCATTTCTTGTCGCCACGCCTGCGCCGAAGATGGCCGAGAGAGGATTCATCGACCTCTCTCCTGCTGCTGCAAAAGCGGGGCCAGTGCTGTCAGAGTGCGTTGCGTGGCTCCCGCATGTTTGGTGAACAATGTTTGCGCCAGACGGCCCATGCGCTGCCGTTCGTCTGGATGACCCAGCAGTAAGAGAAGCTCTGAACCAAGAGTCTCAGCCATTACGGTCTTTACCGCGCCGCCCTGCTCCGCATTACCCTGTTCAAAGATGCTGACGATCTCGCGGAAATTAAAAGTGTGGGGACCAGTAAGAATGGCAGCGCCGTATTGGGCCGGCTCCAGAATATTATGGCCGCCAGTGGGAACCAGGCTGCCTCCTACAAAGGCGATGTCCGCCAGTTCATAAACTGCGGCCAGTTCGCCAACGCTATCCAGCAGGAAAACGCCGCTGCGTATGGGTTGCGGCGATTGCCAAACGCTACGGCGCTGCAGGGCAAACCCTTGTACTGAAATCAAAGCTGCTACTTTTTCAAACCGCTCTGGATGGCGCGGGGCCAGGATCATCACAGCCGAAGGGAACTGCTGCTGGACTGTTTTGAACGAGGTCAGTAGCGGCTCTTCCTCGCCTTCAGCCGTGCTGCCACAAACGATCACGGGAGAATCTTTACCGATGGCTGCGCGCAGGCCACTCACCAGCGCCGGCTGTGCATTTGGCCGGACATCGAATTTTAAATTCCCGCTGACTCGTACCCGTTCGGTAGGAGCGCCGATTTCGCGCAGTCGCTGGGCGTCATCTGCGGTCTGAGCCAGGAATAAATCGACTTCCGAGAGCACGCGGCCAAAGAACCATTTGAAGCGCCTGTAACGCGGGAAAGATCGGTCAGAAATGCGCGCATTCACAATCGCCACTGACGTTCGCCGCTTGCGCGCCAGATGGAGTATGTTGGGCCAGAATTCAGTTTCGGCAATCACGATCACTTGCGGCTTGATCGCATTCAGATATCGCCGGACGGCAAAGCCAAAATCAAGCGGCATGAAGAAAACGCGGTTTTCGCCAAAGCGCTGGCGTGCCAGTGCCTGCCCTGTGGCAGTGGTGGTGGAAACAAAAATCTGTCGGTCCGGATATTGCCGCTGCAACTCGCTGATCAACTGGCTGACCGCAAGCACTTCGCCCACGGAAACCGCATGCACCCAGATGGAGTTGGGCTGAGCGTCACTCAGGCGGGTAGGCACAAAGCCGAGGCGTTCCGCCAGCCCGGAGCGGTATTTGCCCAGGCGGAGCATCTGAATGGCCCACCATGGCAGCGAGAGCAGCGCCGCACAGGCCAGAAGCAAACTGTAAAAGACATACATTGAGACTTTGGACATTCTATGGAAATGGCGCAGTTGTGCAAACCCGCCCCGCGGCTCGATATAATCAACATGTGAAAGCTGCTCGCATCATCGGTTGCATTCTATTGCTTACCACTCTGCTTTTCAGCGAAAAGCATTTCAATCCTCCGCCTGTGAACCATGCCAACACGTACCCGCTGCATGAGGCGCATAACGACGAAAAGGTGACCATTGCCGCCGATCCGGTGGACGCTCAAAAAATGTCGGGGGTATTCAAAGAGAATTACTGGGAGCATGGCCTTTTCCCGGTGCGGCTGCTCATTTCCAATGACGGCGACCAGACGCTGATGCTCCAGGACCTGAAGGTTGAATACATCACGGAGCGGCGTGACAAGCTGCAGCCCGCGACCAATGACGATATTTATCGTAAGTTTGTCAGGCCCAATCGCGCGGACCAGAGCCATCCAGGCCCGCATCTGCCATTTCCTGTCGGCAAGAAAAAAGAGGCGATCAGCAAGGACGCGCGGGAAGAATATGAATCGGCGCAGTTCGCCACCGTGCCGGTGACGCCGCATTCCACGCACGCCGGCTATTTGTTCTTTGACATGCAAGGTGATCCCCCGCAGCCGGGCGCACATTTGTATATTTCAGGAATCAAGGCCGGGACCAAAGAGTTGTTTTACTTCGATATCCCCATGGACAAGCCGACAACTGAGGCTCCTGCTCCCAAATAAGCACTGCATTGGCCCTATAATCTTTCCATGTCCGTGAGCCCCAAGCCTGCCGGTTCAAAGCTTCCTTCGGCCTCGCGCCAGAAATATGAGCCGGTGATCGGACTGGAAGTGCACGTCCAACTGCTCACGCGCACCAAGATTTTTTGTGGCTGTTCCACTCAGTTTGGCGCTCCGCCAAACACAAATGTCTGCCCGGTTTGCCTGGGATTGCCCGGTGCGCTGCCGGTGCTCAATAAGCGAGCGGTGGAATTTGCCGTGCTGGCTTCACAGGCGCTGAATTGCCAGGTACGAGAGACATCAATTTTTGCCCGCAAGAATTATTTTTATCCTGACCTGCCCAAGGGATATCAGATCTCGCAGTTTGATAAGCCGCTGGCCGAGCATGGCTATATTGAAATTAAGCAGGCGGCAGGCGGAGGCAAGAAAATCGGCATCACTCGGCTGCATATGGAAGAGGACGCGGGCAAGAGCATTCATGATGGCCTGATCGATTCGAGTACTCATACGTCGATTGACCTGAACCGCAGCGGAACGCCGTTGGTGGAAATTGTGAGCGAGCCAGACATGCGATCGGCGGATGAGGCCTTTGAATACCTGACGCTGCTGAAAGAAATCATCCTGTATACGGGCGTGAGCGATTGCAACATGGAAGAGGGATCGTTGCGCTGCGACGCCAATGTGAGTGTGCGTCCGCGAGGACAGGAAAAATTCGGCACGAAGGCAGAAATCAAGAACGTAAACTCCTTCCGCTTCATCCGCGATGCAATCGAGTATGAGATTGACCGGCAGATTGAGGCTCTGGAAGCGGGCGGGCGCATTCAACAGGAAACGCGCTTATATAACGCGCAAGAAGGCCGGACATACAGCATGCGATCCGAAGAGCAGGCGCATGACTATCGCTACTTTCCTGAGCCTGATCTTCTTCCGCTGGTCGTGGATGCACAGATGCAGGAGACAATCCGCAAGACGCTGCCGGAATTGCCCGAAGCTCGGCGCAGGCGGATGGTAGCAGACTACGGAATTACGGAGTACGACGCGCGAGTGCTGACAGTGACTAGATCGCTGGCTGATCAGTTTGAAGAAGCAGCCAAGGCGGCGAAGAACCCCAAGCGCGTGGCAAACCTGGTACAGGGCGAACTCATGGGCCGATTAAAAGCGGCAAGCCTGGAGATCGAACAATCTCCTGTGTCGATGAAAGGCGTGGCCATGTCCGCCGACCTAGTGGAATCCGGCGCAATATCGAGCAAGATTCTGAAAGACCTTTACGACAAAGCGTTCGTCAGCGGAGAGGATTTCCCCGCGGTCTATGAGCGGGAAAAGCCGCAGCAAATTACGGATGTCACAGCGCTGGAGAAGATCATCGACGAAATTATTGCCGCCAATCCTAAACAGGTGGAGCAATACCGCGCCGGCAAGACAACGATTATCGGTTTTTTTATCGGCCAGGTCATGAAGGCGTCAAAAGGCCAAGCCAGCCCTGAGTTGGTGAATGAGTTGCTGAAGAAGCAGCTGGCGACTAGCAGCTAGCAATTAGCCAAAATTAAGATTTGCGCTCCGAGCCCACCTTACGCGTTAGTGCCACCAGCATTCTCTTCACCTCAGCGAGTTGCTGGTCTAGAATCAAATAGGCTTCCTCGTTTAAATAGTTGAGATCCTTCGCAAGCAGCAAGTGGTATTCCATTTCGTTTGCGGATCCGCAGGCAATCTGGAGAAATCTGTGAAGTTCCGAATTGCCGAGACGGCCGCAGCCCTCCGCAATATTGGCCGGTATGGAAGCACCGCACCTTCGAATTTGGCTTACTAAACCGAACAATTCATGCTTGGGAAACGTTTCTGTTGCTCGATAAGTTGCGAGGACCAGTTCGTGAGCCTTCTTCCAATACATTAAAATCGCGGAAATCTTTCATAACTACCGGTCCTCCCAGCCCTCAGCTTTTGCTAGCTGCCAATTGCTAGCTGCTATTTACTAATATGCCCATGCGCATTCTTCGGGCCGCTGGGTTTGTTCTTCAGGCTGTCATAAAGAATTTCAGTGAACATGTCAGTCTTGATAAAGCCTTGTCCCCAGGAATCCCATTTGGCCAGGACTTTTTCCTGCTTGAGCTGATCAAGTGTTTTGCCCTTCTCAATACCGGCTTCGACCGCGGCTGAAGTTTCTTTCAGCACTGCTATAAATTTACGCAGATCGTCTTTGGTTCCCAGCGGGCCGTGTCCGGGGATGATTTTCACGTCGTCCGGGACTTCGGCCAGAACTTTCTCGTCGCCGGCAATCATGCCTTGCACGCTGCCGCCGCTATCAATGTCGATAAATGGGAACATGCCGCCATTAAAGAAATCATCACCCATGTGGACCACATTGGACTGTTTGAAGAAAATCACGCTATCGCCATCGGTATGGCCGTTGGGGAAATGGATGGCGTGAATATCTTCGCCGTTCAGATGCACTGAGACATCGTTTTCAAAGGTGATGATGGGCAGGGCAGTCTTGTCTGCCGGCTTGGTCTCACCGAAACGGGTCTTGCCGCCGCTGGCCAGGCGCTTGCGCACGTTCTCCTGGGCCACGATCGGAGCTTTTTCGCCAAAATGCGGATTGCCGCCGGTATGGTCGCCATGCCAGTGCGTGTTCAGCACGACCTTAACAGGTTTGTCGGTGATGCCTTTCAGCGCGGCTTCAATCTTGTCCGCAAGGGGCAGAAACTCATCATCCACTATCACGATGCCGTCGTCACCAACAGAGGCGCCTATATTTCCGCCTGCGCCTTCAATCATGTAAACGCTGCCGGCGACTTTCTGCACTTTCATTTCAACTTTGCTGTAATCCTGGCCCTGGGCAAATGCATTGATCGATCCAAACAGCACAAACAGAAATACTGCAAAAATAATTCTCCGCATTGATGTCCCCTCTCAGACGTTTATAAGACTTCGCGTGTTGTGGTGAAACGGACAATCTTAGACATCAACCGCACGGACTTCAAACTTAATCTTTTGGATTGCAAGCCGCGCGATGTGTTGAATTGGAAATCAATAGCGTCTCACCGATAAAATGGCGGGAACACTTTCTGACGGAGGATGCAGATGCCGAAAGTTAAACACGTCTCGGCGAAAAATGGCGACGTGATCGTGCTGGTGGGCACCATGAAGGGCGCATTTGTGCTGCGCTCCAACAAATCGCGAAAAAAGTGGGAAGTAGGTGGGCCGTATTCAATTGGCTCGCCAGTGTATGCCATGGCCTTTGACCAGCGCCAGGGCCGCCGCAGGCTTTGGTGGGCGCAGCAGAGCTTCCAATGGGGCACGGTGCTGTGCTCGTCGGACGATTACGGCAAGACGGTGACGGAGCCGGAAACTTATTCCGTGAAGTTTCCAGAGGAGTCCAAGCTAACCCTCAAGAACATCTGGCAGATTACCCCGGGACGCAATGACGAGCCTGACACGCTCTATTGTGGCGTGGAGCCTGCGGCGCTGTTTGAATCGCACGATGCGGGCAAGACGTGGTCGCCTGTTGAGGGATTGCTCAATCATCCTCATCGCCCAAAGTGGCAGCCCGGCGGCGGTGGGCTGTGCCTGCATACCATTGTGCCGGACGCGACAAATCCAAAGCGCATGATGATTGCCATTTCAACGGCGGGCGCGTATCGCACGGACGATGGCGGAGCAACGTGGCAGGCGCGGAACAACGGAGTAAGAGCGGAGTTTATGCCGGACAAGCATCCGGAATTTGGCCAGTGCGTGCACAAGGTTGTGCAACATCGTGAGAGGCCGAACCGGCTGTTTTTGCAAAACCACTGGGGGCTTTACCGCAGCGATGATGCCGGCAATTCATGGAATGACATCGCGAACGGTGTGCCATCTGATTTTGGCTTTTGCATGGCTACGCATCCTCACGATCCGGAGACGGTTTACATTGTGCCGATTGAATCAGACCAGTACCGTTGCACGCCTGAAGGAAAGCTGCGCGTGTACCGGACAACAAATGCGGGCGAGAGCTGGGAACCACTGACACGCGGGTTGCCGCAGAAAAATGCGAATGAAACCATTCTGCGCGATGCGCTCGCGACAGACACTTGCGATCCGGCAGGTGTTTATTTCGGGACCAGAAGCGGCAAGGTCTATGGATCGAGTGATGACGGCAAATCATGGAGAGTGATTATTGAAGGCTTGCCGGCTGTGGTCTGCGTGAAAGCGGCATGGGTGGGCGACGATCGGAAAAACCTACCACGGAGGCACAAAGGCACGGAGAATAAGCGAGCAAAGAGCCGTCCAGTTAAAAGCAGGGCAGCCGGAAAATCCAGGCCTGCAAAGCGCAAAGCCGCTGGCAGCGTACGGGCTGCGAGATAGCCTGTGCCGGTTACTATTCGCATACCAACGTATCTGGCGTCTTTTGCCGGAGGCCGCAATGTGCTTGCGATCGCAGGATCGCCCGCGACTGTCGCGGAAGCGCTTACAGCGCTGTGGAAGGAATATCCCGGCCTGCGTGACCGGATTGTGGATGAGCAAGGTACAGTCCGCCAGCACATCAACATTTTTGTGGGCGATGAAGCCATCCGGTTTGCCGATGGCCTCTCTACCAAAGTACCAGCCGACGCGGAAGTATTGATCGTGCCGGCTGTAAGCGGCGGATAATTTCCTGCTCAGGGCTTCCAGCACGGTTTCAGAGCAGTTCACCCGTCCAAGTAGGAGGCAAGGCTTGGGACTTTTTACCGCGTGACTAGGAGAGAATTGGGCTACCAGAGTGGGTCCATTTGTTATATTGTTCCAGCTGCTCTGGAGATCCTGATGAAGCTAGATATTAAGCGATTTCTTGTGCTGGCTTATTCGCTCTTGATGGTCCTATTCTGCATGCAAGCACAAGAGATGCAGGCGCAAGACCAGACGCAGCCTTCCAAGCCGACGTTTCGCACCACGACACGGCTCGTTATCGTGGATGTGGTCGCGACCGACGAAAAAGGCTCACCAGTAAAAGACCTGAAAGCCGAAGACTTTGTTGTAAAAGAGAACGATCAGCCGCAGAAGGTGGTGGATTTCAGCTTCCATCAGCCTGGGGGTGTGAAGGCTGCGTCTCATCAGCCCGTGCCAAACGTTTTTTCCAACGAGCCGCTCTACAGCGGCAATAGCTCTTTGAATGTAATCCTGCTGGATGCGATCAATACGGATTTCAGCAATCATGCTTATGCGCAGGACATGCTGGTGAAATATCTGGGCACGAATCCCACGCTTCAGCCGACCGCGGTTTACGCATTAGAGAACAATTTGCGCCTGTTGCATGATTTCAGCACCGATCCCGAGGTGTTGCGGGATGCCATCACACATTACCGAGGCATTGGCGTGGCCCATCTGCCCACCGTGGAGGCAGCCGCTTCGCCATTCACCCAGAGAGGCACATTTCGCAATGTTCCTCAGGGACGTGGGGCTGCCTTTCGCGGCATGATTTTTCTGGCCCAGACGCTGGCCGGATATCCGGGCCGCAAAAACCTTATCTGGATTTCTGAAGGCTTTCCGCTCAGTCTCTATCCTGACTCGGTCATGAGCGACGAAATTCTGCAAGTCGAAGACTACTCGCCCTTGGTGGAAAAAATTGCCGATGAATTGATGGGAGCGCAGGTTGCGCTGTATCCCATCAGCGCAGCAGGAGTTTCCAAGGACGATCAGTTTTCCGCTCAGACGGCAATGTCCAGCATGGCCCAGCGCACTGGAGGGAAAACGTTTTTCAACCGCAACGATATCGATACAGGCGTGCGCACGAGCCTGGACGACGGCTCAACCTATTACACGCTCGAGTACTATCCGGCCAATAAAACGTGGAATAACAAATTCCGCCATATCAAGGTCAGCGTGGGCCGTCCGGGAGTAAAGCTGCAATATCGCGATGGCTACTACGCCAATAATCCGCTCACTGTATTAAGCACCAGTACCATGGAAAATGAATTCAGCCAGGCCCTGGATATCAATGCGCCCGCACTGACTGCGATTTCCTTTGCCGCGGCGGTGCTTCCTCCTTCGCCCCAGACACAAAATAAAATGTCAGTGGTCTTTCACATCGATCCGCACACACTGGCCTTTCAGCAGGGCAGCGACGGACTGGAGCATGCCGAACTGAACTGTGTGGTGTGGGCTTATCCTAAAAAGGGCGACCCAATACGCGTTGAGGGTGGCACCATCACGGCTGACCTGCCGCAGAGCGACTACAACAAGGTCATGAAGAGTTTTTTCCCTTGCCAGCGAGCATTGGACCTGAAGGCCGGCCAATACACGCTTCGGCTGGGAGTACTTGACCGGAAATCGAACCTGATTGGCACGCTCAGCACGCCGCTCAATGTTCCTTAGACGCTAGCGCAACGGCATGGCTTTGAGAGACTTCAAGTTTCCTTCGCTCGCATGACAATAGCTTGCAGTTCATCGTAGCTCCGATTCCGAATGATCTGACCGTCCTCGGGGGCGGGTGTGAAGTTAATGTCGGAGACCGCCAAGGGCATGATGACCGGCGACAGCGGCGTTCCCGCGCAAACAATGTTCACAACCTGGCCATTCTGCTTGTCACGTTGAAGGGTAAATTCAGTGCACGGAAATGTCCCGGTGTCTTTTCTGTGCGCTGCGATTCGGTATAAATAATAACCGCTCAGGAACAACACTCCATCGTCGGTCAATTCGAGAAGGTAACTCGGGCCTTCATCGTCGTAGTCAGCGAGTTGCAAAGCGCGTGTGGCGTGCAACGTTTCTTTTGTCAGAAGGCCCTGCTCGTCAAGTTTGTGGGCTACATCCTCCGGCGTCGGACTCCAAGGTTTGGGGACACCTTGATTGAAAAGGACGTACGCAGCCGCAATAAGCAGGGGGTTATAAATCACGACAAAGATGACCCAGGACCATGCCGGTTTTTTGTCAGAGATTAGGTCGATTCCCGCCATCATCCCAATGAAGACGAACAGGCCGGCGAAAACGACCCTTATCCTGTGAATGGTCTTCATGTTCCAACTGCAGTGCCCATGCTTAGCTCCACAGCCCTGGCCTCAGGACCTTTTTCTCTGGAGCGGGTCTGGCCGATTTTGGATGTCTTTTTTGCCAATCCCGCACACTCTATACTTTAGCGCAACGGCATACTTGCGCCCTCAAATACCTTTGTTACTGTGCTGCGGCCAACGCCATAGATGATGAAACTTTTTTCGTCAAAGCCGTATTCGCGGAAGAGCAACTCGGCCAGACCATCGCCGTCGACATCAACTGCGTCGATTAGCTCCAGTCGAGGCGCCACGTCCAGGCGAGATGAATCCGTCACGCTGGAGGCAAGCTTCTGCGGCACGCCTTCAAAGTCCACCCGCGAAATTACGGTGACATAACGCGAGACGAATTTTCCCGGCGTGCTCTTACCGCCCGGAGCCAGGTAACTGCCGGGAATTTCCGCGCTAAAGACGATGACGGCGTCATTGCTCAGATCGAGATCAAAGGAGCGCATCACCACATTTTGCAGAGAATTAGTGTTAAGCTGCGCGTTTTCCCGTGGAAGCTGCGCCAAAGCAAGTTTGCGCATCTTCACTTCCATTTGCTGCTCTTCACCGGGTTTCCATTTAAAGGCGAACGAGCGCACGTCGGCCGATTCATTGTCAGAGACGGCCACAAAGGTTTTGGTGCCGGATGTAATTACAGGGAGCTTGGTGCGCGGAGCGGGCAACCCTTCTGCGGGCGCTTGGGCGGACGGAGTCGGCGAAGGCAGTGGCGTGGATGCTGGTTCAGCCTGAGGCGGGGATCGGCGCCGGAGCACGGGGCGGTCAGCATCGTCCGGCGCCGCAGCCGATGAATCGCCTGACGGTGCACTTGGGGATGAGGACGCACTTGCAGAAGCGCTCGTTGTGGAGTCAGTGCCCGGCGCGGGAGTGCTGGACGGAGTAGCTGAAGGGCCAGCATCGCCGCGATGGATAATTGGCCTGTCGTTGCCTGGGGTGACTGGGGCAGGCGACTGGGCTTGCGTTTTTTTGGGCTCGTTTGCCACTTGCCACTTACCCAGCGCGGTCCAGCCCTTGTTATTAGTGCTGCTGAGGATGGTGGCGTAGCCAACGGGCATCCCGTCTGCCTGGGCTTCATAGACAATGCCGTTATCGAGCGCCATGGGCTGTGGCGCGGCTCTATAAATACTGGCATCATGAAAGCTGCCTTCGTCGAGGATGGTCACGGGAAAAACGTGCGTGGCCACAATGCCGGCGGAATCCGTATTGACCTCAACCACGGCGGTGGCCCGCATCTTGTGCGCCTTACGACGCTGCGCAAACGCGGTGGTGACGGCCGCCGCACATACCAGCACAAGCACCGCGCTGGCCAGGAACCTGCTTCTGCTATATAAATTCATTGATCTTATAAACACGGAAAACCTATGGAAGTTAATGATAAAGCCCCGGAGTTCACTCTTGCCAATGAAGAAGGCAAGCCAACCGCATTAAAAGACTATCGCGGAAAGAATGTGGTGCTGTTCTTTTATCCCAAGGCCAACACGCCCGGTTGAACGATTGAGGCGTGCGGGTTCCGCGACGCATTCACCAAGATGCAAAAGGCCGGCGCAGTGGTGCTGGGTATTTCCGCCGACAAACCCTCTGCACAGAAGAAATTCAAAGAAAAATACGACCTGCCCTATTCCTTGCTGGCCGACGAGGACAAGACCGTCTGCAACAAGTACGGCGTGATGAAGGGAAAAAGCATGTACGGCAAAAAATATATGGGAATCGAGCGGACAACGTTCGTGATCAGCCCGGAGGGCAGGATTTCCGCGGTGCTTACAGGCCTGAAACCGGACGAGCATGCCGGGGCAGCGATTGCCGCGCTTAAGGGGAAGTAGCGGCTAGTGGGGATTCTCCCCGATTTCAACGGAAAAGAGGCTTAAGCTTAAACGTGCTTGACCAGTGGTACTGGAAGACATACTCTGGTTCCATGAACTACGGAGGACGGATCACCATGGAGGCGGGAAAACGAGGTGGAAAGCCCTGCATTCGTGGTCTGCGCATAACCGTCTACGAAGTGCTTGAGTATCTGGCTTCGGGCATGTCTCAAGAAGAAATTCTCCGAGATTTTCCGGATTTGGAAGCCGAAGACATCAAAGCCTGCCTCGCTTTCGCCGCTGATCGCGAGCGCAAGTTGTTCACTGCCCCAGCTTGAAATTACTCTTCGATCAGAACCTGTCTTACAAGCTGGTACGGAGCTTCTCTGACGAGTTCCCCGGTTCTGCACACGGATGGCACCGTCAAAAGGTACTTACCTGAATTCAGAAATCAAACCGAAATATAGAACTCGAAAGCTTTTGTGATCAAGTGCAGCTTTTTCGCACCTAATTTCATTTCCGGAAAAACTACTTTGATCCTGTAATCGTAAAGGTCAGGACGCTCTCCGCCGGAATTCTTACTTCTTGCTTGCCGGTAGCGGCGGCAACTACTGTCCCGGCAGCAGCGCCCGCTCCAGCGCCAATGGCAGCTCCTTTTCCGCCGCCGGCCACCGCTCCAATCAGCGCTCCTGCACCTGCACCGCCCCCGATCTTTGTGGCATTGCTCTTGGTGTGACTCTTGCCCTCTCGCGTAACGCGCGAGCTGTAAACAGTCTCTCCGTTGATGGAACTCAGGCGCACGGTGAGCGCGCCTGGCTTATGCAGGCGTCCACTGCGGTTCACATAGGTAACTTTGCCTTTGACCGGGGCGCCCGCGTGGGCCACGACCTTGCCATGCTCGACAATGTCATGCGTAAGAGTGCCGCCCCAAACCTGGCCGGCGTGCGCCGTAGCTGAGCTCAGAGAAGTGTTGAGACGGACGGTTGCGTGGCTTCCGCTGGGAATTTCAGCGGCACTGGCCGCGGAGATAGCGATCATCAACAGCATGGCCAGCAGAATTGATTTGCGCAATTTCATTGACATGCCTCCAGTCGGGCTTAAAAGCGGCTCTGCTTCAGATTGAGCAACTTTGGTTCTTCCCGATTTTAATGCTGCCGGGAACTGCTATACACTTTTCGCTGGAATCGGAGGAACTAATGCGAGTGTGGCCTTTCGTGCTTTTGCTTTTGACCTTGCCTGTGGTGGGACGAGCCGCACCACGGTCCACCGCGACGAAAACGCTGCATGATCTGTTCAGCGAGGCGTGGGACCAGGAAATGCAGGAGCGCCCGGAAGATGCGTCTGAGCTGGGCGACCGGCGGTGGAATGATCGCTGGATGGATCGAAGCCCGGAAGCGTATGCGCGCCGCGACCAGAATAGCCACGTGATTCTGGCGAAGCTCGCGAAGGTCGACCGCTCTCGGTTAAGTAAGACCGACCAACTCAACTATGACCTTTTTCAGAAGCGCTACGCGGACCGCATTGAGCAGTACAAAGTCCGTTGGTTTTTGATGACCTTTAACCAGCGTGAAGGCCCGCAGACCAGTGACGACCTGAGCAGCTCACTGCGCTTTGAGACGGTGAAAGATTATGAAGACTGGCTGGCACGGCTGCGCGCTGTCCCCATGGCGATGGACCAGTTCACAGCGCTATTGCGCGAAGGCATCAAGGAGCGCATGGTGCATCCCAGGGTCATCATGGAGCGGATTCCTGCGCAGATCGATAAGCAGATTGTTAGCGATGCCACGCAGAGCGGGTTCTACAAGCCGTTCAAGAGCTTTCCTGCGGCGATCAGCCAGGTTGACCAACAGCGGCTGCAGCAGGACGCGCGCAAAGCGGTGGAACAGCAGGTTGTTCCGGCCTTTACAAAGTTCAAGCAGTTTTTTGTGGGCGAATACCTCCCTGCGTGCTATGACCAGGTAGGCGCATGGCAACTGCCTCACGGCGAAGAGCTGTATGCGCAGATGATTCGCCACTACACAACGACGAATGAAACGCCGGAAGAAGTCCATCAGATCGGACTGAAAGAGGTGGCGCGCATCAATGGTGAGATGGACCGCGTGATGCAGCAGACCGGATTCAAGGGATCGCGCGATGAGTTTTTCAAATTCCTGCGGACCGATCCGCAGTTTTTTTACAAGACGCCGGAAGAACTGTTTGTGGCGTACAAAGCACTGGCCAAGACGATTGATCCGAACCTGGTGAAAGTATTCCGCACGCTGCCGCGCGAGCCTTACGGTGTGGAGGCGATTCCCATGTCATTCGCGCCGGACACGACTGCGGCCTACTATCGGCAGGGAGCCGCCGACGGGTCGCGCGCGGGAACCTACTTCGTTAATCTTTATAAGCCTGATGCCCGGCCCAAGTGGGAAATGATGGTGCTTTCCATGCATGAATCGGTGCCGGGACACCATTTGCAGATCGCTCGCGCACATGAACTGGGAGAAATGCCGAATTTCCGCCGCTATGGGGAATACACTGTCTTTGTTGAGGGCTGGGGGCTTTATGCCGAGTCGCTGGGCGATGACATGGGGCTTTACAGCGATCCTTATTCCAAGTTTGGCCAGCTCAGCTACGAAATGTGGCGCGCCGTGCGGCTGGTGGTTGATACCGGAATCCACGTGAAGCACTGGACGCGTGAACAGGCGATCAAATACTTCATGGAGAACTGCCCAAAACATGAACTGGATATTACGAATGAAATTGATCGCTACATTGCCTGGCCGGGACAGGCGCTGGCCTACAAGACCGGCGAGTTGAAGATCAAAGAGCTGCGCACGCGTGCGAAAGAAAAGCTGGGAGCGAAGTTTGATCTGAAAGAATTTCACGATGTGGTGCTGGGATCAGGGCCCCTGCCGCTGGACATCCTGGAGCGGAATGTGGATGAATGGATTGCGACTCGGGCTGCTGCCTCAGCGGCGAATTCGGCTAAACGAAGCGTGACGAAGCTTAGCGCGGCGAAATCTGGCGCAGCGAAGAAGTAAATGACAACGGTTGCAGAGAACGTTCCGGCAACAGCTGGCGTAAACGCGCTCGCTCGCTCAGAACATTCGGAGCGCTTCTATCGTCCTGAGCTGGATGTGCTGCGGTTCTTCGCTTTTCTGGGCGTCTTTATTTTTCACGCGGCTCCACGCACCATGGATTTTTATGACCGTGCGGGATATCCGAACTGGCTGAGTAGTCTGCTCATCCCAACGTTTGGCGCGGGCGCTTACGGCGTGGATCTGTTCTTTGCACTGAGCGCCTATCTGATTACCAGCCTCCTGCTGCGCGAACGCGCCGCCACCAGGGCTCTGGACCTGCGCGGATTTTACCTTCGCCGCATCCTGCGCATATGGCCGCTATATCTGGCGTTTGTAGCTTTTGCGGCGATCTTTGCGGCGCTGGTTCCGGGGCAAAATCTGCCGACAAAATATGTGGTCGGCTACAGCCTGCTGGCGGGGAACTGGATTTACGTCTTCTACGGATTGCCTGCATCTTTCGCCACACCGCTGTGGACAGTCTCAATAGAAGAACAGTTTTATCTGGCGTGGCCGCT
>Ga0105245_10002050_pt1 | contig 18273 bp, 12 predicted proteins | sample KBSM54metaG_FD_81523 | JGI IMG/M metagenome (GOLD analysis project Ga0105245, IMG submission 81523) | Miscanthus rhizosphere microbial communities from Kellogg Biological Station, Michigan, USA - KBS M5-4 metaG | ecosystem: Host-associated > Plants > Roots > Rhizosphere > Soil | place...
AAAAATGTGCCGATGGAATACAGGTTGAAATTCACCAGCGCGCCGGAGATGGCGATCCACCAGAACGTGGGAACCCGCAGCACGGCCCAAATGGAGCCGGCATCCACCGGAGGCGCATGCTTTTCAGAAGCGCCACGCACGGGCTCGTGCAGCATGAGCAGAAGGGGAATCAAAATCAACGCCGGAGCTGCAGCCACAATCATGGCGGCGCGCCATCCCATTCTTTGCGCAATGGGGCCGCTGAAGAAAAAACTCAATGCTCCGCCCACCGGAACGCCCAACATAAAAAGCGCCAGCGGCTTGGAGCGCTTTTCTGCCGGGAAGAGATCGCCAATCCAACTGGTAGCCGTGGGAGCGGCCGTGGCTTCGCCCACGCCAACGCCCAGCCGCGAGACCACAAGGAAAGAATAGCTGTTGATCCAGCGCGCGCTCGCCGTGAGAATTGCCCACACCGCAATGCCGACTGCGAGAAGTTTCTTGCGGCTCACACGATCAGCCAGCAGCCCCAGCGGCAGCCCCACCAGCCCATAGAGCATGGTGAAAGCAAAATTAAGCCCGCCAATTTCGGTATCGGTAAGGTGAAATTCCTTGCGGACAGGCTCAACAATTGCGCCGGCAACCTGACGATCGTAAAAGTTAAGGACGTTGATGGCCACCAGCACCGCCAGCGGCCACCACGTTGTCGATCTCTTTGACGCAACTGTTTGTCCAGCTGAAATAGCTGCCTGCTCTTGGGCGCTCATGCGCGGCAATGGTATCAGATTGCCGCGCACCGGGTCATACATTTCGCGGTCGTGCGCGGTCCATGTTCATGAAGACCAGTCATCAAAAGAGCAGGCATTGCCCTGCTTGCCGAACGACGCAGCCGGTCGAGCTACTTCCTTGCAACGCTGCCCTTCAATATGACCATGCTCGAGGGCGCGTCGGGCTTCATGCTGTCTTCCGCGGTGATAAGAACGTCAAAGTCTTTGTACGCGGTGGCTGCCTTCAGGCTGCCTTCCAGGTTTTCGTTGACTCTCAACGCTCCCAGCAGTTCAGGATCTTTGCCGCGCGGCTGCACCCAGACAAGATAAGTCTGCTTGGCTGGCGTGAGCGACTGCGGCGTGGCCATGTGTTTTACTTCAATATTCACGCCCGTGTTGCCGTTGCGATCATTGTCCGTAATGATTTTGCCTTCAGCGGCGGGAGCAGCTCCGGTGTTGGTAAGTCGGTCTTCCCTGCCCCACGCGGCAGTGGCAAGCAAAAAACTGAACAGCAGGAACAAAGCGATGGTGCGATGGCGCATAAATCTTTCCCCCAATACACAATTCAAGTGAGAGATAAGATGTGCCTCGGCGGCTACAATGTTGCAGCAAATGCAGAGCAGGTTTGTTTTTGTTGAAATGAGAGTTGCAGCTGGCCAGCTGCGCTGGAGATGCAACCACTCCAATGAAAAAAGGGAGCCGAATAACTCGGCTCCCCGGTTGAAGGAACAATGGGTTAGAAGTTGAACTTCATCACAAGCTGCATAACGCGCGCATTGTTGGCGAAGGCTTGAGTCGGATCGTTGAAGGCGCCGCTATTAACGCGAACAAAACCAGTGATGCCTGTATAGCCGATCGAGTTCACGGTGTTAACACTGCCCGGAATGAACTGGGAGTGGTTGAAGATGTTGAACGCCTGAGCGGTGAACTCAACGTTCGTTCTCTCACTCGTGTTAAAGCGTTTTACCACTGCCATGTCCCAATTGTTCGTGCGTGGGGTAGCCAGTGTGTTGCGTCCGGCAGTCGCTAATGCACCTTTGCCAGCCTGGATGTACTGGGCATTAGGGTTATTGGCGACGTAACCTACCGTGTCACCTGCTCCATTCAAGAGCGGGGTGACGGCGGTTCCGGTACCAGGCACGCCGTTGGGATTGATGATTGTACGATCCGGCGCAGAGTCGCCGTTCAAGTTGGAATCGACGCCGCTCTGCGGGGTGTAGAACTCTGGCGACTGGAGCTGCCACGTTGGCACAAGCTTCCAGTTTCCGAGCAGGTTCTTAGCCATCCAGTTGGAAGAACCCTTGAAGAAGGGCACATCATAAATGGCTTCCAAACTTAGCCGCTGACGGCGGTCAAGAGCGGAAGTGGACATATCCGCAGCGAAGTTCTGCGAGTTCTGCGGACGCCGTGGCGTAAGCAGGGTCGAGAACACGTCTGCTGTGGAATTGTCGATCAGGTGGCTCCAGGTGTAAGCAGCCAGCAATTGCAGTCCATTGCTGTAATTGCGTGTTAATTGGGTCTGCAATCCGTGATAAATGGACTGTCCAAAAGGCTGGAAAGACGTGATGCCGCTGGGGAATCCGGCTGCGGTAAACGCAGGAAGAATCCTTGGTTGAGCATTTATTTGAGCCAAGGTCGTCGTTAAGCCGGCAATTGTGGCCGCATCGGGTGTTGTAAGGAAGGTGGGAAGAAACAGCGATGACGTCACTTTAGGCTGGACGTTCAGCTGCTGTTGCACGGGCAAATGAATGCCACGCGTACCTACGTAGCGGACTTCCGCCGTGTACTTCTTGTTGAATACGCGCTCCACTCCCAGTGTCCAGGTTTCAGAGTAAGGAAGCTTCTGGACTGCTGGAAGGAAGTTGGCCGTGGCGGCGCGCTGATCAGCAATGGTGGCGAAGGTGTTCAAGCCAGAACCACTTCCGGCAGGCAGGCCCCCGTTCGCCAGGAAAGCACCCGGTGCCCAGATGCAACCACCCGTGCCATTCACGCTCTGGTTCACATCGCAGGTGCCGCCAAATTGCGGCGGAACAGCCAAGAGGCCAAGATTGTCATATAACACGTCATAGGCCATGCTAAAGCCACCGCGAATGGTGGTGTTGCCGGAGGTGCCAGGCGAGTAAGCAAACCCGATACGGGGAGCGAAGTTTTTGTACTGGGGCTGCGGCGACACGAAATCAATCAGGCCAGGCACGCTGGCTGCTGAATTCAGGCTCTGCAGACGCTCACCGAACGGCACAGAGGTGAACTCATAGCGGAGACCCAGATTGAACGTGAGGTTTTTAGTGACACGGAAATCATCATTGCCGTATACATAGATCGCCGATTGATCACCGTAATACGTGTTGTTGCCGGTTGAGCGCTGTCCAAAGGACGAGGGCGACTGATCAAGCACGAACTCTTCGGTATTTGCGTACTCATAGTCTCCGCGGGAGCGCTGAGTAAAGCCCTGCGGCGAGATATATTTTCTGCCTTCAATACCGAACTTGAGAGTGTGTTTGCCCTTGATCCACGAAATATTGTCAGTGGCCTGGTAGACGTTTTGGATCCCAAACTGCGGAGCGTTTGGATCAGGACCAACCTGGTTCAGTGTGTCATCAAAAGTGAGGTTGGGATAGGAAGCCAGCCCGGGGAAAGAGAAATTGCCGGCAGTGAAGAACTGGGTGTTGCGGTTAAAGCCAAGACGGAATTCGTTGGTGAGTGTCGGCGTGAAAGTATGAAACTCACTGAACGTGACTACATGGTTCCGTACAGGCACTGTCGTGAAGAATGAAGGTATGTTAACACCCGCAGAATCAGTGGAGTCATTCTTCTGGTAAATGTAGCGCAGCCGCATCTGGTCATTCTGTGACAGATTGAAGTCAAGGCTATTAGCGGTGGTGTAGGTGTTGTTGAAAACATTAGGAACAAAATCGACTTCGCCTAATTCAGCACCTGCCGCGCCACCGGTTTTGGTAGCCCCAATGGCTCCACAGTTATCGGTAGGGGTTGCCGGGGCAGTGGCTACACCTTCAGCCTGCTTCAAAGCATTCAGGTTTGCACCGCTCACTCCGGGCAGGGCCGACAATTGCGCGTAGCCGAGCGCCGTGGGCGCGCAAATGAAGAGTGAACCGAGATTCTGGTGAACGGGGTTGTATTCGTGGTTCGTAAAGAAGAAAACCTTGTCTTTCCAGATGGGTCCGCCCACCTGGCCGCCGAAACGGTTGTTGTCAAACGCGGGATTAATAAAGTTCGGTCCCTTTTGCGTGCGCGCATTCGATGCGTCAATGCCGTTCAGATTGCGGTTCTGGAAATATTCGTACAAGCGGCCATGCCATTGGTTGGTGCCGCTGACAATCGTCTGGTTGAACTGCCCGCCTGAAGAGTGCCCGAATTCAGGAGAGAACTGGTTCTGCAGAACAGTGAAATTCTGCACCGCGTCATTGGGAATCGTAATGACCGGACCGGTGACTGCCTTGCTGTTGTTGTCCACGCCTTCAACAGTGAAGTTATTATTGCGTGGACGCTGGCCTGAAACCGAAGGCCCTGTTCCGGCTCCGATTCCACCACTGGTGGCCACGCCGGCGTCCAGCAGCGACAAATTGAGCACGCCCAGGCCCACAGTTGCCGTGGGCAAGTCCTGAAGCTGTCTAGTGTCAAATGTGTTCTGGATATTCGGAGTAGTCGTATCAATGCTCAATGATTCCGCATTCACTTCAATCACCTGCGTGTTGGAGGTGACCTGGGCCGTAATGTTAGCGGTAGCTTGCTTATTCAATTGGACTTGGACATCTTTATAGCCGCCGGACATGCCACTTGAAGTGGCTTCAAGTGAATAATGACCGACAGGAAGATTGATAAAACGATATTCGCCGGTTGCGTTGGTCTTAGTGGTGGACTTAACACCAGTACCAAGGTTGGTTGCGACCACTTGGGCGTTGGAAACAACGGCGCCACTCGAATCGGTTACAACGCCGAGGAGGTCACCACTAATGGCCTGGGCTCTTAGAAATATCGGCAGGCCCACAACAGTCATTACGACCAGCACGGTTACGAATTTAAGTAAAAAGGTTTTCATGCCACTCTCATTTGCATTTCACTTTCCATTCTGCAAACTAAAGAGTATCTGAGAGATTGGCGGATATTGGCATACCCAGGATATGAGAATTCACAAATTACCCTGATTTGACATACAAAAGATCATAGACATATCGTGTAGCGATATTAAATTAAGATATATTGAGGAATTCCAAAGATTTGTAAATGAGGTTTCTCAGACCCATATGATAATAATCAATTAGTAAACAATCCAAGCATCTCGGAACAGCGCAATAGCATCAAAGGCGTGGCACGGGAGATTACTTATTATCCCTCTTAAGGAAGCCCTCATCACGCTAGTCAGATATCTCGGTCCTTTGGGCAGCGCTACGCTGGCCGCAGGCACTATCGAGGCGATGCTGCAGCTGACACCACTATTTAGAGCTCCATTTTTTCTCGGTGCACTGCTCGGCGGAGCGATCACGGGGTATCTGGTAAACCGCAACGTGCGGGATTTAACGGCCATTTTGGTGTGGCTGGTCCCTCTGGCATGGTTGATTTATGGAATCAGAGACTCTGCAGCGTCCTATTCTGAAGTTTGGGCGCACCAGTCCCGGTCTGCATATATTTGGGACAACTTCTTTGGGACGCGCTGTAGCGGATCAGAGTGCCTGAACGAACTTCTTTTTACCACTCCATTTCTGTCTTCGATCTCTTATTCGGTAACTGCCTATATCATGTCGAGGAAAGCCAGCCCGCAACAGATCATCGAGTAAACCTCTAGGCGCTTTGTGGGTGAAGGCTGGGCAGAAACAATTGGTCGCCGATCTTGTTCCCTGTCACCACTGGCGCTAATTTATCTGCCCAAAGGAGGCGCCACCAGCTTGTGATGTTCCCCTATCACCCAATCCTACTGCTTGCGTGTGAGCTGAAACACTCCGTGGTCGGCGTCTTTACCTTTTTGCGCAAAAAACCATTGTTCGGTGAAATGGTCTTTGTCCTGGATGGTCAGGACCAGCTTGCGCATATGTCCATCGTCGGGATTGGCGAGATTGGTGCCATCAATAAAATCGAACGTAAAAGTCTTGCCATCGTCAGACACCTTGGCCGCCATGCGGGGCTGGTTCTGCGCTGCGCAATAGTGCGTGAGCATCAGCCGGTTATTGTCCACGTGGTACATGGTAACCATGCTCTCTTCCTCCATGGATTCCATTAAAACGGAGCCGCCGGAGATGACTTTCAATGCGATGGTCTGCTGCTTGCCGCTGGGATCTTTGGTCTCCCATTGGCCGGCGAGCGCCTTCAGACTTTCAAATGACGTCTTGGCGTTGGGTGCGGACAGAACAGGAACAGAGATGGCCAGGAACAGAGATGCAATTGTGAGTGCTTTAAGTTTCATAGAAATCCTCCCGCGCTCAATGGCGCGACATAAAGGTATGTAGCCGGAAGAGTCAGAGAGGTTCTCTGGCTGCTTCCCTACCTGATCTATTCACCGTTTCTTGGGGACCCTTTAGACTGTCTACAAAATTACTTCGTACCGGCTATCCAATGTCCTCGTTGAAATTCTCCAGGTACTCACGCACGGCCACCATGAACTGGTCGGCGTCTGCGCCATCGATAATGCGGTGATCGTAGCCCACCGATAGGCGAATGATGTGCCGCACGGCGATTGAGTCGTTGCCGTCTTCATCGGTCACAACCACCGGCTCCTTAAAGATGCCGCCCATGCCCAGGATCGCTACCTGCGGTTGCAGGATGATGGGCAATCCGAACTGCGGGCCGTAAATTCCAGGATTGGTGATGGTAATGGTGCCGCCCTGCACGTCGTCCGGTTTTAGTTTTTTGGTGCGCGCGCGTTCGCCCAGATCGACAATGGCACGTTGCAATCCCACAAAGCTGAGGTTTTCCGCGGCCTTCACCACCGGCACGATCAGGCCCCACTCCAGAGCCACTGCAATGCCAATATTCACGTTCTTGTGATATTGAATTCCATCGCCCACAACGGACGAGTTCATGATCGGCTTTACGCGGATGCCATGCAGCAGCGCCTTGGCGATGAACGGCAAGAATGTAAGCTTCACGCCGTTGCGCGCTTCCCAGGCCTTGCGGTTCTTCTCACGGAACCGTGCGATGCGCGTCATATCCACCTTGAAAACCGAATGCACGTGGGCACTGGTACGCTTGGATTCCACCATGCGCTCGGCAATCTTCTTGCGCATCGGCGTCATGGGGACAACTTCACCGGGCACAGTCTGAATTTGTGGCACAGGAACAGGCTGCGTCTGCGCTTGTTGCTGCGGCTGCTGTGCCTGCTGTTGCTGCGCCGGGCGCGACTGCGGCGGCGTGCTCACCATCTGCGGCCTGCCTCCGCCCTGGCCATGCTGCTGGATAAAGCTTTGAATATCGCTCTTGCTGATTCGTCCACCCAAACCTGTCCCGGTAACCTGGCTGAGATCGACGTTATTCTCGCGCGCCATGCGGCGAACCAGCGGTGACGAACGCAGACGCTCGCCATCCTCTCCGCGACCCGCTGCCGGGAAGCTGACAACCTGCTGCGGCTGCTGGGCCTGAGGCTGCGGTTGCGCGGGTTGTGATTGTACTGCCTGAGGCTGAGCTGCCTGTGGCTGAGATGTTGGCTGCGCTTTTGGAGCAGCTTGGGCGGAGCCGCCTGCTCCGCCGATCACCGCCACCACGCTGTTCACCTGAACGGTGGTGCCTTCCTTGACTTTGATCTCGCGCAATACGCCGGCCGCGGGCGCGGGAATCTCTGCATCCACTTTGTCGGTGGAAATTTCAAACAGCGGCTCATCACGCTGGACTTTGTCGCCAACTTTCTTCAGCCACTTGGTAATGGTGCCTTCAAAAATCGATTCACCCATTTGGGGCATCACCACGTCTACGCCTGCGCCGCCGTTGGCGCCTGCCGGGGCGGAACTCTTTTCTTCCTGTACCGGAGCTGATTTTTCCGTCGCTGGAGGCTGCTGCGCGCCGCCATCGGCCTGCGGCGCTGATTGAGCCGTGGCAGTTTTCGCTGGAGCCGACTGCTGCGGGGCCGGAGCGGATTGCGCGGGCTGCGGCGGAGCTGTCGCTGCCGCGCTGCCTTCTGCGTCAATCACGCCCACCACGGTATTTACCTGCACCGTGGCGCCTTCCTTGACCTTGATCTCTTTCAGCACGCCGGCAGCGGGCGCGGGGATCTCCGCATCAACTTTGTCAGTGGAAATTTCAAACAGCGGCTCATCGCGTTGGACTTTGTCGCCCGGTTTCTTCAGCCACTTGGTGATGGTGCCTTCAAAGATCGATTCCCCCATCTGGGGCATTACCACATCAGTTGCCATGAGTTCCTTCCACAGGTATGTTCACGCTGGTTAGATCAACCCTTGATTATAAATCAGGGGAAGGGATGTGATCATGGTGCTTATATAATCTTGTTCATCAGCCAGAATTGCAGGAGCACGTGTGTATGCCTCGCGAACCGGTAGCAGAAGCTCGTAGACTGGAAAATCTACTATCACAACTCTCGTCGATACCTGACACATTCAGCGGGGAGTTCCCTGTCTGGAGAGATGAAGTGAGGTTAGTGCTCAAGAGAGCATATGGCGAAGACTCTGAAGAGTATGCCCGGTTTTGTGCAATTGAATTCGAAATACCATCCGATAAAAATTATGACTACGATCGGGACCAGCGACAATTTGAGAAAGGCATAAAGCAGAGCGGAGTTTTTCTGCTGGCACGAATTGATGAGTTAGGCGCTAGCACTGTGAGTGAAGTCGGGCATTCAGCGCCGCCCGAAACATCATTTAAGGCTTCGAATAAGAAAGTGTTTGTGGTGCACGGGCACGATCACGGGATGAAGGAAACGATAGCCCGCTATTTAAGTAAAGTCGGGCTTGAGCCAGTCATCCTTCATGAGGAGGCAGATCAAGCGCGAACAATTATTGAAAAATTTGAGCAACATGCAGACGTCCCGTTTGCAGTTGCGCTCTTCTCCAAAGATGATCAGGGAGTTTCAAATATTGATGCTCAGAAATCTTCTGAATCAATAAAATCTCTATTGCGTTTCCGAGCCAGACAAAATGTCATTTTCGAATGCGGTTATTTTATCGGCAAGCTGGGAAGGAAACGCGTTGCCGTACTACATGCCGAAGGGGTGGAGATGATGTCTGATTACTCAGGGATAGTTTATATTCCTTTTGATGCGGGAGATGGGTGGCGCTTAAAACTCTTCAAAGAATTGAAAGCCGCGGGATTTAGTTTAGATGCCAATAAAATTTTTTAATATTTTATGTTCCCTGATCTATGTTCTTGCGTTCCGCAACTTTCGGGCATCGTCGGTCAGCCATGCCGTAGCAAACATAACATTCGCACAAGCTCAGCCGCCGCTGCTAAGTGCTAGCGCCCGGTAAGCCAGTCATACTGCTCTTTACTCAGCGGGACCACGGAGAGGCGTCCCTGGCGGACCAGCGCCGAACCTTCAAACAGCTCACTGGTTTTTATCTCAGCCAGAGTCACGGGATGGGAGATGAGTTTGCCGGCTTTGATCCTGACCTTGGGAACTCTTGGATCAGCAGCGTCGACTGATTCCACCGTGGCCGTGCCGACTGCGCTTTTCTGGTCGCCTGTATGGTAGATCACCAGCTTGTCGCCCTTGCTCATGCCGCGCAGGTTCTTCACCGCCACAGGATTGGTGACGCCATCCCAAATGGTGGACTGTTCTTTTTGCAGATCGGCAAAGCCGTAAACAGTGGGTTCGGTTTTAAGCAGGTAGTACATTTTTATTCATCCCGAGAACAGCGAGGGACCGCTACCCGCCATGCTCTTCAGGTTAGATAATGGATCAGCGCATCAGTGTAAATCAACCGGCGCCCTCCCGCTCCCGATTGTAATGCGTGGCCCTTTTGACGAGTGCGAGTGAGAAAAATTGTATGAGCATGGATTTGCTGAACACCCAAGGGCTGACGGATGGAATAATTTTCCTGCGCTTTCTGACGGCGGAGGATGCAGCCGACCATCTCGCCGGTGAAGACGAGGAGATGGCGAGGTGGGTAAGCGGCGGGCGAAGCACACTGTCCACCGTGGAGGCGTTTATCCGAAACAACCAGGAGAGCTGGCGCACTGGCGGCCCTCGACGCGCCTTTGGAGTATTCGATTGTGCGAGCAATCGATTGATCGGCTTTATCGAAGTGAACATGGCGCGGCTTGTTAATCCCGGCCAAGTCAATGTCTCGTACGGCATCTTTCCGCAATGGAGACGAAAAGGGTTGGCCTTACGGGCCATAGACCTCATGGATCATTACTTGCGAACGGCTACAGAAGCTCGCCAGATTGTCCTCAGAATCGCTCCTGCGAACACGGCATCGCTCAAGCTGGCTGAAAGGGCTGGCTTCACATTTCAGGGCTTGTTCGACGAGCCTGAAGGGCGCATGGCGCGCTATGTCCGGGAACTCGCCCGTTGAGGGAGCGCCGGGCAGTTTTGGCTGCACGGGAGCAATTCGGCCCAAGCACGACATTCTGCATTCTTTCCGGGCAAACCAAGTGCCGAGATTAAGGGAACCATCTATAATCGCGGGCACCATGAATCTGACCAACCGTGTAAGGACCACCAACTTGCTCGTCCTCTTCGTTTGCCTGATCTGCAGCTTCTCTTCGTTCGCCCAGACCAAGGAGCAGAGCGCACCGCCGAAATATCCCAACTATCCCAGTGAGACGCCGGACAATCTGAAACCGTACACAGCTAGCTTTGATCACGAGCGGCGCGAAGTGATGATCCCTATGCGCGATGGCGTGAAGCTATACACGGTGGTCCTGGTGCCGCGCAGCGCCACCAAGGCCAAGCCTGCGCCAATCCTGTTGACGCGCACGCCTTACAGCGCGGACGAACTCACGAACCGCGCCCACAGTTCACACTTGGGGCCAACGCTTTGGGGCTATGACAATGCAACGGAAGTGATTGTGGAAGGCGGGTACATTCGCGTGGTGCAGGACGTGCGCGGCAAATACGGGTCTGAGGGCGATTACGTAATGAACCGTCCGCTGCATGGGCCGCTGAATCCCACGCCGGTGGACCACTCAACCGACACCTATGACACGATTGATTGGCTGGTGAAGAACGTGCCGGAGTGCAATGGCAAGGTGGGCATCCTGGGCATTTCTTATGACGGATTTCTGCCTCTGATGGCGCTGGTAAATCCGCATCCGGCGCTGAAAGTTTCTGTGCCCATGAATCCAATGGTGGATGGATGGCGTGGGGACGACTGGTTCCACAACGGCGCGTTTCGCCAGCAGAACATGCCTTACATTTTCGAGCAGGTAGCAACGCGCAAGAATGAAGCCAAATGGTGGACCGACCATTTTGATGATTACGACGTTTATCTGCAGTCTGGCTCCGCGGGCGATCTGGGCAAGCTGCATGGACTGGACCAGATCGGGTTCTGGCGCAAAGTGCTTGAACATCCCAGCTATGACGCTTTCTGGCGCGATCAGGCTGTGGACAAAATTCTTGCCGCCCAGCCTCTGAAAGTGCCCGTGATGCTGGTGGACAGCCTCTGGGACCAGGAAGATATTTACGGCGCAATGGCGGTTTACAAGGCGATTAAACCGAAAGACACAAACAACGACAAAGTTTTTCTGGTAATCGGCCCGTGGCACCACGCGCAGGAGATTGGCGATGGCAGCACGCTGGGCGCATTGAAATTTAACAGCGACACGGGCCTCTATTTCCGCCAGCAGATTTTGCGGCCATTCCTGGATCATTATCTGAAAGACGATGCGCCGAAAGCTGACGTACCGCCGGTATCGGCATTCGAAACCGGCACTAACACGTGGCGACGACTCAACGCATGGCCGTCCGGCTGCGGCAGTGGATGCGCGCCTAAACCCACGCCGCTTTATCTCAATGCAGGCATGAAAGCCGGCTTCTCCGCGCCCAAGGCCGGCGACTCTGCGTATGAAGAGTATGTTTCCGATCCGGCCAAGCCGGTACCGTTTCGCGCGCGGCCTACTCGGCCTGTGGGGTATGACATTGATAAAGGTCTGACGTGGCCGCTGTGGCTGGTCGACGATCAACGCGAAGCCTCTGGCCGGACGGATGTATTGGCATTTACGTCAGACGTTCTCACCGCGCCAGTAAAAATCAGCGGACAGCCCGTTGCGAATCTTGTAGCTTCCACCAGCGGCACGGATTCTGACTGGGTGGTGAAGGTGATTGATGTTTATCCAGATGAAGTTGCAGGGCAGGAGCAAATGGGCGGCTACCAGTTGGCGGTGTCCATGGACATCTTCCGCGGGCGCTATCGCGAGAGCCTGGAGACCCCGAAGGCAATCAAGGCAGATACGCCGCTGGTTTATCGTTTTGAACTGCCAACAACGAACCACGTCTTTCTTCCCGGCCACCGCATCATGGTACAGGTGCAGTCAAGCTGGTTCCCGCTGTATGATCGCAATCCGCAATCGTTTGTGCCGAATATTTTCTGGGCCAAGCCCGGAGATTACAAAAAAGCAACGCAGAGGATTTACCACGAGCCAGGACAGGCGAGCTTTGTGGAACTGCCGGTGGTGAGCCAGTAGATTTTTCTGAAGTCTCGATTCTGGCCCTGAGCTTGCCCAAGGAGGGACGGGAACATCACTATGGCCGCCGACGCTCGTTCCCAGGCGACCTTTTCGTACGCCTAATAGGCTTCGCGGAGATAGGAATTCCTCGCTGCGCTCCGGCCTTTGAAAAGCTACGCTCGTGATGAAGCACAAGCCAGCACCGCCCGCTTCGCGTACACCTTCACAATCTCCCGGCGATACTCCGGCGTCAGGCCCGATGTCGTGAGGGGCTTCGCCATTTTTGCCGCCAATTCCCCGACAAGAACCGCAATGTGTTCATCGATCTGCGCGCCAATCAGCGCATTTTCCGCACCTTTCACCAGCAGCGGCGCAGGGTTCACAGCTGTAATCGCCACTCGAGCATTCTCCACCGGCCCGCCATTTTTCTTGAGCGCCACCGCCACGCCCGCCAGCGGATAGTCAATCGACCCGCGAATGCGCAGCTTCATGTAGCTTCCCTTCCAGCCAGCGGAGTCCTCTGGCAGAAAAACGCGAGTGAGCATTTCATTCGGTTCCAGCTTCATGCGCGCATCGCCCACGTTGGTATAAAAATCTTTTAGTGCCACGCGCCGCAAGCCCGAAGAACCCGCAATCTCCACTTCCGCGCCCAGGCACAGCAGCGCCGGAGGCGTATCGCCGGAAAACGCCGCCCAGCAGAACTTGCCGCCCGGCGCCACGTGGCACAGGTCGCCATCTTTCTTGATGCAGAAGCCGCATGATCGCCGCCATTGCAACGACTGGTTGTACCAGACGCAGCGCGTGTCCAGGCAAATGTTGCCGCCCAGCGTTCCCATGTTTCGCAGAATAGGCGACGCAACCGTCATCGCCGCCTCATGCAGCACGCGGTAGCTGCGCCGTATGAACTCCGAATCTTCAATCGCGGAAAGCGGCGTGAGCGCGCCAATCTCCACGCCCGCACCTGGACGCACATGGATTCCCTGGATCTCTTCAATCCCGCGGATGTCCATCACATATCCCGGCGTAAACAGCTTCTGCTTCATCGACGGCAACAGGTCCGTGCCGCCGGCCAGAATCGCCAGATCATTGCCGTGGCGGGCCAAATAGTCAACCGCCTGCCGCAACGACCGTGGACGAAGAAATTTGAATGAAGGAAGACTCATTAGATTGGCTCACCGCGGAGGCGCGGAGACGCTGAGAAGAACATGGACCTTTGCCGCTGACGTAGGCAGATCAACCCAGATATCGAAAGGAGCTTTGAATCGTAAAAATTGGCCGTTTTTTTTGATCTGCGCTCATCAGCGAAAATCTGCGGCGGCTCGGCTTTCCTCCGCGTCTCCGCGCCTCCGCGGTGCAATTTATATTTCATTTTGGGTCACCCGTCTCGACGGATCATCCGCATGCCGCTGCGGCCCTTTGCCTTTGAACCACAGCGAGCCGCCGTGCTCGCGAAATGTTGTCGGCGTTACCGGATCATCGCCTCGCGTAATATCCAGCGCCTTCTTCTCAGAATGCTTTGCTTTGATCGCCGCCAGCACGCGCTCGGGCGTAAACGGCGCTTCGCGAAGCCGCACGCCGACTGCATCATAAATCGCATTGGCGATCGCTGGAATCGTCGCCGCCAGCGATCCTTCGCTCGCTTCCTTCGCTCCGAATGGCCCTTCCGGATCGACCGACTCCACAATAATGCATTCCACCTCAGGCGATTCCGTCGCCGATGGCGACTTGTACTCCAGCATGCCGGGGTTCATCAGCAGGCCGTCTTTCCACACCATTTCTTCCTGCATCGCCTGTCCCAGCCCCATCCATACTGAGCCGATCACCTGCCCCTCGACCGACACAGGATTCAGCGCGCGTCCGCAATCATGCGCCGCCCAAACTTTGTGGACTTTCACCTCGCCGGTCTCTTCATCCACCGTCACTTCGGCCACTTGCGCCGAGTATGAGTACGCCGGTGACGGTCCCACGCCCGCGCCTTTAAACGCCCCGCCGCGCGCATCTTTGGGCGGCGCATATGATCCCGTGCCCGTGAGCGCGCCGGTAAAGTCGATGGCTGAGACCACCGCTTCTTCAAAGCTCATACTGTCTTTCGGGCCTTCATCCTTGCGCTTCTGCTGCAACGATCCGCGCAGTGTCTGTCCTTCCACGCGACCGCTAACTTCTCTTACGCTTCCTCGCGGCGCGTCAATCTTCTCCAGTATCTGCTCGGCGTGCGCCCCGTTCGATGATGGTTCTGTTGTTCCGCGCTTCCATACACGGTCATCGCGCATCATCACATCTTCCGGCGTGCAATTCATCTTCACCGCCGCCGCTGCTGCAATCTTCTTTCGCACATCCTGCGCCGCGCGCAGCGACGCGTTGCCATTCATGAACGTCACGCGGCTGGAATACGATCCAATATCAATCGGGGTAAGATCGGTGTCGGCCGCAATCACGCGAATGCGTCCCAGCCCAATGCCCAGCACCTCAGCCACAATCTGCGCGACCATCGTGTCTGAACCCTGGCCAATGTCCGACGCTCCGGTATACACCACCACGCCACCATCGCGATCAATCTTGATGTTCACCGTGGAATGCGGCATGTCTGAACGGATAATGCTGTTGGCCGCGCCGCTTACATAATGGCTGCAGGCCATGCCCATGCCGCGCGCAGGTGGCAGCTTGCTGCGGCGCTCATGCCAGCCTGATCGCGTTATCACCTGATCAATGCATTCCGGCAGACCATAACTCTGCACCCGCAGATTGTTCACCGTGATGCACGGCGGCTTCAGCAGATTGATCCGCCGAATCTCCGCTGGATCAATATCCAGCTTCGCCGCGATCTCATCAAGCTGGCTCTCAAACGCAAAACGGACATTCACCGTACCGTGTCCGCGCATCGCGCCACACGCCGGCTTATTCGTAAGAACACGGTAGCCGTCATACTTAATATTCGGAATGTCATACAGAGCGCCCAGCAGCGCGCCGGAATAAAGGATCGTGACAACGCCGTACGAGCAGTACGCGCCGCCATCCTGAATCACCTTTGCCGCCACTGCGGTCAGGTGGCCATCCTTCTTCGCGCCGATCTTCATATCAATGATCGTGCGCGGCCGCCCGCGATGCGCCCAGAAAACTTCTTCTCGCGTATAGGTGATCTTCACCGGCGCTTTGGCTTTGCGTGCCGCCACCGCAGCAATAATTTCCAGCGGGATCACTTCACTCTTGCCGCCAAACCCGCCGCCCACCAGCGGCTTGATCACGCGTATCTGCTGCATCGGCAGCTCCAGCACAATAGAAAGCTTATGCTGCAAATAGTACGGCACCTGCGTTGACGACCACACTGTCAGCCGTCCCGGCTGCCCGCTCTGCGAGTCAATTTCGAACGATGCCAGCGTGCAATGCGGCTCCATCGCGGCATGCGTCACCTCGCCCGCAATGTACCTATGCTCCATCACCACGTCAGCCTCGGCAAAGCCCTTGTCCGGATCGCCAAACACATGGTGATAATCTTTTTCAATATTGTTGGGCCGCTGCGGATGGATCCAGTCCTTTTCCGCCTTCATCGAGTCTTCCGGATCAAACCACGCCGGCAGCTGCTCATACTCAACCTCGATTAGCTCTAGCGCGCGCTCCGCAATCGATTCCGACGTTGCGACCACACACGCGACGTTGTCGCCAACGTACCGCACTTTCTCGACGGCCAACGCCGTTTCGTCATGCCCCACGGGCAGAATGCCGTATTTATTTGGCGCATCCGGACCGGTCACTACGCAAACCACGCCGTCAACGGCCTCAGCCTTCGCGGTATCGATCTTCTTGATCCGCGCATGCGGATACGGCGAATGCAGGATCTTGCCCGTCAGCATTCCCGGCACTGATAAGTCGTCAGCATATTTGCCCTGGCCCGTGGTTTTGCCCGCCGAATCGACGAGGGCAACGCGTTTCCCGATGATGGAGAAGTCAGACATTTTTCCAAGTCCCGAACGCGCGGTTTTTACGCGTACGGGATACCTATACCCTTCCAAGCTGCTAGCCACTTCGCTGCGAACTATTCATGACCCAGTATTTCGTCGACGCCAATAGGGCTCCCTCGCTGCGCTCAGGATTTCGGAAAAAGCTCCTTTGCGCCCTAGCGTCCTTTGCGGTAAACCGTTATTCCGATCACGCGTGATCACCAGATCACCCGATCTTATGCGCCTGCTCCGCCTCAATCGCCGCCTTGATCGCCTGGTACATCTGCGTGTATCCAGTACAGCGGCACAGGTTCCCGCTCAGAGCGTGCTTGATCTCTTCTTCGCTCGGCTCAGGATTGCGATCCAGCAGCGCCTTTACCGTAACCATGAATCCCGGCGTGCAAAACCCGCATTGCGCGCCGCCCCAGTCGCCATAAGCTTTCTGGCTGCCCGCCAGAGCGCCGTGATCAGCAATGCCTTCAACGGTTGTTATGTCCGGGCCGTCCTGGTCGTCCGATGCGCAGCTCATAGCCAGCATGGTGCAGCTCAGCGTCGGAACACCATCCACCAGCACCGTACACGCCCCGCACGACGAATCGTCGCATCCGCGTTTTGAACCGGTGAAATCCAGCTCCTGGCGAAGAACGTCCAGCAGCAGCTCGCTCGGCTCAATGGCCAGCTCATGCTTGCGTCCATTTACGCGGAGTTCTATTAATTCCTTCTTCATTTTTTCCGAAGTCCCGAACCCGCCGATGTTGCGGGTGAGGGATCGCTATTTCCCTTCCAGGCTCTATCAGACCTGAAACTCTATCCTAACCTACCGCCGTCTTTCAGATTGCAGGGTTCCCTTTCCTTCAACAAGATTCACTCGGGATTTTAGAAGAAAATTCCTTTGCGCCCTTCGCGTCCTTTGCGGTGAAATCAGTATCCATAATCCGTCTTCTCCGCATACGCATGCTGCTTCACGCCCAGCTCTTCCACTCTCGCCGCGCCCAACTGCTTCGCGTACTCACCGCGGTCGGCCACGCCGTTCACCCACTTCTGCGCCCAGGCGTTGAAGTCGCCCTGGGTCTTGGTCTCCGTGTGGTATTGCTGGAAGAAAGCGTCGTCTCTCTTGTTATAGCCCTGCACCGGAGAAGGATGCGCGCCCAGCGGACATTCCACCACCGCCGTCACCAAAAATCCTGGGATCACAGTGCGGTTGGGATCGCTGGAAATCACGTCTTCGCCCGCAATCTCTTCCGCGCAGACAATCACCTTCTTCGCCGCGCGGACACCTTCCAGCATCACGCCAAAATTTCCCCAGCAATGCGCGTTGCCGTTTTTGTCCGAGCGTTGCAGGTGGACAATCGCCACATCGGGCACCAGCGCCCGCACCGCCAGCAGAGTCTCCTTCGGCTCAAACGGCGAGATAATCTGGTAGAAAAAATGATTGCCCTTGGGAACGTCGCTGCCCATGGCGGTACGCGTCGGCAGAAACGGCACGCCCATTGCGCCAGCCTGCAGCGCCAGTGCCAGCGTGAAGTTTGTCATGTTAAAGACGCGCAGCTTCTCGCCCGGCTTGCCCGGGTTCTCAACTTCCGTGGCGTGGCGAAAGTTATATGCCGACCCCATCATCACATTGCCCACCCAGGCCGCCACCACATCTTCCACACAGCCAGCGCCAATCATCTGGTCAAACAGAATGTCGGAGATGGGCCCAATCAGCCGCAGCCCACGCTTTTTCTGCCGCATGATCTCGTGCCCGGCAGCAAACGGGATCATCTGCTCCATCTGCAAGCCCAGCGCCACGCTCGCTCCGTCAGGAACGTGCTCTGCAATCGCCTGCCGCATGGTCATGATTTTCGACATCAAACGGTTCCTCCAACTCCACCAACTTTTGTTGGACTCATCCCGCAGCTAAACAGCGATAGGCGCCCAGGATGCCCCATAAAAGTTATACCGAAATACAGCCGAGAAAGAGCCGTAAAAATGTACTACCAGAGGATTAAGATGCCTCTGCAAAAATGTTTTTTGTCGCCGCGCGTGCC
>Ga0105245_10002051_pt1 | contig 18267 bp, 16 predicted proteins | sample KBSM54metaG_FD_81523 | JGI IMG/M metagenome (GOLD analysis project Ga0105245, IMG submission 81523) | Miscanthus rhizosphere microbial communities from Kellogg Biological Station, Michigan, USA - KBS M5-4 metaG | ecosystem: Host-associated > Plants > Roots > Rhizosphere > Soil | place...
AGATGGCATACTGGCCCGGTCAGCTTCCGACGCAGTGCGCCAGTGGAAATATAAACCCTATTATCTGAATGGCGAACCGGTCGAGATCCAGACCCAGATCACAGTCAATTTCAAATTACCCAACTAGAACCTAAACACTCAGCAATTAATAAAGGCCCGGGCCGCATTGCCGGGCCTTTGCTTTTTAGCTTTCACGTGTAATAAACGAAATCCCGTTGTTCGTTAATTTGTGATGCGCAGATCATTTTCACAGAAGAAGGTCTCTTGCAGATTTGCTGTCCGTCCAGAGCTCGAGGGTCGGCGGTACAGGAAACTTTGGCGTAGACTGTGGCGCCACGAATCGAGCGACGAGAATCCGCAGCATCGGAAGCAACCTCTTGGGCGCTACGACTTGCCCCCAATCAGTCCGCGACAGAGTCACGCGACGTTAGTATTTAGCACGAGCATTCATTGCGCCGAACCTAAATGAAGCCTCTCGCTTGCATCATTAGCGCAAAACAAAAGGCCACCCGGTTAAGGATGGCCACTTTCTAGTTGAATGTCGCCTACTCGTGTGTCATCACCTCGTCGATCGCCACCTTGCTCCCCTTCTCGATCGTGATGACCTTGTGGATTGGTTTGTATCCCGAAGCAGTAATATCGACAATGTAGTTTCCCGGCCCCAGCATGAACTCTACGGGCGAAGGCTTATCCAGGATGCGGCGATTCACCGCAACTTGCGCGCCTTTTGGTTGGGTCTTGATGCTCACCGCACCCATCCCGGCCGTCGAGTCGCCCGCGCCGAACAGCTTCTTAAACTTCCCAACCGTCTTGATCTCTTCGACGTTCCCGAGCGCACGCAATATCGGCGAAATGCGCAGTGTCTGTCCGGGAACCGCGTCCGCTGTCACTGTCTCATCAAGGTATCCCTGCTTCCGAACCAGCACCGTATGAGAGCCTTTCTCCAGATTGATCTGGATGGGCGTAACGCGGCCGCTATCTTTGCCATCCACAAATATCGACGCTCCTGCTGGCTCGCTGGTGACTGCTACCGTTGCCGCCGCAGCTGCAAGATGAACGACCACAAATGACTTGCTCCCCGAAGTGACCTCAACCGACCTGGTTTCGGATGTGTATCCTGTTTTCAAGATTGAAACCGTGTGCGCGCCCGGCGCCAGACCGGAAAGATTGAACGGGGTCACCCAGCTTGGATCGCTGCGGCCATCGATCTCTACCTGCGCCCCCTCGGGGGTCGAGTCTAAAGAAAGTTGCCCTGGCACAATGGCGGCTGCCACGGGCGCCGGGGCCGGAGCTTTTCGTTTGCTGCGTTTGCCTGGCGTCGCGATCACGTCTGGCTGAACCGTTGGCTCCGGATCCACTGGAGTGTCGAGCGCCTGTCCCGCTGCTGGTGCTGCAGCTTCGGGTGCTGTGGAAACTTGCGCTTGCGGCTTGGTGGCACTGCTCCGCACTTGGCCGTTATCGTCATCCGCATTCTGCGAATGCAAGCGCCACAAGACACCCAGGGCAATCACGACCATGAAGATGATCGCGCCTGCCACCGAGTAGAGCATGAGCTTCGGCGGAACCGTTTTGACTTCTTTGATCGCCCTTTGCGCCACTTCTCGAGGTTGGATTTTCGGCTTGTCTGGTTCCGTCTTCCGGAACACCGCATTCGAAACCGGGTCGGGGACGGCCTCTTCCACTGGCTCGGGCGCCGCAGGTTCTACATACACTTCTTTAAGAGGCGGCAATTCATCCAAATCTGAAAAGCTTTTTGTTGCCCCTTGTGTACCCGATTCCATCGCCGCCATCATCGGATCCACTGCGATTCGGGGCGATTGAACCTCGGGCTCCTGGACCGCGGCCGACATCTTCACCTGTTCCTGCTCGAGCGCATGCACTGACTCATTCACCACGGAACTGATGAAGTTGCGGCTGGCATCTTCCTTGTTGGTCGTTCGAGCCGCGCCCGTTACGTTCGTGGGAGTGCCGCTCCACCCGGCCGCCGCGGCAGCCGCTTTCCTGGATGTTTGCATTTCGTCGCTCGCCGCAGGCGTCGCGCTTTCCGAGCTCGCCGACGAAACATGAAACTCTTCCTGGGCGCGTTGCGGTGCTGCGGCTGCTGCCGGTGTCGCCTTCGGCGTCGACCCTCCAACAAACTTGCTGGCTATCGCTGCCTTCGTCGCCGCGGGCACGCTCGTCGAAGGCACCTGCGTCGCGGGTTTCTTTGAAGTCGCTTTCGAGGTGCTCTCTTTACACTTCTCCAGATCGTCGAGCATCTCTCGGCCGCTCTGGTAACGTTCCTCCGGCGCTTTTGCCAGCGCCTTCATGATCAACTCGCTGACAGCGGGATGAATCTTGCTATTGACTTGCGCAGGTGGAACTGGCATCTCGTTTGCAATGTTGTGTCGAACTACGTCTGCCGTTTCACCATCAAAGGCCTTCCGGTCAGTGACCATCTCGTACAGAATGGCGCCCCATGTAAACAGGTTGGATCGTCCGTCCGGCGCTTCCCCACGCGCCTGTTCCGGCGACATGTACCGTAGTACCTCGCCCACTTTGCCGTCGCTGTCAATCTCTAGCAACGACATCTTGGAAATGCCGTACCCGAGCAGTTTCACCAGCCCATCCCACTGCACCATGATCTTGGCTGGTTCCAGGCTGTGATGCACCACGCCGTGCGAGGCGGCATGATCGAGTCCTGCGCACACCTGACGGCTTATATCGAGCAGGTCCCAGATCGAGAAACCCTCATGGCGCGCTAGCATCGTGCCGATACTATTGCCCTGTATGTACTCCATTGCCGCGCAGAACTGATCTTCCACCTGCCCCGCGCCATACAGCAACGCCAGGTTCTGGCTGCTCAGCTCTCGCGTAGATTCGCCTTCGGCAAGGACAACTTCCACAAACTCTTTGCCTTGTTCTTCGGGAATGTCCAGGCGCGCCGTCTTTAGCGCAACTGTCTGGTTGCTCGACGGATCGTTCGCCTTATACACCGCTCCCCGTGCGGACTTGGCGATTTCGCTCAGAATTTCGTATCGGCCAATCTGCGTCGACATTTTTACTCAACCTCGCACGGACGAACGCTGCCCTTGCTGCGTTAATCGCAAATCGCAGTAAGTCCAAATGAGGGGGAAGGACATGTTAAGGATAGCCTGCTAGTCATTAGGGCCGAGAATTACGAAAGTACCCCATCGCAAGCTGCACTTCAGGGGGCGGAACTGGGTTGAGAGCCGGGCGAAAGCAGCCAGTTCACGACGATCTGCCGCATCTTCCCTCCCTCTGGCCTGCGCCGAACGGCGTCGAGGACACTAAAGTTGGCGTTTTGCCCTCTTCCACGAAATCCGACCCAATAGGGAATGTGTACATCGCCCGGCAGCGCAGTCGCGGCGAGATGTAAATCGCGCATGCGGAAAAATCCACGCGAATAGAGCAGTCGCCGCACCCTGGAGATGGCGACCTCGGCAGCCTGGGCCTCGTCCAGCCCGGGATCCACCACATTGCGCGTTTCGACCACCATCGTCTCCGGCAATTCATCAAACCGAAACAGGTCCATCGAGCCGGTCACGCACTCCACGCCGAAGAATTCCGTTTGTCTTACCGAACGGTTCTCGATCTCCACGCGGAACAGTCGAAACGGAATGTAGAGCTCTGCCACCGAGCGCAACGGCCCCCAAAAAGTGTTGCGCAGCATATTTGGCAATGCGCCCGACGAAAAATATTCAGTCGCGTCGTCGCGATTTACGTTGGGCCTCAAGCTGCGAATGCGCGGCATCTCCGCATTCTACGCGGCCCTGCGCATGTCATAGATATCAAATGACAAATGTCACACGATTTCTGAATACAGTCCCTTTGCCGTTGTCGCCAGCCTGCGCCATGGTCTATCCTCGTATGAGTCATTCAGAAACCGGAGCCTCCCAGCGCCGGCCCTGTCCGCAACTCGTGTCATCTGGAGTACGCAACACATGACCCTGACCCGTTTCGTTACGAAGAGCGCATTTCGCAACAAGCGGCGCAGTGTCCTGACCGTTCTGAGCATTTCGTTTTCCCTGATTCTGCTCACTCTCATGATGACGATCTGGCGCGGGTTTTACATCGACAAGGGCAGCGCCGAGTCCGCTCAACGCCTGGTGATGCGACACCGCGTCTCGCTCACCAATTTCTTGCCTGGTTTCTATCGGGAGAAGATTCGCACCATTCCGGGCGTGGTCGCTGTCGTTCCCAACAGCTGGTTTGGAGGTCTCTATAAAGACACGAAGCCAGAAAATTTTTTCGCGCAGTTTGGCACCGATCCCGAAGAGTTCTTCAAAGTCTTCACAGACTTCAAAATTCCTGCCGATCAGCTTGCGGCCTGGCAGCATGATCAGGCAGGCGTGGTCGTGGATAATAAGCTCGCCGAAAAATTTGGTTGGAAGATCGGTGATCGCATCATTCTGAAAGGAACGATCTACCCGACGAACCTCGAACTCACAATTCGCGGCATTTTCACTGCTCCTCAGCCCACGCAATCCGTCTACTTCAATTTCAAATACGTGGAAGAAGCAGTTGCATGGGCCAAAGGCCAGGCAGGTACCTTCGGTATTCTTGCAGCCTCACCAGAGGATGTCCCTAAAGTAGCAGCGGCTGCCGATACGATGTTCCACAATTCCCCTCAGCCTACAAAAACGGAGAGCGAAAAGGCGTTCCAACTCAGTTTCGTCGCCAGCCTGGGGAATGTGAAGGCGTTCATTCTCAGCATTTGCCTGGCAGTCGTGTTTGCCACACTTCTCGTTTCGGCGAACACCATGGCCATGTCGATTCGCGAACGTACGCGCGAGGTCGCCGTTCTAAAGACTCTTGGTTTCACTCGTGGAACGATTCTCGGCCTTTACGTCGGCGAAGCCATGACCGTAGCCGTCATCGGAGGGATATTGGGCAGCCTCTTCGCTTTCGTTATGGTCGCACTCCTTGCGAAAGCTCCCGGAATCGGACTTTTCTTCACCGGCATGCAAGTGAGTCCCGCAACTCTGGCCGTAGCCATCTTTGTGGCGGCCCTTGTCGGCTTCCTTAGCGCCATTGTTCCCTCTTACCACGCGGCGAAAATCGGCATTGTGGAGGGCTTGCGCTACATCGGTTAGCGAAACCTGCTTATGGCAATTCCTATCGCATACAACATCCGAAACTTGAAGCTGCGCAAGGGCCTCACCATCATGACTGCGCTCGGCATCGCGCTCACCGTCACCACCGCGGTGTTTTTGATGGCTCTACTGGCCGGCCTTGATAAAGCGTTCGTCGCCAGTGGCAGTCCTTTGAATGTGCTTGTCTTGCGAAAGGGCTCCCAGGCGGAACTGAGCGGCGGCTTTGATGGCGCACTATTCCCGACCCTCCGCGAGCTACCCGGTGTTTCCAAAAACAGCAAAGGGGAGCCACTCGCGTCTGGGGAATGGGTGGTCGTGATCGTCCTTCCCCGCAAGGACGGCACCGGAGAGGTGAACGTCAGCGTGCGCGGAATGATGCCGGCTGGTCTCGAACTGCGGCCCAATGTGAAACTGACCGATGGCCGATGGTTTACTCCCGGCCAGCGTGAAGTCGTCGTGGGCAAAAACATCCACAATCGTTTTGCCGGGACCAACGTTGGCGACGTGCTCGACTTCGCCAAAGGAAAGTGGACCGTCGTCGGCGTCTACGACGCGGGCGGCACCGCCTACGATTCGGAACTCTGGGGTGATGTTAACCAGATTGCTGCTGATTTTGATCGACAAGGCGGATACTCTTCTGCCTACCTGCGCGCCACCGACCCCGTCGCCGCCGACGCGCTCAAGAACCGCGTCAGCGACGATCAACGCCTGAAACTCGAAGGCATGCTCGAAACCGAGTATTACGCGAAGCAGACAAGTTCCGGAAAGCCGATCCAGATCATTGGCACTTTCGTCGCCGTCATTATGGCAATCGGCTCTTGCTTCGCTGCCATGAACACAATGTATGCTGCCGTCGCTTATCGCGGGCGCGAAATTGCTACCCTCCGCGTCATCGGTTTCTCGCGCCCCAGTATCCTCACATCGTTTGTTCTGGAAGCCTTATTACTTTCGCTGCTCGGATCGATTCTCGGAATTCTGCTGATGCTCCCGTTCAACGGATTGACCACAGGAGTCGGTAATCAGGTGACGTTCAGCGAAATGGTGTTCAGCCTCCAGATGACGCCGCGCGTGATTTTGATTTCAATCGCGTTTGGTCTTCTAATGGGCTTGCTAGGCGGATTGGCGCCGGCATGGCACGCCGCGCGTCAAAATATCCTGGCAGCTCTGCGCGGCTGAGCAAAAACTATTCTGCTGAAAGCTGAAGGCTCGCAACCACTACTTAAAACATGGCCATTGACGCAAAGCACGACGATCTTTCCAGTCTTCGCATCGACAAGACAATGCGCGGAAGCGCCGGCGACGGGGAACCCTCCGGCTGGGCTAAACGCATCATCATTGGCGGAATCGCGCTGGTTGTCCTCCTCGGCGTGGCTGTGCTCGCCTATCGGTTGTTGGGTTCAGAAACTCCAGAAGTCGAAGTCGTTCGCGCCAGTGCCCAGACAGCAGATTCTCCCGGCAGCATCGTCCTTTCCGCCAGCGGCTACATCGTGGCTCACCACAAGATCAACGTGAACTCAAAAGTTACTGGGAGACTTGCCTGGATCGGCGTTGAAAAAGGCGACAAAGTAAAAGAAGGTCAGGTCGTCGTTCGCCTCGAAGATCAGGAATTCCGCGCCCAATACGAGCAGGCTCGCGGCGCTTACGAAAGTGCCAAAGCCCGGCTCGCTGAACTTGAAAATGGTTCGCGCCCGCAGGAGATCGCTCAAGCCGATCACACACTATCTGAAGCAAAAGCGACCGAAGTGAACGATAAGATCAACCTCGATCGCACGCGCGATCTGGTTGCGCAAGGCGTGATGTCGCGGCAGGCGCTTGATGACGCCACGGCCCGCTACAATGCCTCGCAGCAGCGTGCCAACGCTCTCGAACAGAGTCTCACCCTCGCAAAAATCGGCCCTCGCGTGGAACAGATCAATCGTGCTCGCGGCGATCTCCTTCAGGCCCAGGGATCGATGAATTACGCCAAGTCACAACTGGATGCCACCATCATCCGCGCGCCCGTAACAGGAACCATTCTCGAACGCAAAGCTGAGAAAGGCGAGTTGATCACGGCTCAGTTCGCAAGCGGCGCCGAAGGCGGCCCGCAAGGATCGGTGGTCGCGCTCGCCGACCTCAACGACCTGCAGGTGGAACTCGACATCGCCCAGGCAGACTTCGCGCGCTTGAAAGCGAAACAAAAAGGAATCGTGACGGTCGATGCCTTTCCCGACCGCAAGTATGAAGGCGTGATCGCGGAAATTTCACCTGAAGCGAATCGGCAGAAAGCGACCGTACAGGTGAAAGTGCAGATCCTTCACCCCGACGAATTCCTGCGTCCCGACATGAACTCAACTGTTAAGTTCATTGCTGACGAACCAGTCAAGGGGGCAAACGATCAGAAGCCGAATGGCGTCTTCGTACCATCCGCTGCAGTCAAAGATCGCGATGGCAAAAAAATTGTCTTCATCGCATTCAACGGCAAAGCTGTCGAGCGCGAAGTCCACATTCTCAACACTCGCAACGATGGATACCTTGTCGACGGACTTGTCGGCGGCGAAAACGTAATCACGACCGCGCCCGCCGGACTCAAGAGCGGCCAGAAAATCAAGATCAAAGGACAATCATGAGCACTGCAACCACTACTCCCAGCGTCGCTACCACAACCAAGGTGGTCCAGGCGCGCCATGTCAGCAAAGTCTTCAAGCGCGATGCCTTCGAAGTAAAGGCCCTCGATGACGTGTCCATCGACATCGCCTCCGGCGAATTTCTCGCCCTCATGGGACCTTCCGGCTCCGGCAAGACAACGCTCCTTAATATGATCGCCGCAATCGACCGTCCGACTTCGGGCGAACTACTCGTTATGAACGAAAACGTCTTTCGCTTTAACGACGCTCAGTCCGCGCAATGGCGCAACCACCACGTCGGGTATGTTTTTCAGACCTTCAACCTCATCCCCGTTCTAACCGCGTTTGAGAACGTTGAGATGCCCCTGCTGCTCACCAAAATGAACCAGCAACAGCGAAAAGAGCACGTCATGACCGCCTTGAAGCTTGTCGGTCTTGGAGACCGCGTCGGACACCTGCCAAAACAGCTTTCCGGCGGACAGGAGCAGCGTGTCGCGATCGCCCGCGCCATCGTGAGCGACCCAACCCTGCTCCTCGCCGACGAACCTACCGGAGATCTTGACAGCCATTCCGCCACAGAAGTACTCGAAATCCTCAAGCGCTTAAATCAGGATTTCCACAAGACCATTGTCATGGTTACCCACGACCCACATGCCGCATCTTATGCTCATATCACCAGGCATCTCGAAAAGGGGATGTTGCTGCCAACATAGCGCAAACCTCACGGCACCAGTAGGTTTGCGAAAAAACTCAAACGATTACGGTTTTTCTTTCAAAGAACTGTCGATTTTGACCTCGCCCCTTCGTCGACCTCAAGAGGGTGTTTTCTCGCAAAACTGAGAAGCTCTCTTGAACACTCAATACCAAACCACAAATCGGAATCAACACTAATAGATAGAAGGAGATAGATATGAGTACAAAGCCGACATACGAACAAGCCCGACTACATCTTCAGGTTTACGAGGAGCGCCGAGAGGCCAGGCTCCGCCAGGCACGGGATTGGTTTTTCAAAAACTACCATGTCACCAGCCTCGAAGACGCAATGCGGATCGCGCCTATGGGGTCCGAAACAGGGATTTTCGCCAGCATGGTTATCAGCTACTGGGAACAAGCGTGTGCTTTACTCAACTACGAGCTGTTGCACGAAGATTTGTTCTTTGAAACCAGCGGCGAGTTCTTCGGTGTGTGGGAAATGATTAAGCCTGTCGTTCCGGCATTCCGTGAGCGGTTTGTCTCAAAAACCTTCTGCTCCAACATCGAGAAAGCTGCACAGCGATTCGAAAAGTGGAGCGAAGTCCGCTCACCGGGCCAACTCGCGGCCATGCGCGAGTTCATGAAACAGATGCGCGCCCAATTGCCAAAAGCCGCGTAACACTTGAGTTCCGCCTGTCCTCATGCGTTGAGGGGCAGGCGGGACTTCTTTCCCAGTTTCACAGCGACGCTAAACAAAACTAATCCCATTATCCCGAACACTCTCCACCTTCTTCCAACGTGGCGAGTAATCTGGCTTGGACATTCCGAAGCGCTCCATCATCCATGTGACCCGCATCACTGACATCGCCCGCCCCGCCATGCAGCATCGTCATTACAAGCGGGAGCATGGTGTGCCGGGCATTGCAGCCTGCGGAGGTCCAACCATGTCAGTTCACTCTGTGTCGATGGCAACCATTGAAAACTTTCTCGCTCAAAAACGGATTGCTTTAGTTGGCATCTCGCGCCACCCCCGCAGCGACAGCGCCATGCTATTCAAAGAACTCTCTAGCCGTGGATACGACATGATTCCGGTCAATCCCAGCACCCGGGAAATTCTTGGACGGCACTGCTTCGCTCGCGTTCAAGACATCCACCCCAAGCTTGAAGCCGCGCTCCTGATGACTACGCCGGAAATCACTGATGTGATAGTTGCAGATTGCGTGGAAGCGGGCATACGACAGGTTTGGATGTACCGTGGCATCGGCAAAGGCGCGGTCAGCACAAGAGCAGTCGAATTCTGCCGCGAGCACGGAATCGAAGTGATTCCTGGAGAGTGCCCGTTCATGTTTCTCCCCGGTACAGCCGGAGTTCACCGGATCCACGGCTTCCTGCGCAAAATCACTGGCAAATACCCTACTCACGCCCGTACCTCAAGCAATTGCGCGGCATAACATTGCAAGGGCGTCAACGCTTCGGTAACTGTCGAGTTATTCTTGACGCACGAATCAAGCGGCCAAACCATAGCGTGCTCGCCCATGGAGCGCCGATCCGCAATTTCGCGCCGTAAAGTCATCCACTCCCCTTCAACTTCTTCGACCGCGCCTCCCGATGCGCCACCGCTCCTACAGTGCTCATCCACGCCAGTGCCGCCGCATATCCCGCCAGCACGTCACTTGGATAATGCACACCCAGATAGACGCGCGAAAATCCCACCAACGCCACGAGAACAACGGCACCCGCCCATACCATCGATCGCAACCAAAGCCGCTCCACACGCAGATTGATCACGCCAGCCACAAATCCAACCAGGCACAACGAGAACAGCGCATGCCCACTCGGAAAGGAAAACGTCTTCGGCGTCAATAGATCGAAAAATGGTTCAGGTCGCGCGCGGCGGAAGGTCAGTTTCAGAATTGCGTCCAGCAGCAGCGCCCCCGCCATCGTCACTGCAAGCAGTCGCGCTTCTTGAGAACTCCCCTTCACTTTCAGGTAAATGAATAACACAGCAGCAGCCGGCAAAATGACGTACCAATTCCCGAGCGTCGTGATGCGCAACATCCATTCTGTGCTGATCGGAGAAGCGTGAGAGTGAATCCAGTCTCGAATGGAAAGATCAAATCGCAGAGTTCCAGTTGCCAGGACCCGCCCAGCAAGCCAGCCAAAAATCGCGAGCGCGATTGCGGCCACCAACAGATTACGAAATGCGTCGAGAATTAACCTGCGCTCAACGGTCGAAGCCTTTTCCGCAGCGGACTGGGCCATGTCGTAGCGTATCAAACGCCCGCCAGTCCCTGCAGATGGACTCCTCGAGTTACGCCCGCGGCAGTGCGTTATCGTTGCTGTGCGGAGCCCGCTCCGAAGCCTCGGCCACCCATTGCCATGCCCGGCGGCCGTTTTCGCGGATCACAGTGCGAGCTTCGCCGTAATCCACTAACCGGTTCAACACCGTCGTCACCGACGCCAGTGGATCCTTATGTCTCGATAACACCATCGGAGCCTTGCTCTGTATCTGCTCGCAGACTTCGCGCGCGCCCAGGGCGCGGTCCGCTTCCATGAGCGCCATGCGGCAGGCTTTGGTAAATCCTGGCTGGCGGCCGCTACTCTTGCGATCCACCAGTTCCAGCAGTTCGTCGTCGAGCATGTCGTCGCCGAACAGGTTCGCCAGTCCGATGATCGTCTGTTTCACCGTTCCAATGCGTTTCATGATGTCCGAACGCTGGCGCATCAGTTGACGCAATTCTTCGTGCGCGGCTTTCACCACTTGCTGCACGTGTGGATCACGAGTTGCCGGTTCGTGACTACTGACCCCATTGCGACCGCTATCCATGAAAACCTCCGCCTGAAAACCTCTCAGCTCCGAGTGTCCATACGTTGTCCGCTGTAAACGCATTGCCCCTCCTCTGAACCGGTTAACGCTCGACCCTCGGCGGATGTCCCGGATGTCCCCCAGACCGCCCCCCCCACAACCAGGCATGCCCACTTGTCAGTGAGTCTGGTCTGTTGTGTCCTTAGACGAACGAAGTTCAAAAACGTTATGCAGATTGTTCTATCTAAACCAAATAACAAATCGCCGGACGTTCGTTATGTCGCGGCGCCCCACCCTCATAGTGGTGTGCATAACCCCTATAACAAGACGTACTAGCTACCCAATTCCCTAACTGCTTCCATAAGAATGTGAAAATGAATTCGCAGCCGGGTTCAGTAAAGCCACTCCTACAATTTTCTGTATGGAGCTAAAAGACAGCGGGTTGAACAACACACACGAACCGTCGGTTCGAGGTGGCCAGATCGAGGCGCGCCTCAGACACATGGCGCTGATCCCTCGGCCGAATCTTGGCAATGTTGATGGATGTGCCCAGAAATCAACGTTCGCTGATCGATGCTTTTGCCGCGCAAACGATGCGCACACTAATTTCGAAGGGATAGTAAGACTTTCGCGCTTTCAGCCCGCGACTCCGCACCCATTGAGGAAAGGCTCAACCGCTAGTACGCAAAACCATCCGGCTGGCTCAAGGCGCCCACGCGCACATAGTTGTCGATAAATTCGCGCCCCGCAGTCAGTGCTTTGCGGTTCGTATCCATCATCTCCACTTTTTTCACTTTGTCGCGCAGCACGTTCACCGCTGTGTCGGCGAACAGGCATTCGGTCTCTTCGAGCAACGCGCCCATTAGAACGATGTTGGTCGCCTTCGTAGAACCCAATTTGTCTGCCATCTCCGATGCCGGAATGCAGATCACACGCGCTTGCGGCAGTACGAAGTCTGCGGGCAACCGCTCCTGGTTATAAAGGATCAATCCGCCCGCGGCGACTTGCGGCGCAAATTTGCGCAATGAAATCTCATTCATCGCAATCAACACATCGGGATGCGAAATCAATGGCGATCCGATTCTTTCCTTCGACAGGCACACGTGGCAATGCGCGCTGCCCGAGCGCATTTCCGGACCATATGACGGCAGCCAGCTGACTTCTAGTCCCTCGCGCATGCCCATCTCGGTGAGCAATTGTCCGAGGAGGAGCACCCCCTGCCCGCCAAATCCCGCGACTTTAATCGAAAACTCTTTGAAGTGGTGCGCATGTTTCGTTGCCGATGCGCTCCCCTCCTTTGCCGTGATCTCCAGCACTTCCTCCACCGGACAGATCGGAGGCGCGTTAGCGGCAACCGGTTCAACTTTCTTGTCTCGGAACACATTCAGTGGGAACGCTGGCACCATCGTTTCCGCAACCCACTTCCGCGCAACCACAGGGTCCTTCGCCCAGATTGTCGGGCACGGCGACAGAATCTCCACAAAGGAGAAGCCGACACCATCACGCTGGATCTCAAGCGCCTTACGTACCGCCCGGCGCGCTTTCATGATGTTTTTGTTGTCGCTCAGAGCAACGCGCTCCACGTAGACTGGCGCTTCGAGCGTCGCAATCAACTCGGCCATGTGCAGCGGGAATCCCTCGTTGCCCGGACGCCGCCCCCACGGTGATGTGGTGCTCTTCTGCCCCACCAGCGTAGTCGGAGCCATTTGACCGCCCGTCATGCCATAGATCGCATTGTTCACAAAGAAGACGGTGATCTTCTCGCCCCGGTTCGCCGCATGAATAATTTCGGCGGTGCCGATCGCGGCCAGGTCGCCGTCGCCCTGGTAGGAGATCACGATCTTGTCCGGACACGTTCTCTTAACCCCTGTCGCCCCGGCCGGAGCGCGCCCGTGCGCCACCTGCACATTCCCCGTATCAAAGTAGTAGTAAGCAAAAACCGAGCAGCCCACCGGGCTCACGAAAATGGTCTTGTCCTGCAGCCCAAGCTCCTCAATGGCTTCCGCGATCAACTTGTGAGCGACTCCATGTCCGCACCCGGGACAGTAGTGCGTCTGCCCCTGCAAGTCGTTTTTCCTCTCGTACTTGTCATAAAAAACTTCCGACTTGGAATGAATGCACTCGTATCCTTCGAGCAGGAGTTCCGCTTCTTGGACATCAGATTTCAGCTCGGCTGCCATTGTGTTTATCTCCATCCCGCCAATACGATTCGGATCCCGCTCACACTGCAGCTGCAAGTCGAGCGATTACCTCGCCACGCACCTCTTCAACCGATGGCACGTTGCCCCCCACGCGTCCGTAAAAATCCACCGGCACTTTCCCGTTCAGCGCCAGGCGAACGTCTTCGACCATCTGGCCATTGCTCAGTTCCACCACCAGGACTTTCTGCGCTTTCGCAGCCGCTTGTTGCAGCGCGCGTTTCGGGAAGGGCCAAGCCGTGATCGGGCGGAACAGCCCCACCTTCAAACCCTCGCGCCGGCACTCCTCCACCGCCGACCGCAGCACTCGGGATGCGATCCCATATCCGACCAGCAGAATCTCCGCGTCTTCGGTCTCGTATAGTTCGTGCCTCGCCTCCAGTTGCTCTGCAAGTTTGTACTTCGCTTCCAGTTTCCGCTGGTGCGCTTCCAGATCATCCGGTTCCAGGTAAATCGAACTGATCAGATTCTTCCGCGTCTCCGCAGTTCCCTTCACCGCCCACGGTTTTTCCGGCACTTCGAATTCTTCGTATTTGAGTTCGAGCGGCTCCATCATCTGACCAATAAACCCATCCGCCATCACCACCACCGGGTTTCGGTACTGGTCCGCAAGATCAAACGCCAGCCGCGTCAGGTCCGCCATCTCCTGCACGGAAGCCGGAGCAAGCACGAAATTTCGATAATTGCCGTGCCCGCCGCCCTTCACCAGACAAAAGTAGTCGCTCTGTTCGGGCGCGATGTTCCCGAGCCCCGGTCCAGCGCGCACCACGTCTACGATCACGCACGGCAGCTCGGATCCCGCCAGGTACGAGATGCCTTCTTGCATCAGGCTTAAGCCGGGCCCCGACGACCCAGTCATCACCCGCGCTCCGGCGGCCGCGGCGCCATACACCATGTTGATAGCAGCCACTTCGCTCTCTGCCTGCAAAAACGTCCCGCCCACTTGCGGCATGTACAGCGCCGCGGCTTCAGCGATCTCGCTCGCGGGGGTGATCGGATACCCGTAATAGGAACGGCAGCCCGCCAGAATTGCCGCCTTCACAATTGCAACGTTGCCCTTACAAAGCTGCCGCATGCTCCCCTCCCGATACCGCTTTCACTTTGGTTGGAGCTGCCAATCGGTACACTTCCAATGCGCCCGGCTCTGGACAGCAATAGAAGCAGATGCCGCATCCCGTGCATTCCGAACCCTTGTACTGTGCTGGATGCACGCCGTAAGCGTTCAGTTCCGGCAGCAATTCCAGGCATTTTGGCGGACAGGATTCCACGCACAATCCGCATCCCTTGCACTCTTCCTTGTTGACCAGGACTTTTCCCCGCGCTTGGCCTGCCATTTTCACCTCATCGGAACAACCTGCGCCGCTGGGCGCTGCAGCCACTTCGTCTTCTCGCAATACTCGTAAAGTTCATCCCGAAATTTCGGGTGCGACACATCAATCAACGCCTTGGCCCGCTCCCGGATCGATTTCCCGTGCAAGTACGCCACGCCAAACTCCGTCACCACATAGCGCACCAGCCCGCGTGATGTCACAACTCCCGCTCCCGGACTGAGCATCGGAACGATTCTCGAAATCGTCCCGCTCTTCGCGGTCGAGGAAATCGCGATGATCGGTTTGCCGCCCTTCGCATGCGAAGCACCCCGCAGAAAATCCACTTGTCCACCGATCCCGCTGTAAAACTGGTTTCCGATCGAATCCGAACAGACTTGCCCGGTCAGGTCGATCTGCAGCGCCGAGTTGATCGCAACCATGTTGTCATTGCGAGCGATCAGCAGCGGATCGTTGGTGTACGACGTGGGGTGGAACTCAAAAATCGGATTATTGTCGACAAAATCGAAAATCTTCTTCGATCCGATGATGAAGCCAACGATCACTTTGCGCGGCTTGAAGTTCTTGCGCGCCCCGTTGATCACGCCCGCTTCGATCAGCGGAATCGCGCCATCAGACACAAGTTCGCTATGCACTCCCAGGTCTTTGCGGTCCATCAAGAACGGCAACACCGCATCGGGAATACCGCCAATCCCAGTCTGCAACACAGCGCCGTCTTCGATCAGCCCAGCCACGTTCCTCGCGATCGCCGTATGCAGTTCCGTGATCTCGGCTTTCTTCGTCGTGCACAGCGGGCGCGAAGACTCGACCACAGCATCGATCTTGCTGACGTGAATAAAGCTATCGCCGTACGTACGTGGCATCTGATCGTTAATTTGTGCGACCACGTAGCGCGCGCATTGCGCAGCCGTGAGCGACGTATCTACGCCCACGCCAAAGCTGCAGAAACCGTGGGCGTCTGGCGGGGACAATTGCAGCAAAGCGACGTCCAGCGGCATCGCCCCGCTGGTGAATAATTGTTCGATCTCGCTCAGATAAATCGGCGTGTAATCGGCCCGTCCATCGTTGATCGCGTCCCGCACGTTTCCACCGATGAACACCGCATTGTGCCGGAAATGCCCTTCCATTTCCGGCGCCACATAGGGCGCCGTCCCCATTGTCATCATGTGGACGATTTCGACATCTTCCACATCAGGTCCGCGCTCCATCAGCGCTTCGACCAGGGTTTCGGGTTCCGCACAACCCGGCTGGATATATACCCGCATGCCCGACTGCACCGAGCGCAACGCTTCCTGCGGAGTGCGCAGTTTCTTCTTGTATTCAATTTCCCACGACATTGCTTGCTTTCTCCTGTCTGACATTCCCGCTTTTCGCCTGCTCGTATCCGATCGTTGCGTAATAAATCGCCCGCTCAAAAAACTGCTCCAGCATTTGCAACAGTTCCAGCTCCCCAAAAATCTCCACTGGGCGGTCGAGTACCGCCTCCCTCTTCAAAAAATCCCACAGGTTTTCTTTTGTCTGGATAATCGTCCACACGACCTGGCTCAGCGGGACCCCCTGCTGGGCCCGCCGCTCGCCGATCTCTACATACCGCTGTTCGATATCGAACTCGGTTTTACCCAACAGCCAGTCCCCGAGATGGCGGTAGATTTCGTAAACCCGCGTTTTCAATTCTTCGGTAGGAACTTTTTGGTAGTCGCGGAGAATTTCCGAACCTTGCACCCGCTCCAGCAGCGTGCTTGCCAGTCGATCGGAATGGGTCTCGATCAGACGGACGAGTCGGTAGGCCAGCATCATGACCCTTTCCTCCACCTCCGAGTTTCGCCCCGCGCCCAACTTTCCAGCCGTGACCCTAAACACGCCCGCATGTGATGGCAATCACACTCTTTCCCATTCTGCACCAATCACTTACAAGAAGTGCACCACTCCGCGCCCTCGCCGACTTGAGGTACAATTCTCCCTCGCGATTTCCCCTTCTTCAGGAGACCAGTTCATGATCGAACGACTTACTAGCCCCGGCGGAAATGGCCTTGGTTTCAAGGCTAGCGGAGCCCTAACCGCAGATGACGTCAAGACCGCTGAAACTCAAATCGAGTTCGCGATCCACAACAGTCATAAGAAGCCGATCGGTATCCTGCTCGATCTGACCGCGTTACAGGATGTTGAATGGAAAGCGCGCTGGGAGGAATTTCGTTTTCTGAAGAAATTTGGAGGGCCGATCGCCCGTGTCGCTGTGATCGGCGCGCGCACCTGGGAGGCGCTCATGGGCGATCTGGCCGGAGCCACCGTTCTGATGCAGGCGGATATTCGCTATTTCCAACCGTCGGAAATCATTCACGCATGGCACTGGGTCCACACCGCGAAGTTCGCGGACGAAGTGCCGGTGCGCCAACTCGTCGCTCCGGGTCACCTAATGAGCGGCTACAATCCGGAATACGCAGACATCTAGCGTTCGGAGTGTGGCCTTCGCATACTATTGGCAGCCAACCACATAGAGCCTGTGTGTTACCGCTAACTGCCATTGCTTCTTCACTTCGTACAAGCGGGATGTCCGCAATCACAGGCTAGTTCAACCTCGGACGAGCCTGCATCCTCACAAAGCTGACTGCAATACTTCTTTCCATCCGACGGCACACACAGGCAAGGGACATGAGCGCACTTCTTGATTTCGTCTGGCACTAGAGCCTCCTTCTTTCGCCACGCTTTGATGCGGAAACCAGATCGATGGGTTAGGTCTAAAAGCCATTTTTGGTGATCACGGACATGTGAAACGATGGTCGACAACCGCTCCCTAGTGTCGGACATCTGACATCAGCCCGCGGATCGGAAGCCGGCCGCGGAACTTCGCAGGTTTGCGTCAGCATTGGAGGTAGGGGGGCAGCGGAGAATAACCCAGTCCCCGATTTCGAAGCGAGTGGCGCAATTTCATCTATGCCCTTCAAGAGCAAAGCTCAAAGGCGCAAATTCGCGCAGCTTCTCGTTGACGGAAAGATCTCGGAAGAGACCTATGAGGAGTGGAACCGTTCCACCGGAACCAAAGAACTTCCCGAAAGGATAGTCCGAAAGGCAGCCCCTAAAAAGGCGAAGCGAAGACGTACAAGAGCGAAAGCCCCGAAGAAGCGACACTAGCCGGAACCGGTGCTCTCGAAAGCGTCCCTTCGAAAAAGTGCAGTAGGGCCGATGTGATCCAAGTAATTTCTGCCAAATCTTGCAACTGGTCCTGCGCGTAACCGTAGGTGGCGAAAGCCGCTTCCATCAAGGGTTTTCCCGCTTGACGGAGCACCAATTCTGGAGCATGATGCGACCCATCGCCTGAGGCAGACTTGCCCGGGCCCTACTGTGAGATTCCCGCAGGTACGAATCAGATCGTGAGTGGGGGAATTCCTCCTCGACCTTGCGGATCAAAGATTCTCACGGATGTTTCCATTTCGGAAACATTGCAACTTACGAGAGGTGTATCAATGAGCACGAACCTTCGCGCAATTCTCTGGACTGTAACCATGGCCTATTTCGGGTTTCTGTGGGCAGGCCGAGGCATCCCTG
>Ga0105245_10002054_pt1 | contig 18256 bp, 13 predicted proteins | sample KBSM54metaG_FD_81523 | JGI IMG/M metagenome (GOLD analysis project Ga0105245, IMG submission 81523) | Miscanthus rhizosphere microbial communities from Kellogg Biological Station, Michigan, USA - KBS M5-4 metaG | ecosystem: Host-associated > Plants > Roots > Rhizosphere > Soil | place...
ACGGGGTTCTCCAGCCGTCCCACGCGCTCGATCTCGACCACGACGCGATCGCCGTCGCGCAGCAGGACCTTCGGATCGCGCCGGTACCCGACGCCGCTCGGCGTCCCCGTGAGGACGACGTCACCCGGCGCCAGCGGGACGAACTCCGAGATGGTCGCCACCAGCGTGGGCACGTCGAAGATGAGCTGGCTGGTGTTCGCGGACTGCATGCGCTGGCCGTTGAGCTCGAGCGCGATGTCGAGCCGGTGGGGGTCGCCGACCTCGTCCGGGGTGACCAGGAAGGGGCCGAGCGGCGTCGACGCCGCCCAGTTCTTGCCCGGCAGCCACTGCGCCGTCTTGTACTGGTAGTCGCGCATCGAGATGTCGTTGCCCAGCGTGTAGCCGGCGACCGCCTCCAGCGCCGACGTACCCGCGGCGCGCCGGGCGGGGCGGCCGACGACGAAGGCGAGCTCCGCCTCGTAGTCGACCGCCGAGGACTCCGGCGGGAGCAGGATCGGGTCGCCGGCCGCCACGAGCGTCTCGGCGAACTTGGTGAACAGCGCCGGGTAGTCGGGCACGTCGTACCCGCCCTCGTCCGCGTGCGCCCGGTAGTTCAGCCCGACGCAGATGATCTTGCCCGGCGAGGGCACGACGGGCAGGAGCTTGACCTCGGCCAGCGGCACGCGCTCGTCGGTCAGCGGCGGGTCGGCGAGCACCTCCGACGGGGTGTCACGACCGAGCTCGACGACGTCGCGCAGCGGTCGCACGACGTCGTCCTCGATCAGCCCGGCGAACCGCCGGCCGCCGAGCAGGCAGCTCGCGAACCGCACCCCCGGTTCCTCAGGCGCCCAGCGGGCGCAGGCGGATGTCGAAGTCGCAGGTGGAGAACGGAGCTTCGGCGCCGTCCTCGTGTCGCTCCGGCGACAGCACCAGCGACTCCTTCACGGCGCCGATGGTGTCGTCGTCGAGGTAGGGGTCGCCGGTGAAGAACACCATCGTGACGAGCGGCTGGTACCCGTCGGCGGTCACCTTGTAGTGGATGTGCGCCGGGCGCCACGGATGCTGGTCGACCGCGGCGAGGTACCGGCCGACGGGCCCTTCCGTGGGGACCGCGTAGGGCTTCGGGACCATGGTCTGGAACTCGTACGCGCCCGCGTCGGAGACGCCGAAGCGCCCGCGGAAGTTGTAGTCGGGCTGGCGCTCGTCCCAGATGTCGTAGCCCCCGCTCGGCCCGGTCTGCCAGATGTCGATGACCGCGTCGGGCAGCGGGGTGCCGTCGGTCGACGTCACACGGCCGCGCACGAACAGCACCTCGCCGTCCTCGGCCCCCTCGTAGTCCTCGTAGAGCTTGACCGGCGCCTCGCGCCACGGCGGGTCGGCCCGGTAGAGCGGGCCCTCGACGTCGCTGGCCGTGGCGTCCCCGTCCGCGCTGTGGGACATGGCGTCGATGAGCACCGACGTGCGGGTCACGTCCGAGAGCAGCACGAACTCGTCCGCCTTGCCCACGGCGGTCAGGTACTCGAGCACGGCGTACCACTCGTCCTCGGTCACGTTGTGGCGCCGCAGGACCTCATGCAGGGCCGCGATGGCGTCCGGCACGACGCGCCCCAGCCGCTCCCGTCCGCCCACTTCGGTCGGCGTGCTCATGGCGTTCTCCTTCTCAGCGTTGCTTCCCCCACTCGGTGTAGGTATAGGGATTGTCGAGGACCTTGCTCTCGGGGATGTCGGGATGCATGCCCGCGACCCACTCGTCCTCGCCCAGCTGACCCATGGCGAAGTCGACGGTCTGCTCGACCGCGCGCCGCGCCGCGTCGAGGTCGACGTCCACCAGCCGGTGCGCGTGCTTGACGACGCGCCCGTTGATCACCACCGTGTCGACGTCGCCGCGCTGGGCCTGGAAGGCGACGTGCCCGTAGGGGTGCAGGATCGGGAACATCGCCGGCGACTCGTCGTTCTTGATGAGGATGACATCGGCCTTCTTGCCCGGCTCGAGGCTGCCGACGGTCGCGTCGAGACCGAGCGCCTTGCTGCCGCCGCGCGTGGCCCAGTCGACCACCTGCTCGGCGCGGAGGTGGTGGTTCGTGACCGTGTCCTGGCGCGCGTGGGCCTCGAGGTGCTCCCGCGAGCGGTCGGCGCCGAGCGTGCTGCGCATGGCCGAGAAGAGGTCGCAGCTCCACCACGTGCTCGTGTCCATGGACAGCGACACGGGGATGCCGTGCTGGCGCAACCGCCACGTCGGCGGGTAGCCCTGCCCGGCGCTCTGCTCGCTCTCGGTCGACACCGACGCCGAGCCACCGGTGGCGGCGATGCGGTGGTAGGAGTCCTCGTCCAACGTGGCGGCGTGCACGTAGATGGTCTCCGGCGTCATGAAGCCGTGCTCGTGCATGAGCCGGATGCCGTCGTCGTTGGTCGCGCCCCAGACCCCGGCGTGCGTGGTGACGGGGACGCCGAGGTCCCGCGCAACCTCGAAGGCGGCCTTCTCGGGGAACTCCGGGTCGCCGGTGACGTCGAACGCCATCGAAAACCCGAGCATGTCGCTCCTGCCCTGCAGGCGTCGCTCGACGAAGCTGCGGAAGTCGGGCGAGGTCGCCCACTCCCACGGTCCCTGCTGGATGTTGCCGTAAGCGAGGATGAACCGGCCCGGCACCGCCTCGAGCGCGTCCACGGCGGCGTCGGCATGGTCCACGGTCTGCAGGCCGTGCGACCAGTCCACGGTCGTCGTGACCCCAGCGTCGAGCGACTCGATCGCCGACAGGAGGTTGCCCGCCTGCACGTCCTGCGGGCGGAAGATCTTGCCCCACTCGAGATAGAACCAGGTGAAGTACTGCGCGAGCCTCCAGTCGGCCCCGTAGCCGCGCAGCGCCGTCTGCCACATGTGGCGGTGCGTGTCGATCATGCCGGGCATGACGATGCCCCCCGACGCGTCGATCGCGAACGCCTCGTCGGGCGCCTCGAGGTTCGGCCCCACGCCCGCGATGCGCTCGTCGATCACGAGCACGTCGGCGTCGTCGAGGACGTCGTGCGCGTCGTTCAGCGTCAGCACCGTCCCGCCGCGCAGGACGAGCGGACGGCCGGGCGCCGGAGTGGGGGCATCGGGGCTCATGAGCGCTGTGCTCCTTTCGCTGTGATCAGGGGACCAGGACCATCTTCGCGCCGCCGGCCGCCTGCCGCTGGCGCTCCCACGCCGCCGCCACGTCGTCGAGCGGCCGGCGGTCGACGTCGACGGTGATGTCCCCGTTGGCGGCGTGTTCAGTCAGGCGCAGATAGGCGTCGCCCTTCAGCTCGGTCGGCGGGTGGGCCACGGAGAAGCCACGGACGTCCAGCGACTTGGACCGGATCAGCGGCGCGGGAAGGGTGATCGTCTCGCCGGCCATGTTGCCGACCTCCACGTGGCGCCCGCGGTGGGCCGCGACCGACATGGCCGCGAACGCCGGGGCGCCCCAGAGCATGTCGATGGTGACGTCGACGTCGCCGCCCGCGGCCTCGCGGAAGGCGGCGGCGAGGTCGTCGGTCGCGTCGATCTCGACGATCGCGTCGGCGCCCCGCTCGAGCAGGTGCGACAGCCCTTGGCCCGCACGGTCAGCCGCGACGACGCGCTCGGCGCCCAGCGTCTTGGCGACCTGCACGGCGACGCGGCCCACCGCGCCCGTGGCGCCGAGCACGAGGACGGTCTCGCCCCGCTGCAGCTCGGCGCGCCACGCGAGCGACAGCCAGGCGGCCAGGCCGGTGTTCCCCAGGGCGGCCGCGACGGCGTCGTCGACGCCTTCGGCGACGTCGAGGAGCGCGTCGCTCGGCACCAGTGTCCGCTCGGCCATCGAGCCGTGGGGCGTGACGGTCGCGTCGAAGTACACGCGCCGGCCGTCGGCGAGCCGGCCCACGCCGTCGGTGCCCACGACGCTCGGCAGCGGGGGCGGGCCCGTGTAGAAGGTGCCGGTCGCCTTGTGGAGGTCGACGTGATGCAGCGCGGCGGCCAGGACGTCCACCGGGACCGCGCCCGGGACCGGATCGGGGTCCGCGAACTCCTCCACCCGCGGCGTGGCTCCATGCTCGCGAAGGACGGCGGCGCGCACCGGCCCGCTCAGGGAATCGTCCCGTCCTGGGTGTCGCCCCCGGCCGGGTTGAAGTCGACCGCGACGTCCTTGCCCTGGCCGCCGGCGAAGCGGTCGGCTCCCGGCCCGCCGGTGAGCCGGTCGGGCCCGCGGCCCCCGTCCAGGGTGTCGTCGCCGGGGCCGCCGGAGAGCGTGTCGGGGCCATTGCCCCCGCAGAGCAGGTCGTTGCCGCCGCCGCCGGCGAGCGTGTCGGCGCCGTTCTGGGCGAACAGGATGTCGGCGCCTTCGCTCCCGGTCGCGCCGTTGCCGACGCCCACGGTCACGTCGACCGAGCCCGTCACCTGCCCGTTGCTGAGACCGTTGACGGTGAGCACGGCGCTGCCGCTGTGGCCGCGCGCAGGTGCGACGGTGAGCGTGCGGCTCGCGCCGCTGCCCCCGATGCTGATGTTCCGGGTCGGCACGAGGGCGTGGTCGGACGAGGTCAGGCTCAGCGCATCGTCGCCGGCGCCGAGCGCGAGCGTGATCGTCCCCTCCTGCCCGCTCGGCGCGCACGACGCGCCCGCGGCCACACGGACGCCGGGGCCGGCACCCGGCGACGGCGTGGCGTTCAGCAGCACGGTCAGCCTGCCGGGACTGGTGTCGGCCGTGACCATGTCCGGAAGCGGGTTGGCGTCGAAGTTGCCGGTCGCGACGTCGTTCGCGCCGTCGGCCGGGAAGCTCAGCGGGTCGCCGAACGTGCCGTTGCCCTGGCCGGGCAGCACGAGGACGGCGCTGTTCTCCCGGTCGGTCGTCGCGATGTCGAGCACCGAGTCGGCGTTGAAGTCGGCGAGCGCCACCGAGGTCGTCGACTCGCCGACCTGGGTCTCGCTCGGCGCGCCGAAGCTGCCGTCGCCGTTGCCGAGCAGGATCGAGATGCCTCCCGAGGAGAAGAACGCAAGGGAGAAGGCCAGGTCCGGCACGCCGTCGCCGTTGAAGTCGCCGACGGCCACCGCGTTCGGGTTGGGCCCGACCTCGACGTCCGTCGGGCGGCGGAAGGTGCCGTCGCCACGGCCGAGCAGGATGGAGGCCGTCTCGGAGCCGCCGCCCGAGTTGGCGACGACGAGGTCGAGGTTCCCATCGCCGTTGAGGTCCCCGGAGGCGACGTCGTCGGGCCCGTCGCCGACCGGGTAGGTCGTGGGGCCGCTGAAGGTGCCGTCGCCGTTGCCCAGCAGCACGGACACGGTCTGGTCGATGAAGTTCGTCACCGCGAGATCGGCGTGCGCGTCGGCGTTGAAGAAGCCCCCGATGATCGCGGTGGGCCGCGTTCCGGACGGGAAATCGGTCGAGGCGCCGAAGGTGCCGCTGCCGGTGCCGAGGAGCACGGAGACGTTCCCCGAGCTGTTGTTCGCCACCGCCAGGTCGGTCTGCGTGTCGGCGTCCACGTCCCCCGCGGCGAGCGCGAACGGGCCGTCGCCGGCCGTGGACTCGCCGAAGTCGGTGAAGTTGCCGGTGCCGTCACCGAGCATGACCTCGACGCCGCCTTCGTCGGGCGGGAAGTCCGAGCCGTTCTCGGCGATGGCCAGGTCCAGGTGCCCGTCGCCGTTGAAGTCGCTGGTCACCACGGCTTCGGGGAACTCGCTGCCGGAGAGCGCGAAATCGGTCGCGTTGAAGCTCAGCTGCGCGGACGCGGACGGGGCGGCAGCGAGGCAGAGCGTTGCCACTACACCGATCAGCGCGAGGTTCGTACGGCGATGCGTCATGACAGGGGTTCCTCCGGGAGGCGGCGACTATACGGCTCAGGGCTCGACGACGACAGCCGCAGGATTTTCTGCACCGGCTCCGGACGGTGGCAACATACGCGCCGCTCATGCGCCGCTTGCTCGTCGTCCTCATCGCGCTCGCCCTCGCCCCTACCGCCGCCCAGGCCAAGCCGCACAACGGCGTTGCACCCGACCCGTCGTTCGGCGACGGGCACGGGTACGCGACGCTCCAGATCAGCGGCCAGGACACGATCGCGTACGCCGCGACGGCGGTCTCCGGCGGCACGGTCGTGGCGGGGCAGGCGACCCCTTCGAGCGGGAGCGGGGCCGGGCAGGTGCTGGTCGCGAAGTACGACCGCAGCGGCAAGCTCGACCCCGCCTTCGGCACGCACGGCGTGTACCGCAGCGCGTTCCCCGACGCCGACGGGCCGTTCATCGCCAACGGCATCGCGGAGGACTCCCACGGGCGTCTGATCGTCGCCGGCGGATACGGCGGGGGCTCGGTGCTGGTGCTGCGGCTGACCGCGACGGGGCAGGTCGACAGCAGCTTCGGCACCGGCGGCCGCACCGTGGTCGACACCGGCGGCGTGGCGCAGTCGGTGACGATCGAGAAGCACGGGGGGATCCTCGTCGGGTCCTCCAACGCCAACGAGAACGGGCGGCCGATGGTCGTCCTGCGGCTCACGCCGAACGGCGCGGTCGACCCCAGCTTCGGCACGAACGGGAAGACGGAGATCCTGTTCTGGGACCCGAACCGCGCCGCCTCGGCCGGCGTCGCCGCCCTGGCCACGCGGCCGAACGGGGCCATCGTCGGCGCCGGCCACCTCGACTACATCGGGGGCGACGGGCACGGCAGCGCCGGAGTGTTCTCGCTCACCACCGCCGGCCAGCTCGACCCGAGCTACGGCACCGGCGGCAGCGTCGAGGTGGCGTTCACCAACCCGGACGGGACCTTCGCGCAGTGGTTCCCGTGCGGTATGGCGCTCAACCCCAACGGCCGCGCGACGGTCACCGGCGACGGCTCGACGGTTGCCGGGAACGCCATCCTGGCGGCGCGCCTCACGGCGGCCGGCGCGCTCGACCCCACCTTCGGCACCGGCGGCCGCGTCGTCATCTCGGGCGCGAGCGGCGGCGAGGACACGACGTGCGGCGCCGCGGGCGCCTCGGGGGTCTTCACCGTCGGCGCCGGGTCGAGCTTCGCGCAGCTCTTGCAGGACGGCGCACCCAACGGGAACTTCGCGCCCGGCGGCATCACGACGCTCACGACGCCCGACCAGGTCGGCGTCAACGCGCTCGTGCTGCCCCACCCGCACACCGCCGTGCTCGCCGGCTCGGCCGGGAACGACCTCTACGTGAGCCGCTGGCTGCTGCCGCCGGGTCGCGGCAACGGCCACGCCGGCGACTAGCCCTCCGCGCGTGAGCGTCGACGACGTCGTCGCGCAGTTCGATGAGGCCGGCCTGCGCCTCCTCCGCTTCCTGTGGTGCGGGAACGACGGCACCGTGCGGGCCAAGGCGTCCGGGCGCCACGGCCTCGAGGGACGGCTGCGCACCGGCATCGGGCTCACGGTGGCCATGCAGGCGATCAGCGCACTCGACCAGCTGCAGCCCGTCCCCGCGCTGGGGCCGGTGGGCGAGTTCCGGCTCGTGCCCGACCTCGACACGTTCCGCGTCCTGCCCTACGCGCCCCACGCCGGAGCGGTGCTGACCGATCACCTCACCCGCGAGGGGCCGCCCGCCGCGGTCTGCCAGCGCTCGTTCCTGAAGCGCATGGAGGCGGCGCTGGCCGCCCACGACCTGACGCTGCGCGCGGCGTTCGAGAGCGAGTTCTCGCTCGCGACCAAGCGGGACGGCGCCTACGTCCCCGTCGACTCGTCGCTGTGCTTCTCGACCATCGGGACCACCGCGTCGCAGGACTACGTCGACGACCTCGTCGCCGCGCTGGAGGCGCAGCGCATTCCGGTCGAGCAGTACTACGCCGAGCTCGGCCACGGGCAGCACGAGATCTCGACCCCGCACGCACCCGCGCTCCGGGCCGCCGACGAGCAGCTGCTCGTGCGCGAGACCATCCGCGCCGTCGCCACCGGCCGGGGGCTCGTCGCCTCGCTGGCGCCCAAGCCGTGGCCCGACAACGCCGGCAACGGCGGCCACGTCCACTTCTCGCTCTGGGACGGCGACCGCAACCGCTTCTACGACGGCGGCACGCCCGACGGGCTCTCCGCCACGGCCCGCGCGTTCATCGCCGGCGTGCTCGAGCACCTCCCCGGCCTCTGCGGCCTGACCGCTCCGAGCTTCAACTCCTACCACCGCATCGTGCCCCAGTTCTGGGCCGGCGCGTTCGTCTGCTGGGGCTACGACAACCGCGAGGCGCCGGTGCGGGTGGCGTCGACCTTCGCCGGCGCCGAGGAGGCGTCGACCAACGCCGAGCTCAAGGCCGCCGACGCCAGCGGCAACCCGTACCTGGCGCTCGGCGGGCTGATCGCCGCCGGGCTCGACGGGATCGAGCGCGGGCTCGAGCCGCCCCCGCCGGTCGACGTCGACCCGGCCACCATCCCCGAGGACCAGCGCGCCGCGCGCGGCATCGCACGCTTGCCGGCGACCCAGCGCGAGGCGCTCGACGCCCTCGCCGCCGACGCGGTGCTCACCGGCGCGCTGGGCCCCGGGCTGGCGACCCCCTACCTGGCCGTGCGAAGGTCCGAATGGGAGGCCTACTCCGCGGGAGACGAGGCATTCGAGCAGCAGGGCCACTTCGAGAAGTACTGAGCGCCGTCCCGCTCGTCGACCACCACGCGCACGCGATCCTGCGCGCGGCGCCCGACACGCTGGACGCGTTCCGCGGGCGGTTCTCCGAGAGCCCCGACCCGCGCCAGTGGCCGCACGTCGCGTGGTCCGCCATGTACCTGCGCGCCCTGCCCGTGCTGGCCGCGCACTTGGGCTGCGAGCCGACCGAGGAGGCGGTGTTCGCGGCGCGCAGCGCCGCCGACCCGGCCGCGTTCCTACGCGCTACCGGCACCGAGCTGCTGCTGCTCGACGACGGCTTCCCGCCGCCCGAGGACTCGGTCTCCCGCGAGGAGATGGGCGCGCTCGCGGGCTGCGAGGCACGCGCCGTGCTGCGCATCGAGCGGCTCGAGTCCGTCGACGCCGTGCGCACCGCGGTCGTGGCGGCCCGCGCCAACGGCTACGTCGCGCTGAAGACCATCGCCGCCTACCGAGGCGGGCTCGTCGCCGTCGGCGACCGGGTGGTCGCTGCGCTCGAGTGCAACGAGGCCACCGGCGACCCGCTGCCCGTCCAGGTGCACACGGGCTTCGGCGACCCCGACCTCCTGCTCCCCACCGCCCGGCCGGGCCTGCTCAAGCCGCTCATCGAGCGCTTTCGCACCACGACCTTCGTGCTGCTGCACTGCTACCCGTTCGTGCGCGAGGCGGGGTGGTTGGCGCATGCCTACGCCAACGTCTTCTTCGACCTGTCGCTGACGATCCCGTTCGTGGCGCGGCCGGCGACGGCGCTGGCCGAGGCGCTGGAGCTCGCGCCGGTGTCGAAGCTCTTGTACGCATCCGACGCCGCCCGCACGCCGGAGCTGTACCTCCTGGGCGCGACGTGGTGGCGGGACGCGCTGGCCGCCGTCCTGCCCGAGCTGCTCCCCGACGCGGCCGTCGAGCGCGCCGCGCGGATGGTCCTGCGCGACAACGCCCGCACCCTCTACCGCCTGTAGCGCGATGGCGATAGCCTGCCGGCGATGCGGCGTGCCGTAGGGATCGCGGCCCTGATCCTCGGGTGCGCCGCGCCGGCCGCCGCGGGGGCGGCCGACCCCGACTGCAGCGTGGGAACGAAGCTGACGGGCCGGCTCGACCTCGACCACATCGGGCTCATGGGGCACTCGAAGGGCGGCGAGGCGGTGTCGCGCTTCCTCGAGCTCAACGTGGGCCGCCAGCCGCAGTACAACATCGACGGCGTGGTGGCACTCGCACCCAGCGACAGCGGCAACCAGGCGCCGGGCGAGCGCGCGCCCGGCACGAACTGGGCCGTGCTGTTGCCCGCCTGCGACGGCGACGTGTTCGACGTCCAGGGCGGCAACGCGTTCGAGCGCGCCAAGGCGGCTCCGCAGGGGCGGAGGTTCGCCAAGTTCCAGTGGCTGGTCGCCGGGACCAACCACGACTGGTTCAACACGGTCTGGTACCAGGAGGACCACGACGTCCGCATCCCGCTGGCGCGGTTCCCCGGCGTGGACCTCCACCGGCTCGCCGGCGTCGAGCTGCGCTTCGGCGTGCGGGGGCGCCCCACCGGCTCGATCGAGCTCGCCGACTTGGCGCTGCAATGAGCTCGCGCAAGCTGCTCAACCTGGTGCTGCCCGCGGATCTGCGGCGGGTCTTCGGCCTCGTCGGCGTGCGCTGGGACCTCGTCGCGGGCACGCTCCTGGTGTTCGTCAGCGCCTGGGGCCTCATCGCCTCGCCGTGGCTGATCGGCAAGGCCGTCAACGAGCTCCAGCGCGGGTCGACCGACAGCCTGGTCCTGATCGCGCTCGGCGTCGCGGGCGCCGGGCTGCTCACCGCGGTGGCCACCGGCGGGGCGACCTACATGCTCGGCCGCTACTCGGTGACGGCGGGGATGCGGATCCGCGAGGTGCTCTACGACCGCCTGCTCGGGGCGCCGCTGGACCTCTACCGGGCCCAGCCCCCGGCCCAGCTCGTGGCCCGCGCGACGGCCGACGTCGAGCCGATCAAGATCTTCGTGAGCGCCGGCGTGGGCATTGCCGCCCAGTCGCTCGGGACGCTCGTGTTCGCGATCACGGTGATGCTCCTGATCGACGTGGAGCTGACGGTGCTCGCGGTCACCCCGCTCCTGCTCGCCATCTTCGTCCAGCTCCGCTACGGGCACCTGACCCGCACGGCCACGGCCGACGCAGAACAGCGTCGCGGCGAGGTCGCGGCCGTGGCCACGGACAACATCCACGCCGCGCGGCTCGTCATGTCGCTCGGGCGCGAGGCGGAGCAGCGTGAGGCGTTTGACCGCACGGTCCGGGCACTGTTCCGGGGCTGGGTTCAAGTGGGGAAGATCGATGCGATCTACGGGCCGCTTCTGGGCGCGCTGCCCTACGTGGGCCTCGCACTCGTGCTCGCGATCGGCGGCCGGGCAGTGATCGACGGACAGATCTCGCTGGGCGAGTTCGTGACCTTCTACGGCTACAGCGGCATGCTCGCCGGGGTCGCGGCCCAATTCGGCTACCTGACCTACCTCGGCGCGGGCGCGTCGGGGTCGGCCGGCCGGATCGTCGAGCTGCTCGACCAGTCCGAGGAGAGCGCCGGCGACCACCCGGCGACGCGGGCGTCCCACGCACCCGACGTCGGGCTGAGCTCGGTGTCGGTGGCGCGCCGCGGCGGTGAGCCGGCGCTCGAGGACGTGACCCTCGACGTGCGCGCCGGCGAGACGGTGGCGCTGGTCGGCGCCACCGACGCAGGGATGGCGACGCTGCTGGACATCGTCAACGGCCTGCTCGAGCCCGACGCGGGCACGGTCGCGCTGGACGGCCATCCGCTCGGGCCGACCGACCTGGCGCGGCTGCGCACGCTCTCGGCGCCAGCGGCGCAGGGCGAGCTGTTCGCGATGTCGATCCACGACAACATCGCCTACGGACGCCCCGACGCCCCGACCGCCGAGGTGGAGGACGCCGCGCGGCGCGCCCACGCCGACGAGGTCGCCGCCCGGCGGCCGGACGGCTACGACACCCAGGTGGGCGAGTCGGGCGGGCAGCTGTCGGGCGGGGAGCGCCAGCGCATCGGCCTGGCCCGCGCGCTGCTCGTGGGGCGCCCGATCCTGCTGCTCGACCACGTGACGAGCGCGCTTGACCCGCCGGCGGCCAACGAGGTGCTCGAGCGGCTCCAAGAGGGGACCGCGGGCACCACGCGCGTGATGGCGACCTACCGGCAGTCCGCGCTGACCCTCGCCGATCGCATCGTCGTGCTCGACGCGGGCCGGGTGCTGGCCGTGGGCACCCACGACGAACTGGTCGCGAGCTGCCCGCCCTACCGCGAGATGGTGGAGCTGTGGGACGCCGAGTGATCGCGCGCGTCGAGCGCCAGTTCGACGTCCTCGTGCAGCTCTACCGGCTGCTCCGCCCGTGGCGGCGCCAGCTGCTGCTCACGGCGGTGGCGGTCATCGTCTCCACCGGGGCGAGCCTGGTGCCGCCCTATGTCGCCGCGCAGGCCATCGACGAGGGCATCATCAAGGGCGACATCGGCGCGCTCGACGAGGCGCTGATCGTGTTGGTGGTGGCGGTCGCCCTGTACGCGCTGACGGCAACGGCCCAGACCTATGCCTCGTCCTGGATCGCGCAGCGGGCGCTGGCCACCCTGCGCTCGCGGATCTTCGGCCACCTGCAGGTGCTCTCGCCGTCGTTCTACGACCGCATGCAGACCGGCGACCTCGTTTCGCGCATCACCAACGACGTCGAGCAGCTCGAGAACCTCGTCTCCGGGGCGCTCGTGAACATGAGCGGCAGCCTGCTCGCGCTCGTCGGAACGCTGGTCGCGATGTTCGTCCTCGACGCCGAGCTCGCCCTGGTGGCGCTGTGGGTGTTCCCGGCCAGCTTCGTGACCATGGCGGTGTGGGGTCGGCTGGCCCGGCCGCGCTTCCGCCACACCCGCGACACCATCGGCGCCCTGTCGGGCTACCTGCAGGAGACGCTGGGCGGCATCAGGATCGTCCGCTCGTTCGGCCAGGAGGAACGCCACCGCGACGGCTTCCACCAGCTCAACGCGGCCGACGGCCAGGCGCAGATGGCGATCAAGAAGATCGCCTTCGGGTTCAGTGGCGTCATGACGCTGCTGCCGTCGATCGGCGTGACCGTCATCCTCATCGTCGGCGGGCTGCAGGTCAGCAACGGCGACCTGAAGGTCGGCGTCGTCGTGGCCTTCATCGCCTACTTCCAGCGCCTGTTCGCGCCGCTGACCCAGCTGACCAACCTGGCCTCGCTCTACAGCCAGGGCGGCGCCGCGCTCGACAAGATCAACGCGCTGCTCGACGAGGAGCCCGCCATCGAACAGCGCCCGGGGGCGCAGCCGCTCGTGCGCGGGCCGGGGGAGGTCCGCATGGACGGCGTGACCTTCTCCTACGACGGAAAGCGCACGGTGATCGACGACGCCGACATCGTGTTCCCGGCCGGCAAGGTCACCGCCATCGTCGGCCACAACGGCGCCGGCAAGTCGACGCTGGTGAGCCTGATCTCGCGCTTCTACGAGCCCGAGCGCGGCCGGATCACCATCGACGGCACCGACATCCGCGACGTGACGCTGACGAGCCTGCGCCGCGCCGTGAGCTTCAGCCTCCAGGACACGAACCTGCTGGCCGGCACCGTGCGGGCCAACATGCTGCTGGCCAGGCCCGACGCGACCGACGAGGAGATCGAGCACACCCTCGCCGACCTCGGTGGCCTCGAGATCGTGCGCCGCCTCCCCGACGGGCTGGACACCGAGGTGGGCCCGTCGGGCGGGAATCTCTCGCCAGGCCAGCGCCAGGTCGTCGCGCTGTCGCGCACGATCCTCGGCGACCCGTCGATCTTCGTCCTCGACGAGTTCACCTCGGGGCTGGACGTGATGACCGAGGCCGGCCTCCTCGCGGCACTGGAGCACCGGCTGGCCGGGCGCACCCGCATCGTCATCGCCCACCGCCTCGGCATGGTCCGCCGCGCCGACCACATCGTCGTGCTCGAGCACGGCCACGTGATCGAGCAGGGCGACCATGAGAGCCTCGTGCGCGCCGGCGGCGTGTACGCGTCGCTGCAGTCCGAGTCGCGGCGGCTGCGCGTAGGGGCAGCGTGAGCTCGTGTAGCTTGTGGCCCATGACCCCTGCGCTGTCCGAGCAGTCTCCACAGGACACCGAGTTCGACCTCGACGTCAGGCTCGAGCCGCTGCCGCGGCACCACGCGCTCCCCGGCACCCCTCCGCCCGCCACCGTCAGCTGCAAGGAGTGCGGCACCCAGTACTCGTGCGTCGGCTGCTCCGAGTACGGTGGCCACAGGCCCGACTGACGCCAGGCCCCCTCAGGGCTCGCGGTCCCAGTAGTCCCGGTTGCCGTCCTCGCGCCGCAGGATCACGCGGTCGTCGCGGTTCCCGGGCGCCGTCGGGGCCGACGGGGAAGCACACGGCGTCGCCGCGGACCGCAGTCTCCTCGCCCTCCGGCGTGCGCACCACGACCTCGCCGTCGCGTGGTTCATCCGCGCATTGTGCTGATACGCACACGAAGGATCCGCGTCCGGCGGTGTCCTTGGAGATGACCACTCGAATTCCTTGGAGGAATCATCGTCATGACGTCGCGCCGGATCCTGTTCCTTGTCTCAGCGCACAACAGCCTCAGCCAGCGCGCCTGGATCGAGCTGACCGAGCGCGGCCACGACGTGACCGTCGCGGTCGTCGACTCGAGCGCCGCGATGGAGGCCGCGGTCCGCGAGCACGACCCCGAGCTGATCGTGTGCCCGATGCTCAAGAAGATCATCCCGGCCTCGATCTGGTCCCAGCACATCTGCCTGGTCGTGCATCCGGGCCCGCGCGGCGACCGCGGCCCGTCCTCGCTGGACTGGGCGGTCGAGCGCGACGAGCGGACGTGGGGCGTGACGGTGCTGCAGGCCAACGACGACGTCGACGCCGGCGACGTCTGGGCCACGCGGACGTTCCCCGTCCGCGGTGGCAGCAAGAGCGGCCTGTACCGGCACGAGGTGCGCCGGGCGGCGATCGAGGCCATCGTCGAGGCCGTCGGCAAGTTCGACCGTCGCAGGGCCCCGGCGCCGCTGGATCCCGACGACCCGCGCACGATCGGGCGCGCGCGCCCGCTGATGACGCAGGACGTCCGCGCGATCGACTGGCAGACCGACGCCACCGCCACCGTCCTGCGCAAGCTCCGCGCGGCCGAGGGCCACCCGGGCGTGCTCGACGAGATCGGCGGCACGGCGTTCCACCTGTTCGGCGGGCACGAGGAGGGCGCGCTGCGCGGCGCGCCGGGGCAGATCGTCGCCCAGCGCAACGGCGCCATCTGCCGGGCCACCGTGGACGGCGCCGTCTGGATCACCACGCTCAAGCAGGCCGGCGAGGGCGCGCTCAAGCTGCCGGCCACGCTCGCGCTCGAGCGGGCCGGCCTGGTCGTGAACGCACCCGAGCGCCCGGTGCCGGTCCACGCGCCGGCGGGCGCTGCGGCGACCTACCGGGAGATCGCCTACGAGGAGGATGCCGCCGCGGGTGTCGGGTACCTGCGCTTCACCTTCCACAACGGCGCGATGAGCACCGAGCAGTGCCGGCGCCTGCAGGATGCCTACGCCTACGCCCGCTCACGGCGCGAGACGTCGGTCATCGTGCTGCTGGGCGGGAGGGACTTCTTCTCCAACGGCATCCACCTGAACGTCATCGAGGCCGCCGACGACCCCGCCGGCGAGTCCTGGCTCAACCTGCACGCGATCGACGACGTCGTGCGCGACATCATCGAGACCGATTCGCACCTCGTCGTCTCGGCGCTGGCCGGGGACGCCGCCGCCGGGGGCGTCCCGCTCGCGCTGGCCGCCGACCAGGTCATCGCGCGCGACGACGTCGTGCTCAATCCCTACTACCAGCACATGGGCGGGCTGTACGGATCCGAGTACTGGACCTACCTCCTGCCCCGCCGGGTCGGTGCCGCCACGACCGCACGGCTGGTGGGCGCCCCCTTCACCCCCGTCGGCGCGCACGAGGCGATGTGGATCGGGCTCATCGACGCGGCCTACGGCGCCACCGCCGGGGCGTTCGAGACCTGGACGCGAGCCCTGGCCGCGCGGCTGGCGGAGCGGGTTGGCCCCCAGGGCCTGCTCGAGGCCAAGCGGCGGCGGCGCGCCTGCGACGAGCACAGCAAGCCGCTGCGGGCCTACCGCAACGAGGAGATGGCGCGCACGCACGCCTGCTTCTTCGGGCCCGACCGCAGCTACCACGAGGCCCGGCACCGGTTCTGCCTGAAGCTCGGACAAACCGGGACGGTTGTGCGCGAGGCGCGGCCCGCCGCCCGCGGCGTCGCGAACGCGACGCACGCTGCGTAAGCGACCCGCCGGTAGGGGGGCCGGGGGCAGGCGTAGCGTCGGGAGTCCGACATGCGCCGCCTCCGCCCCCACCTCAGCTACGCCAACACGATGGCCACCGTCGCCGTGTTCCTGGCGCTCGGCGGCGGCGCCTACGCGGCCTCGAGCCTGCCCGTCAATGCGGTGCACGCGCGCAACATCGCCCGCAACGCGATCACGTCGAGCAAGGTCAAGGACCACTCGCTGCTGCCCAAGGACTTCCGGCGCGGCGCGCTCACTGCGGCCACGCCGGCCGACGCCGGCCCCGCGGGCCCGAGCGGCAAGCCCGGCGCCACCGGACCCGCAGGGTCCAAGGGCGACACCGGGCCGACCGGCCCCCAGGGGCCGAAGGGCGACACTGGCCCGCAGGGCCCCAGGGGCGCCACCGGCCCAGCCGGGCCGCTGAGCAGCAGCACCGGCCCGAGCGCGATCGGGCTCAACGCCTACAGCTACTACATGGACACGAGCCTGGTCCGCGACTACGAGTTCGGCCAGGTCCACATCCACACGACCGGCACGCCGGGCACGTTCCAGCTTTGCAGCGACGACGTGCACTTCGTCGAGACCTGGACCGCCTACGTCAACGGCGCGCGCAGCACCGGCGCCACCGCGACGTGCGACCCGTTCACCCCCGGGGCCAACGGCGACTTCCAGCTCGAGTCGCGCCGGGCGATCATCTTCGGCGTCCAGTCCGGGGACGGCGCAACGGACAAGAACTACACGCTGTACGGCTTCTCGCAGCTTTGAGCCGCCGCTGGGCGGGGACCACCCTGGCTCAGCCGGTGTTGCGCAACCCGCCCGCGATCCCGTTGATCGTGAGCAGGCTGACCCGGCCGAGGTCGCCGTCGGCCCCCGCACCGCCGGCGCGCAGCCTCCGCAGCAGCTCGATCTGCACGAACGACAGCGGGTCGACGTACGGGTTGCGGCGGTCGATTGAGGCCTGCAGGGCCGGCTCGCGGTCGAGCAGGCGCGACTCGCCGCACACGAGCAGCAGCTCGGAGCGGGTGCGCTCCAGCTCGTCCGCGATCACGCCCCACAGCCGCGCCGTCTCCAGCGCGCCGTCGCCCAGCCCCACGTAGCGCTCGGCGATCCCGGGGTCGGCCTTCGCGCACGCCATCTCCGCGTTGGAGAGCAGGCCGGCGAAGAACGGCCAGTCGTGCTCCATGACCTGCAGCTGCTCGAGGCCGACCTCCGCGCGCACGGTGGCAAGCGCGGCGCCGAGCCCGAACCAGGCCGGCAGCACCATGCGCGCCTGCGTCCACGAGAACACCCACGGGATCGCCCGCAGGTCGTCGATGCCCTCGCCGCCGTGGCGCCGCGCCGGGCGCGAGCCCAGCCGCAGGCGCGAGATCTCGTCCACCGGCGTGACCGTGCGGAAGAACCCGAGCAGCTCGGGGTCGTCGTGGATCAGGCTGCGGTAGGCGGCGGCGGAAACCTCGGCCATGCGCTCGACCACGGCGTCGAAGGCGGCCTCGCGCTCGGGCTCGATCGGCGCGGCGTCGTCGAGTGAGCGCACGAGCACGGCGCTGCTCGTGAGCTCGAGCTCGCGGTGGGCGATCTCGTCGACCGCGTACTTGGCCGCCAGGACCTCGCCCTGCTCGGTCATCTTCAGCCGTCCCTCGACGGTCCCGCGCGGCAGGGCGAGGATGGCCACGTTGGTCGGGCCGCCGCCGCGCCCGACCGCGCCGCCGCGGCCGTGGAAGAAGACCCAGCTGACGGCGTGGGCGCGGAACACGCGCGCCATCTGCACCTGGGCTCGATAGGTGGCCCACGAGGAGGCGACGTAGCCCACGTCCTTGTTCGAGTCCGAGTAGCCGACCATGACCTCCTGCTCGTCGCCGACCGCGCGCAGCGCGTTGCGGTACTCCTGCCGGTCGAGCGCGGTCCCCATCGTCGCCGCGGCGCCGGCGAGGGTCTCGCCGGCCTCGAACAACGGCACGATGCGCAGCGCCGCCGCCGTGCCGCCGGCGCGGGCCAGGCCCGACTCCTTCATGAGCAGGAGCACGGCCAGCAGGTCGGCCGGGCCCGCGGCGCCCGAGACGACGTAGCTCTGCACCGCGCCGCGGTGCGGGCCGGCGAGAGCCGCGTGGAGCATGCGGAACGTGCGCACGACCTCCTGCGTGGCGGCCGAGAAGCCGGTGATGTCGTCCGGCACGACCGGCCGGCGGTCGCCGATCAGCGCGCACAGCAGGTCGAGCTGGTCGGGCTCGTCGAGGGCGGCATAGTCCTCGGCGACGCCGAGCGTGGACAGGATCTCGGTCAGCGCGGCGCGGTGGCGGTCGGCGTGCTCGCGCACGTCCAGGCGCGCGAAGTGGAAGCCGAAGACCTCGACCTGGCGGATGGTGTCGTGGAGGTTGCCGCGGGCACTGAGGTCGCCGCCGCCGTCGCGCAAGGACCGGTTGGCGGTGCGCAGGTCGGCCAGCAG
>Ga0105245_10002056_pt1 | contig 18246 bp, 15 predicted proteins | sample KBSM54metaG_FD_81523 | JGI IMG/M metagenome (GOLD analysis project Ga0105245, IMG submission 81523) | Miscanthus rhizosphere microbial communities from Kellogg Biological Station, Michigan, USA - KBS M5-4 metaG | ecosystem: Host-associated > Plants > Roots > Rhizosphere > Soil | place...
CGCAGAATCCGCCAAATGGCGAGGGCGAATCCCCGCATCACGCCGAAGCGCTCGACCGCTTCCACGGCATAGGCGGAGCAGGTCGGCTCGTACCGGCAGCGGCGCGGTAGGCCGGGTGAGATCCAGCGCTGGTAGGCACGGATCGGGGCGAGGAACAGGCGTTTCACGTGGAACGCCCCTTGGCAAGTGCCTCTTCGAGATTGGCCTTGACGCCGTTCATCCCGTCCTTCTCGATCAGCTCTTTGATCTCGGCGCGAGCGACGATGACGAAGTCGTGCCGCGGGGGAAGTCGGTCGGAAAGCTCCCAAAAAGCCTCTCTCAGGGTTCGCTTCACCTTGTTGCGATCGACGGCCCCGCCCACCTTGCGGCTGACGGAGACCCCGAGGCGTACGTCCTCGCGATCCTCTTCCTTGCGAGGGAAGGTGTAGAGCACCAGGTACCTGGTCGCGTGTGAGGAGCCGTCGCGATAGACGCGGTCGAACTCGCCGCTGCGCGAAAGGCGCCGTCGCCTCGACGCCATGCCCTAAGGAGTGAGGCGCTTCCGGCCCTTGGCCCGGCGGCGCTTGAGGATGGCGCGCCCGCCGCGAGTGCTCATGCGTGCGCGAAAGCCGTGCGTCTTCGCCCGCTTCCGCTTCTTTGGCTGGTAGGTGCGCTTCATGGCGGCGGAGTATACGGACGAGGCCGAAAATCTTTTCTACGGGATTTGCGATGCGCCCGGACTGGCCTCCCAGGCACGGCGCTATGGTCGCCGCCCGGTGGCCGATGACTCTCCCAGAAACGAACTCGATGCCCTTTGGCGAGCCATCCGGGAGCGTCTGCAAGATTCCGTCCCTGAGTCGACCTACCGGCTGTGGCTGGAACCGCTGGAGGCAACCGGCGTCGAAGGCGAGACCCTCTTCCTCTCGGCTCCCGATGGGATTCGTGCCTGGACCGAGCGGCGCTACTCGAGCCTGATCGCTGAAGCCCTGGAAGCGGTCGACTCGCCGCTGCGCCAGGTGAGCTTCGGCGAGCCCCCCGAGGCGGTGGGCGATCCCGGGGCCGATCTGGAGCTGAATCCCAACTACACCTTCGATCGCTTCGTGATCGGGCCTGGCAATCGGCTGGCCCACGGCGCTGCCCTCGCCGTCGCCGAGGCGCCCTCGGAGGCCTACAACCCGCTCTTTCTGCACGGCCCACCGGGCCTCGGCAAGACCCACTTGCTGGCGGCGATCGCCAACTACCTGCGGCTCAACGCCCCCGGTCTCAGCGTCCGCTACACGACGGCCGAGTCCTTCACCAACGAGTTCGTCACCGCCTTGAAGACCTCGGGCAACGAGGCGTTCAAGGCGCGCTACCGAGACATCGACGTCCTCCTCATCGACGACGTCCAGTTCCTCCAAGGCAAACCCGCCACCGAGGAGGAGTTCTTCCACACCTTCAACGCTCTCTACGAAGGGGGCAGCCAGCTCGTCCTCTCGGCCGACCGGATCCCCAGCGAGCTCTCCACCCTCGCCTCGCGCCTGCGCGATCGCTTCGAGTGGGGGCTGACGGTCCCGGTCGAGCCGCCCAACCTCGCCACCCGCCTCACCGTCCTGCGCCGGCTGGTCGAGGAGGCGGGGGTGGAAATCGACGACGAGGGGGCTCTGCGCGAGCTCGCGAACCGGATCGACGCCAACGTCCGCCAGTTGCACGGAGCCCTGACGAAAGTCATCGCCCACGCCTCGCTGATGGCCCGCCCGCTCAGCTCGGACCTGATCTCGGAAGTCATTCCCAGCATCCGCTCCCAGCGACCAACCTCGGTCGAGGAGATCCAGCAGCGAGTTGCGGAGGGCTTCGGCATCTCCCGCGCCGAGCTGGTCGGCTCCAGCCGCGCCGCCACCCCCCTGCGAGCCCGGCAGGTGGCGATCTTCCTCACCCGCGACCTCACCGACCTCTCCCTCCCCCAGATCGGCCGCCTCTACGGCGGCCGCGATCACACCACCGTCCTCAACTCCCTGCGTCGGGTCGAAGCGAGCCTCGACGAGGACCAGGAGCTCGCCGAGAAGATCCGGGAGTTGCGCGGAGCTATCCACAACCCTGTGGGCGACGAGCGCTGACAACGGCCGACGCTGTAAGAATCCCCAACCTCCCACAGCGCCTTCCACACCCCGCAAACCGCACGGCAACGCCAAATCCCCGCCACATAAGACTCTTTCCACAGGACCTAAGACAAACTCAAGAAGGCAAAGATCAGAGGGACATCACTTGAAGCTCACTACTAAACGCGAAGATCTCGTCTCAAAGCTCTCGATCGTTTCTCGAGCGGTTTCGACTCGCGCTGCCACCCAGGCGCTCTCCGGCGTCCTTCTCAATGCTGCCGACGGGCGGGTGACGCTGGCGGCGACCGACCTCGACCTGGGCTTGGAGACGACGCTCGAGGCCGAGGTCGCCGACGGCGGCGCGGTTCTCCTTCCCGGCCGCCTCTTCGCCGAGGTCGCACGCTCGCTGGCGGACCCGACCGTGGAAATCGAATCGCGGGAGGCGGAGCACGACGTCGAGATCCGCAGCGGCGGCTCCAGCTTCCACTTGCGAGTCCTGCCGGTCGAGGACTTCCCCAAACTTCCCCAGCCGCAGGAGGACGGCAGCTTGAAAATTCCGGCGGCGGCGCTCGAAGAGAGCATCGAGCTGGTCGCGCGCGCCGCCTCCAAAGACGACATGCGTCCTGTCCTCACCGGCGTCTTCGTCACCGCCGGCGGCAAGGAGATGACGATGGTCGCCACCGACTCCTACCGGCTGGCGGTGAAGCGGACCGAGTTGGAGGCGGAGCTCAGCGGCGAGCTCGAGGCGAACATCCCCGCCCGGGCGTTGCGGGAGCTGGGGCGGATCCTCTCCTCGGAGGGGGCCGGCGAGACGTCGATCTCGCTGCTGCCGAACCAAGCGGTCTTCGTCGCCGGGTCGATCCTCCTCTCGACGCGGCTGATCGACGGCCAGTTCCCCAACTTCCGCCAGCTCCTGCCGGAGTCCTACGAGCACGACGTGCGGCTGCCGCGCTCCGACTTTCTCGACGTCACCCGCCGTGTCAGCCAGCTGGCGCAGCGCAACGCGCCGTTGCGGCTGTCCTTCGAGTCGGGCGAGCTGACGGTGGCGGCGGAAACGCCCGACGTCGGCGACGCGCGCGAGACGATGCCGGCGGCCTTCGAGGGAGAGGCGCTGGAGATCGGCTTCAACCCCGAGTTCCTGCGGGAAGGAATCGAAAGCATGCAGGGCGACGAGGTGCTGGTGCGGCTGATCTCGCCGCTGCGGCCCGGTCTGCTGGAACCGGTGGAGGGAGACGACTTCCGCTACCTGGTGATGCCGATCCGTCTCAACGTCTAGCGATGCCGGCGCCCGCCGACTGAGCCGGCGATGCTCGTCACCGCGATCGAGGCAAAGCCGCTGCGCAGCCTCGACTGCGTCCGGATCGAGCTCCCGCCGGGGATCGTCAGCGTCATCGGCCCCAACGGGACCGGCAAGACGAACCTGATCGAGGCGCTCTACTTCGCCCTCACCGGCCGTTCCTTCCGCACCTCCGACCGCCGCGACCTGATCCCTTTCGGCGGCACGCTGGCCCGGGCGGAAGCGACGATCGAGGACGAGGACGGAATCGCGCACAAGCTGCTCGCCGCGGTCAGCCGCAGCGAAGGCCGCCGCCACCTGCTCGACGGCAACCCGGCCGATCCCGCGACCCTCGCCCGCAGCCGCCCGCCGGTCGCGGTCTTCGCCCCGGACCGGCTGACCTTGGTGAAGGGGCCGCCGGCGGAGCGGCGGGCGCACCTCGACGGCTTCATCGCCGCTCGCTGGCCGGCGCGGGCGGAGCTGCGTAAGCGCTTCGGGCAGGCGGTCGCGCAACGCAACGCCCTGCTCTCGCGCCTCGGCGCGGGGTACGGCTCGCCCGAGGACCTGCGGATCTGGGACGCGGGCCTGGCCGACGTGGCCGCTCCATTGATCGAGGCGCGGGCGGAGGCGGTCGCTGAGCTGGCGCCGCCGTTCACGGAGGCGGCGGGAGAGCTCGGGCTCGAAGACGCCGGGCTCGAGTACGCGCCGCGGGCGGAGGGCTCGGCGGAGGAGATCCGGGCCGGCCTGGAGGCGCGGCGCGAGCAGGACATCCGCCTGGGCCGCAGCTCCTGGGGTCCCCACCTCGACGAGTTGAAGCTCTCCGCGGCGGGGAAGTCGTTGCGGCGCTACGGCTCGCAGGGACAGCAGCGCACCTCCCTCCTCGCCCTCCTCTTCGCCGAGCGCGAGTCCCTGCTGGCGGCGCGGCGGGTGACGCCGCTGCTGTTGCTGGACGACGTGATGAGCGAGCTCGACCCGGGCCGCCGGGAGCGGCTGGTGGCGCGGCTGGGCGACGGCGGGCAGGTCTTGATCACCGCGGCCGACGAGGAGTCGGTCCCGGTCGCCGCCCGCGAGACCGTGGTGCGGATGCCGCCGCCGCAGACAGAAAGTGCCGCCGCATGAGCAGGCGTCGGGCCCCGCGACCAGCGGCTTCCGCCTTCCAAGCGGCGCTGCGGAAAGCCGCGCCGCAGACCCCGCTCGCGACCATCCAGGCGGGCTGGGTGGCGGCGGTCGGCGAGCGTCTGGCGGCGGTCGCGACGCCGGTCTCCGAGCGCCAGGGAACGCTGACGATCGAGTGCGCCGACGCGGTCTGGGCACAGGAGCTCGACCTGATGCAGGAGACCCTTTTGGAGCGCCTCAGGGCGGAGGTGGGCGACAAGGCTCCGCAGGCGTTGCGATTCCGTGTTGACTCAGCGCGTTTTTAGACACCCTTTTTCCACGATTTGCAGGGTATTTTTACTTTCGGCACGGCTTATCCGCGACCTCGAACTGGTATTCTTATGGCAACTCGCATTTACGCCCCGACCAACCGTGGAGCGACCTCTCCAGGCGTCGGGGCTTTGTGTGTCTGAGTGTCAATCGGAAGGGACTCTTTGCCTGACAAAAAAGCCAGCGGCGACTCCTATGGCGCCAAGGACATCACCGTCCTCGAGGGGCTGGAAGCGGTTCGCAAACGCCCCGGCATGTACATCGGCTCGACGGGCCCGCGTGGTCTGCACCACCTGGTCTACGAGATCGTCGACAACTCGGTCGACGAGGCCCTCGCCGGTCACTGCGACAGCGTCCGCGTCGTCCTCCATCCGGACAACGCCTGCACGGTCGAAGACGACGGCCGCGGCATTCCGGTCGAGACGATGGAGAAAGAGGGGAGGCCGGCCGCCGAGGTCGTGCTGACCGTTCTCCACGCCGGCGGCAAGTTCGGGGACGGGGGCGGCTACAAGGTCTCCGGCGGCCTGCACGGCGTCGGCGTCTCGGTCGTCAACGCCCTCTCCGAGCGGCTCCACCTGGAGATCAGCCGCGACGGCTACGTCTGGTCCCAGGACTACGAGCGCGGCAAGCCGCAGACCGACCTGATCAAGGGCGAGACGACCGAGGACCACGGCACCAAGATCACCTTCCTGCCCGACCTCGAAATCTTCGAGGAGATCGGGTTCGACTTCGAGACCCTCGCCGAGCGCCTGCGGGAGACCGCGTTCCTCACCCGCGGCCTGAAGATCGAACTGGTCGACGAGCGCGGCGAGACCAACAGCGTCACCTTCCAGTACGAGGGCGGAATCGAGGACTTCGTCCGTCACCTCAACGCCAACAAAGAGACGCTGAACCGCAAGCCGATCTACTTCGAGGGCAGCAAAGAGGACGGCGAAGTGGAGATCGCGATGCAGTGGAACGCCTCCTACCAGGAGTCGATCTTCAGCTTCGCCAACAACATCAACACCCACGAGGGCGGCACCCACATGTCCGGCTTCCGGGCAGCGCTGACCCGCACGCTCAACGCCTACGCCCGCAACAAAGGCCTGCTGAAAGAGAAAGACGACAACCTCGCCGGCGAGGACGTGCGCGAGGGCCTGACCGCGGTGATCTCGGTCAAGCTCCACGACCCGCAGTTCGAGGGCCAGACCAAGACCAAACTCGGCAACCCGCCGATCAAAGGCCTGGTCGAGGAGGTCGTCAATCGCAAGCTGGCCGAGTTCCTCGAGGAGAACCCGCCGGAGGCGCGGCGGATCATCAGCAAGACGATCGACGCCGCCCGCGCCCGCGCCGCGGCGCGCAAAGCCCGGGATCTGACCCGCAAGTCGGCGCTGGAGAACTCGACCCTGCCGGGCAAGCTCGCCGACTGCACGGTCAAGGACCCGAGCCTGGCCGAGATATTCGTGGTCGAGGGCGACTCGGCCGGCGGCTCCGCCAAGCAGGCGCGCGACCGCAACACGCAGGCGGTGCTGCCGCTGCGCGGCAAGATCATCAACGTCGAGAAGAGCCGGATCGACAAGGTCCTCGCCAACAACGAGATCCAAGCGCTGATCACCGCGATCGGGACCGGCGTCCATGACGAGTTCGACATCGAGGGCGCCCGCTACCACAAGATCGTGATGGCGACCGACGCCGACGTCGACGGCGCCCACATCCGCACCCTGGTCCTCACCTTCCTCTACCGGCAGATGCGGGAGCTGATCGAGGCGGGCTACGTCTACATCGCCAAGCCGCCGCTCTACCGGGTCAAACAGGGCAACCAGGAGACCTACCTCGAGCGCGAGTCCGAACTCGAAGAGCTGCTGCTGCGCGACAAGATCGAGGAGTTCGAGCTGCTCGACGCGAGCGGCGAGAAGCGCAAGCTCACCGCCAGCCGCTGGCAGGCCTACATCCGGCGCTCGAAAGAGTACGAGGGCTGGGGCTCGTCGCTGCAGGCGGACTTCGGCCACGAAGTGGTCCGCTTCCTTGAGGAGTCGAGCCTGCTCGACGAGCAGGTGACGACGGTCGCCGCCGCCCGCGACCTGCTGCAGGGAGGCGGCGACCCGCGCGAGCCGTTCGAGACCGAGGTGCTGGAGAGCAGCGACGACCTCGTCGTCGTCAAGGCCGTCGAGCGCAAGAGCGGCTTGGCCCGCACCCACCGCCTTCCCGCGGCGCTGTTCGAGCACCACGACTACCGCAAGTTCGCCGAGGTCCACGCGGCCCTGCTGAAACAGGTCGGCCGCCCGCCATTCGAGGTCAGCCGCGGCGAGCGGCGCAACGTGGCGCTCTCCTTCGAGGCTCTGCGCGGAGCGGTGCTCGAGCTCGCCCGCCAGGGCGTGCAGCTGACCCGCTTCAAGGGCCTGGGCGAGATGAACGCCAAACAGCTGCGCGAGACGACGATGGACCCGGCCTCGCGGACCCTGGCGCGGGTCACGCTCGAAGACGCGACCGCCGCCGACACGATCTTCTCGATGTTGATGGGCGATCAGGTCGCCCCGCGCAGAGACTTCATCGAGACCCACGCGAAAGAGGTGAAGTTCCTTGACGTTTGATCGGAACCGACGCGAGCGGGTGAGCGGCTGATGGCGCTCGATGCACTGACCGGCAACATCGAGGAGCGCGGCCTCGAGCAGGAGATGCGCTCGTCGTACCTCGACTACGCGATGAGCGTGATCGTCGGCCGGGCGCTGCCGGACGTCCGCGACGGGCTGAAGCCGGTGCACCGCCGGGTGCTCTACGCGATGCACGACATCGGCCTGCAGCCGACCCGGCCCTACCGCAAGTGCGCCTTCATCGTCGGCGAGGTGATGGGCAAGTACCACCCGCACGGCGATTCGGCGATCTACGACACGCTGGTGCGGATGGCGCAGGACTTCTCGCTGCGCTACATGCTGGTCGACGGCCAGGGCAACTTCGGCTCGATCGACGACGATCCGGCAGCGGCGATGCGGTACTGCGTCAGCGGCGACACCCGCGTGGCCACGCCGAGGGGCACGGTCCGGATCGATTCGATTGCCGAGGGTGTGAGGCCGGACTCCGAGGTCGATCTCGACATCGAGGTGCTCGATCGTCTCGGCCGCCCTGTCCACGCCAGCAAGCTCTTCCACTCGGGGGAGCATCCGACTCTGCGCCTGCGCACCGCCCAGGGACACGAGCTGACCGGGACCCATAACCATCCCGTCCTCTGCTTGGTCGACATGGCCGGCGTTCCGCTCCTGCTCTGGAAGCTGCTGGAGGAGATCAAGCCTGGCGACCGTGTCCTCATCTCGCGGACCGAGCAGAAGGCCGGAGAACTGACCGAAGAGGAAGAGCAGCTCGCTCTGCTCGCCGGAGCTTTTATCTCCGAGGGGTGGGTCAGCGCGAACCGAGCCGGCTTCAACAACATCGACCGCGACTTCTTCGACGCAGTACTGGCGGCCTACGACAATTTGGTCGGCGGGCCGAGGTACGCGTACTCGCGAAAGATCAAGTCAGGCAGCCTTTTGCACGAGCTGGACGTGCAAAACCTCCAACGGCTCAAGGCCTCTCCTCTCGCCGAGCTTCGAGGTGTCGCTCGTGAAAAGACTGTGCCTGAGTTCGTCTGGCGCTCGAGCAGTGCCTTCAAGCGGCAGTTCCTCCGCTCGCTCTTCACCGGCGACGGCTCGTCGTCGCTGCTGCCCCGCAACACCATCCAGGTCTCTTACTCGACCTACAGCGAGCAGCTGGCGCGCGACGTTCAGATCCTTCTTCTCGAGGCGGGAGTCGTCTCACGGATCTGCCGCTACGCGAAGGGCGAGTACAAGGTCGTTATCAGCAACCGCCGAGACGCTCGCATCTTCGAGCGAAACGTCGGCTTCCTCGGTGCCAAGCAGAAGAAGCTCAGTGCCCATCTGAGGCAGGTCCCCGAGGCCAGCCGCGCGCTCAGCAGGGACCACGTCCCGTACATGGCGGAATACATCCGAGATGAGACCGAGCCAGGCTCTGACAGCGCCTGGCTGCGTCGTCACAACATCGATCGGATCGAGCGTTGGGAGCAGGGGGGCACCGCGATCATGGAGCGGATCGAGTCGCCGGAGGTACGCGACGTCGTTGCTCCGCTCGTTACCGGCGACTACTTCTACGCCGAAGTCGAGTCGGTGGTCGACGCCGGCGTCCAGGCCGTCTACTCGCTTCGAGTCGACAGCGAAGACCACTCCTTCCTGACCAACGGCTTCGTCAGCCACAACACCGAGGCCCGCCTCGGCCGTCTCGCCACGGAGATGCTGCGCGACATCGACGCCGACACCGTCGACTTCGGGCCCAACTACGACGAATCGACGCAGGAGCCGCTGGTCCTGCCGTCGCGTTTCCCGAACCTGCTCGTCAACGGCACCTCTGGGATCGCGGTCGGGATGGCGACCAACATCCCTCCGCACAACCTGCGCGAGGTCGCCGCCGCGGTCGCCGCCTACATCGACGATCCCGAGATCGACCTGCCGGGCCTGATGGAGCACGTCAAAGGCCCGGACTTCCCCGGCGGCGGGATGATGAGCATGGAGGGGATCCGCGACGCCTACGCCTCGGGCCGCGGCAGCATCCGCGTCCGGGCCCGCGCCCACGTCGAGCCGCTGAAGGGGGGCAAGGAGGCGATCGTCGTCACCGAGCTCCCGTTCATGGTCAAGAAGGGCGGCGAAGGCGGCCTGATGACCAAGATCGCCGACCTCGCCCGCGACAAGAAACTCGAGGGCATCTCCGACCTCCGCGACGAGAGCGACGAACGCTCCGGGATGCGGCTGGTCATCGAGCTCAAACGCGGCGGTCCGCCGGCCAAAGTCGTCCTCAACAACCTCTACAAAAAAACCGCGATGCAGTCGACGTTCGGGGCGAACATGGTCGCCCTGGTCGACGGCGTTCCGCGCACGCTCAGCCTGCTCGAGCTGATCGAGCACTACGTCGAACACCAGCGCGAGGTCGTCACCCGCCGCACCCAGTACGAACTGCGGCGCGCGGAGGCCCGGGCCCACATCCTCGAGGGCCTGCTGGTCGCGCTCGACAACCTCGACGCGGTGATCAAACTGATCCGCGCCTCGAACGACCCCGACGCCGCCCGCGACGGGCTGATGGAGAAATTCGAGCTCTCGCGCGAGCAGTCGCAGGCGATCCTCGACATGCGCCTGCAGCGACTGACCGCGCTCGAGGCCGACAAGGTCCGTGCCGAGCACGCCGACCTGATGGAGCGGATCGGCGAGCTGCGCGCGATTCTCGGCGACGAAGCCCGGGTGATGGCCCTGGTCAAGGACGAGCTGGCGGAAATCGTCGAGGCCTACGGGGACGAACGCCGCACCGAACTCGTCCACTTCGAGGGCGACGTCGGGATCGAGGACATGATCGCCGACCAGCAGATGGTGATCTCGTTGACCGCCTCCGGCTACGTCAAGCGCCTGCCGCTGGCCACCTACCGCCAGCAGCACCGCGGCGGCGTCGGGGTGATGGGGATGAACCTCAAAGAGGACGACTACATCGCCCACCTCCACATCAGCTCGACCCACGACTTCCTGCTCTTCTTCACCAACCGCGGCAAGGTCTACCGGCTCAAGGTCTACGAGCTGCCGGAGGGTTCGCGCAACGCCAAAGGCAGCTCGCTGCGCAACCTGCTCCCTCTTCGCGAGGGGGAGAAGGTGATGGCGGTGATCCCGACCCGGGACTTCAAAGAGAACAAATACCTCGCCTTCGCGACCGCCAAGGGGCTGGTGAAGAAAACGAAATTCCTCGCCTACAACACGCCGATCCGCGCCGACGGGATCATCGCGATCAAGGTCCGCGACGGCGACGAGCTGGTCCAGGTGCGGCTCACCTCGGGCGAAGACGACATCCTCATGGTCTCCCACTCCGGCCACGCCTCCCGCTTCTCCGAGAAACACGTGCGCGAGATGGGCCGCGACACCAGCGGCGTCAAAGGCATGAACGTCTCCGGCAAGGACAACCGGGTGCTGGCGATGGACATCGCCCGCAACGACACCGAACTCTTCGTCGTCACCGAGAACGGCTACGGCAAGCGCACGGCGGTCTCCGAGTACCCGGTCAAGGGCCGCGGCACGAAAGGCGTTCTCACCGCGAAGCTGACGGAGAAGAAGGGCGGCCTCGCCGGCGCCCTGATCGTCAGCGAGCACCAGGAGCTTCTCTTCATCTCCCAGAACGGCATGGTCCAGCGCACCTCCGCCGCCGGCATCTCCCAGATGGGCCGCGCCACCCAGGGCGTCAAGGTCATGAACATCAAGGACGACGACCGCGTCAGCGCCGTCGCCCTGGTGGTCGAGTCCGAAGAATCGGACGCCGGCGTCCCCGAGGACGATGGCCAGGTAGAGCTGGCCGAGGCTTCACCCGACGGCGCCGGAGCCTAGAACGGGACTTCGAGAAGCACCCTGAAGCTCGGGCCCGTCAGGGGGAAGCGCGGGGCGCCGGGGAAGTTCACCGAGAGACCGCCGCTCCAGCTGGTGGCACCGTCGGGTTCGGCGCGGTAGTGGCCGGTTCCGTGGAACGGGGCCGGCGGGGAGAGGGCCGCGCGAGTGACGGCTTCGTCGACGCGGAAGCCTTTCGGGGCCCTGGCCGTCGCGAACCGGATGATCGCCAGCCTGCCGTGGGTCTCTTCGTGCGAGGCCAGGAAGACCGTCCGATTCTTGCTTTTCAGGCTGAGGAGGCTGGTGGTCGTGACTCCCTCGCGAGCGCTGGCCAGCAGCCCTGAGACCGGTTCGAAGAGGGATTCGATCAGCTTTTCGATCTGAGCCTGCGTGAGGTGGTGGCGCCGGCAGCGGCCGGCGGGAGTCACGATCGACCCCTCCGCCCGGTGCAGGTCGAGCGAGATGTAGCCGTTCTCGTCCTTGAAGTCGAGATGGCCCACGTAGGAGCCGCGATGCTGGGACAGCCGCTCCCCGAAGCGGCAGATCGACTTCACGCCGTCGCCCCTGCGGGGAGGCCGGAAGCGCATCGAGATCTTGCCGAGGTTGCCGAAGGTCGCCTGCAGCCGGTGCGGCGTGGCTACGCCGCGGGCCAGATAGGCGCTCGCCGCAAGGCGCCCGTCGCTCTTGCGCATCACCTCGACGATCACGGCGCTGCCGAAGGTGAAGACCCTGACCTCGTAGTGGTGGCCGGCGTTCACCGTGAAGCCGGAGCGGAAGGGCGGCGCTGGAGGCACGGGCTTGCCGACTTCGGTCAGGAGCCGCGGGGGAAGAAGCGCGGGCAGCAGCCCCGGTATCTCGGCCGCGCGCGCGTTGCCGGCGACGAGCAGCGAGGCCAGGAGGGCGAGGATCGCGACGCGCTTTCTCATTTCACCCGCGCCGCCCGGCCGTAGAGCCTCGCGACTTCGTTGCCGAAGTAGGCGCCGAAATCGGGCGAGGTGTCGTCGAAGTAGCCGTAGTCGGTGACGCCGTTCAGGGTTTCGCCGTCGATGATCCAGCCGCCGCCGGAGGCGCCGCCGTTGACTTCGCAGGTGACGGCGAGGTTGAGGGGGCCCGGGAAGAGGAACGAGTCGGGGTCGTGGCCGATGAACGGAGCCGCCGGGCAGATCCGCTGGGTTTCGCCGTCGAAGGGTTCTTCCGCCGGATAACCGTGCACGGCAAAGGTCTGCTGCGGCTTCAGGTTCCAGGCGATGCCGGCGCCGCCGACCGCTTCCTCGAGCGTTTCTCCGCGCTGGTTGCGGCCGACCACGGCAGCACCGACGTCGAAGTTCTCGCTGCCGCTCCGCCGCCACTGCCTGGTCGTGTCCAGCCACCGGGCCGGGAAGGCCCCGAAGGGCCGCTGCCCATACCGGTAGGCCGGGATGAAGGTCCACCGGTTCTTCTCCCAGCGCCCTCCCCTGCCGCCGCTGTTGACGCAGTGCCCCGCCGTGAAGACGACGCTCTGGTTCCCCGAGTGCACGGCCGTTCCCGAACAGCGGCCGTAACCGAAGATGCCCAGGGAGACGAAGACCGCGCCGTGGATGCGGAACCCGGGAGCGGTCGGGACGGCGACCTGTTCGAAATCAGCGCCGAAGTCGGCGCGCCGCGGCGCCACCCCGGCAATGCGGCGAGGCCTCCCGCGCTCTCCACCGCCCCTGTGGGCGAGGGGGGTGGAAGGGCCGGTCACCTCGAGCGGCTTCGCCTCCCGGATCCGCCCGGCGCTCCAGAACTGGCTGGCTTCGCCGGCCGACGTCGCCGGCACCCGCACGCCGCTCGCCACCGCCCCGGCCGGGACGGCGCACAGCACCAAGAAAAGTAGAAGCGGCGCCATTCGCGCCCCCGCTCGCCACCGCATCATTAACTGAAGTCTACTTGCGTACTAAGGACGCGACCAGCTAAGCCGCCGCCGGCAGGTACTGCTCCCAGGCCGAGGGGATCTTCGGGCTGGCGACCTGGATGAAGACCGTGGGCGGCGGGGCCTTGGGGGTCGTGGCGGGGTGCATTTCGATCTCGCGGGGGAGGCGGTTGCCCTTGCGGCGGTTGCAGGGCGGGCAGGCGGCGACGATGTTCTCCCAGACGGATTCGCCGCCGCGGGAGCGGGGGATGACGTGGTCGACGGTGAGGCCGGATTTGGTCGAGCCGCAGTATTGGCAGGTCCAGGAGTCGCGGGCGAGGACGGCGCGGCGGGTGATCTTGCGGCGATGGGCCTCGCGTGGGATCCGCACGTAGTTGACGAGCCGGATCACGTCGGGGCGCTCCATCGTCATCCGCTCCGAGTGGAGCGCGGCACCGTCCCGCCGCTCGAGCAGTTCCGCCTTTTCCTTCAGGAGCAGGACAGCGGCTCTCCTCAACGTGCAGACGTTGATCGGCTCATACGTCGCGTTGAGTACCAGGACCCTGGCCATTGGTTGGGGGAAATTGTAGGGCGCGCGGCGCTCGGAGCTCGTTGCAGGTGCTACGACGGCGATCTCAGCCGACCGGATAGGTCCCGAGGATCCGGACCGATTCGGCCTTCGCGCGCAGCTGGGCGATCGCCTCGGCGACGATCGAGTCCGTCTCTTTGCCCTCCAGGTCGCAGAAGAACATGTAGCGCCCCAGGCCCTGCCGCAGCGGCCGCGACTCGATCCGCGTCAGGTTGATCCCCCGGCTCGAGAACTCGCCCAGCGCGTCGACCAGCGCCCCCGGATGGTCCGCCCCCAGCTCGGAGAAGACCAGCGAGGTCTTCCACGGGCCCGCGCCGACCGGCTCGGTCCCCTGCGGCGCGATCCAGATGAAACGGGTGACGTTGTCGTCCTGGTCCTCGACCCCCTCCAGCAGCAGCTTGCAGCCGTAGAGGTCGGCCGAGGCCCGCGCCCCGAGCGCTGCCCAGGGCCGGGGCGACTCGCTCACCATCCGCACCGCCGCCGCGGTGCTGCTGACGCTGCGCAGTTCGACCTCCGGCAGCCGCTCGCGCAGGAAGCGGTCGCACTGCGCCAGCGCCTGCGGGTGCGAGAGCACCGCCTCAACGTCCTCCACCCGCACTCCCTCGCGGGCGATCAGGTGGACCCGCACGCGGTAGTCGTGCTCGCCGACGATCGTCACCCCTTTGACCTCGAAGGCGAGCGGGTCCAGGGTGCGCCGGACCGAGCCCTCGATCGAGTTCTCGATCGGAACCAATGCCCGATCCGCCTCGCCGCGCTCGACAGCCATGATCGCGTCATGGATCGTCGCCGTCCGCAGCCGCTCGAACTCCCCCCCAGGCATCGTTTCGCCAAGAGCGTCCTCGGTGAACGTCCCGGCTGGTCCCAAGTAGGCGATCTTCATCTCGCGGATCAAAGCAGAGCCTTCCCCAGCCCAGCGTCAAGTGGGCCGAAACTGCGGCATGGAGGGCCGGGGGGTGACCCCGTACGGACACTCCCAAAAGCGAGCGAAGCGAGCGCGTCCGGTAGGGGTCACCCCCTGGCCCTCCCAGGACGCCGCCTATTCGACCAACAGCGTGTACGTCGCTTCGTTGTTTTCGGTGACCTGCTCGCCGGCCACCGGTTCGGCTTCGACTTCGAGCGTCACTTCGCCCTTCGGCGCCGGGGTGAGCGGGATCGTCGCGGTGCCTTCTTCGCCGGCGCCGAGTTCGTCGATTTCGCCCTGCAGGGTGTTGCCTTCGACGGTGACCGAGACCGTGACCCCGTTCTCGGTCGATTCGCCCTGGTTCTGCACGGTCACTTCGACTTCCACGCCTTCTTCGCCGGCGACCGTGGTCGCCCCGCCTTCGACCAGTTCGGAGCCGTTGACGCTGGTGCCGATCAAGCCGAGGCCGTGCACGCCCTGGGTCGCCGCGCCGCTGTTGCCGCTGATCGCCCCGAGCGCGTCGCTGACGGTGCTTTCTTCCAGCCACTTTTCGGCCGGCAGGACCGTGCTTTCGGGCACGTCGCTGTCGGTGATCCCGTTGTTGGCCAGCACCCCGTCGATTTCGGGGCGGACCACCTGTTCGTAGACGACGTCGGAGGCGAGCAGCTTCTGCATCTGTTTGGCGATCGCCCCCATTGCCTTCTCGGCTCCGGCGTCGCCGAGCGCGGTGGGCATCTTTTCGGCGATCTGGTCCATCGCCCCGGCCCGCAGCTCGTAGACGAGCTCGAGGTTGCTCTGCGCCCGCTTCATGTCCCCCGGCGCGCCCAGGCTTTCCACGCGGGCGCGGTAGCTGTCGATCGCGCTGCGGTCGGCGTCCACGCCGGCGACGAAATCGGTCACCGAGGAGTTCCCGGGGTCTTCAAGTTTTTTGAAGAAGTCCGTGGTCGTCTGTTCGGTTTCTTCGACGATCTGGGTGACGTTGCGGGAGTAGTCGCTGAGCTCGCGGTTGGCGCGGGCGTCGAGGCAGCCCTTGATCCCCAGCACGATCAGGATCAGCAGGATCAAGGCGCCGCCGAGGGCAAGCCCGCGCCGCAGCATGATCTGCTGGCGTTCGGGCCGACGTTGGGGGCGCTCGCGCCGGGGCGGGCGTCGTGAGGTGAAGTCCTCCACGGAGCCGAGAGTATGAACATTGCGCAGGCCGCTGCGCCAGGAGCCCCCGCAAATGGTGGGGTTTTCCCATCCAACAGAGAGGAGAGCGGCCCGCATCGGCGAAGGGGATGCAGCGATGGTCGGCTCGCTCGTGCTCAACCGCTTCCTGATCGAGCGCCGCATCGGCAGCGGCGGCTTCGGCGTGGTCTACGAGGCTTGGGACGGGCGGCTCGAGCGCCCGGTCGCGGTGAAGGCGATCGAGCAGCGCGGCGAGGCCGGCCGGCGCGTGCTCCGCGAGGCCCAGGCCGCGGCCCGCCTCAACCATCCCGGCATCGTCACCCTGTATGAGCTGGGGGAGGAGGACGGCAACGCGCTCCTCGTCACCGAGCTGGTCGAGGGTTCGACTCTGGCCCGCCTCTCCCACAACGGCGAGCTCTCCGACCGCGAAGTCGGCGAGATCGGCGCTGACCTCTGCGAGGCGCTCGACCACGCCCACTCGCGCGGCGTCGTCCACCGCGACATCAAGCCGCAGAACGTGCAGGTGCTCGAGGACTCCGAGCCGCGGGCCAAGCTGATGGACTTCGGCGTCGCCCACCTGGCGGGCGATTCGCCCCTGACCGCCGCCGGCGACGTGGTCGGCACCCTCGCCTACATGGCGCCCGAGCAGGCGGAGGGGAAGCCGGCCGGGCCCGAGGCCGACGTCTACTCGCTCGCCCTCACCCTGTACGAGTGCTGGAGCGGCGAGAACCCGCACCGCCGGGCGACTCCCGCCGCCACCGCCCGCGCGATCGGCGGCCGCGCCCGCCGGCTGCGGCGCCTCCGCCCAGATCTGCCGCGCGAGCTGGCCGAGACGGTCGACGCCTGCCTGGCGGCGCGTCCCAACCACCGTCCCTCGCTGGAGGAGCTGGGCACCGCGATCGAGGACTCGCTCGACGAGCTGGCCGACCACGCGCCCGCCGAGCACGGCCACCTCCTCACCAGGGTCGGCGCCCTGGCCGCCGCCGCGACCCTCGGCGGCTTCCTCGCCCTCCACGGAGCGGCGCTCCCTTAGCTGCCGCTAGGGACCGATCCCTAGGATTCCGCCATCGGCGTTCTACGCAGTCTCGAGTCGAAAATCGAAGGCCTCGTCGAGGGGGTGTTCAGCCGCGCCTTCAGCTCGGAGGTGCAGCCGGTCGAACTCGCCCGCAAACTGGCGAAGGAAATGGACGCGCACAAGACCGCCTCGGTCCAGCGCGTCTACGTCCCCAACGAGTACACGGTCTTCCTCTCGCGCCAGGACCGCGGCAAGCTCGAAGGCTACGAGCGCTCGCTGGAGCAGGAGCTCTCCGGCTACCTGCTCGAGCACGCTCGTCGGCGAGGCTACGACCTGCTGACCCGGCCCCAGGTCGACTTCGAGACCGACAACCGGCTGCGCCTCGGCGAGTTCGGGATCCAGGCGCGGCTGGTGAAGCCTCCCGCCCACGAGGGCGCCCCGCCCGAGCAGGGCGAAGAGGGCCACACGATGGTCTACTCGGCGGTGCGCGAGCGCGACCGCAGCCGGCCGAAACGGCCGGAGGAGGCGGTGGGGGCGCTGGTCTCGACCCGCGCCGTCGTCTCGCTGGCCGACCGGCGCTACGTGCTCGACGGCCCGCGGGCGACGATCGGGCGCTCGAAGTCGGTCGAGTGCGTGCTCTCCGACCCCAACGTCAGCCGCCGCCACGCCGAGCTGCGGCGCGACGAGAGCGGCGACTGGCAGATCGCCGACCTCGGCTCGACCAACGGGATCAAGGTCAACGGCCGCCGCGTCCCATCCACCCGTCTCAGCCCCGGCGACCAGGTCACCGTCGGCACCACCACCTTCACCTTCGACATCGAGCAGTAGCGGCGGCTGCCGCTCTCATTAAGGTGCTGGGCGCGTGGAATACGACCCCGTAAGCGTGGCCCTCAAGTTCGGCTTCCTCGCCGTCCTCTACCTCTTCGTGCTCGTGATCGCGCGCAGCGCCTTCAAGGACCTGCGCCGGACCGTCGCCCCAGCCCCCGACGCGACCGGTTTCCACGCCGCCCCGGCCTACGCCGAGGCGCCGCGCGGGCCCGACGGCTGGCTCGTCGTCGAGCGCGGCGGCGGCCTCGAGCACGGGCGGCGCCTCGACCTGATCGGCGGTTTGTCGATCGGCCGCTCGAAGGAGGCCGACGTGCGAATAGAGGACCGCTACGCCTCCAGCCTCCATGCCCGCGTCTTCTCGCGCGAGGGGAGGTTCTACGTGGAGGACATGAACTCGACCAACGGCACCCTGCTCAACGGCGCCACCCTGCAGGGGGAGGCGGAGCTGATCGACGGCGACAGCGTGCAGATCGGCGACACGGTCTTCCGCCTGGAGGTCGGGTGAGATGAGCCTGCGGATCGCCGAGGAAGCCGTTCGCACCGACACCGGGCGGCAGCGCAACGCCAACGAGGACTCGTACTTCACCGAAGCACCCCTCTTCGTGGTGGCCGACGGGATGGGCGGTGCGCAGGCGGGCGAGGTCGCCTCGAAAGCGGCGGCCGAGTCGTTCGCCCAGGGCCTGCCGCAGGCGCCCCCGGAGCGGGCGCTGGAGGAGACGATCGAGGGGGCGAACCGGACGATCC
>Ga0105245_10002058_pt1 | contig 18235 bp, 12 predicted proteins | sample KBSM54metaG_FD_81523 | JGI IMG/M metagenome (GOLD analysis project Ga0105245, IMG submission 81523) | Miscanthus rhizosphere microbial communities from Kellogg Biological Station, Michigan, USA - KBS M5-4 metaG | ecosystem: Host-associated > Plants > Roots > Rhizosphere > Soil | place...
AGGACATCGACTCGGCGATGCCGCACGACCTGATCAACTCCAAGCCGGTCATCGCGGCCATCAAGGAGTTCTTCGGATCGTCGCAGCTGTCGCAGTTCATGGACCAGACGAATCCGCTGTCGGAAGTCACCCACAAGCGCCGTCTGTCAGCCTTGGGACCAGGCGGTCTCTCGCGCGAGCGCGCCGGATTCGAAGTGCGCGACGTTCACCCGACGCACTACGGCCGCATCTGCCCGATCGAAACGCCGGAAGGTCCGAATATCGGACTCATCTCGTCGCTCGCGTGCTACGCGCGCATCAACGAGTACGGCTTCATCGAGAGCCCGTACAAGAAGGTCGAAGACGGCCGCGTCCTCGATCACTACCGCATCATCAAAGCGGCCGACACGAACTTCACGCTCGGCCAAATCGTCGAGAAGCGCGACCTCGCGAAAGAGAACAACCGCATCGCCAAGGACAACGCCGCGGCGAAGAGCACGCGCAAGGGTGCTCTCGTTGCGGCCGAAGCCGAGCCGTATGCGTTCTATCTCTCCGCATGGGATGAAGAGCGCTACACGATCGCGCAGGCGAATGTCCTCATGGACGATGAGGGCAACCTCCAGCACGACCGCGTCATCGCACGTCAGTCGGGCGACTTCGTCTCCATCGAGAAAGAGAAAGTCGACTTCATCGACGTCTCTCCGAAGCAGCTCGTCTCCGTCGCCGCATCGCTCGTTCCGTTCCTCGAGAACGACGACGCGAACCGCGCACTCATGGGCGCGAACATGCAGCGCCAGTCCGTTCCTCTTCTCCGTACCGAGTCGCCGCTCGTCGGCACCGGCATGGAGAACGTCGTTGCTCGCGACTCCGGCGCTGTCGTCGTCTGCAAACGCGGCGGCGTGGTCGATCTCGTCGACTCCAACCGCATCATCGTGCGCGTCGAGTCGGAAGATCAGGACACCGGCGAGACGAAGGAGTTCGGCGCCGACATCTATCAGCTGATCAAGTTCAAGCGCTCGAACCAGAACACCTGCATCACGCAGAAGCCGATCGTTCGCGAAGGACAGCGCGTCCGCAAGGGCCAGGTCCTCGCCGACGGTCCGTGCACCGATGCCGGCGAGCTGGCTCTCGGCCGCAACATCCTCGTCGCGTTCATGCCGTGGCGCGGCAACAACTTCGAAGACGCGATCCTCGTGTCGGAGAAGCTGGTCAAAGAGGACTACTACACCTCGATCCACATCGAAGAGTTCGAGATCGAAGCGCGCGACACCAAGCTCGGTCCCGAAGAAATCACCCGCGACATCCCGAACGTCAGCGAGTCCGCACTGCGCGACCTCGACGAGAGCGGCATCATCCGCATCGGCGCGACCGTCAAGCAGGGCGACATTCTCGTCGGCAAAGTCACGCCGAAGGGCGAGACGCAGCTCACTCCCGAAGAGAAGCTGCTCCGCGCCATCTTCGGTGAGAAGGCCGGCGACGTTCGCGACGCCTCGCTCAAGACGCCTCCCGGTATCGAAGGCACGGTCGTCGACGTGAAGATCTTCTCGCGCAAGGGCGTGGAGAAAGACCTTCGCGCGAAGTCGATCGAAGAGAGCGAGATCGACCGGATGAATCGCAACATCCAGGACGAGATTCGCATCATCACCGACGCGCGCAACAAGAAGATCTCCGAGATCCTGAGCGACAAGAAGCTCCAGCGCGACGTCGTCGACTTCAAGACCGGCGACACGCTGGTCAAGAAGGGCGAGACTGCCTCCCGCGACACCGTCAATCGTCTCTCGCGCCGCGAGCTCCTCGCGCTGCCGGTGGACGAAGAGACGCGCGAGACCGTTCGCATGTTCGTCGAGCGCGCCGAGAACCGCGTGCGCGTCCTCGAACAGAAAGCGGAAGAGCGCCGCGAAGATCTGCAGAAGGGCGATGAGCTCCCGCCGGGCGTGATCAAGATGATCAAGGTCTACGTCGCCATGAAGCGCAAGCTGAGTGTCGGCGACAAAATGGCCGGACGCCACGGCAACAAGGGCGTCATCTCGCGCATCCTGCCGGAAGAGGACATGCCGTACCTCCCGGACGGCACGCCGGTCGAGATCGTTCTCAACCCGCTCGGCGTTCCGTCGCGAATGAACGTCGGTCAGATTCTCGAGACACACCTCGGCTGGGCCGCGCGCTCACTCGGGCTGTTCTTCTCGACGCCGGTGTTCGACGGCGCGACCGAAGGCGAGATCAAGGCGCAGCTCGCAGCCGCTGGACTTCCCAGCGACGGCAAGACCGCGCTCTTCGACGGCATGACCGGCGAGCGTTTCGAGCAGCAGGTCACCGTCGGATTCATCTACATGCTCAAGCTGTCGCATCTGGTCGACGACAAGATTCACGCGCGCTCGATCGGACCGTATTCACTCATCACCCAGCAGCCCCTCGGCGGCAAAGCGCAATTCGGCGGTCAGCGTTTCGGAGAGATGGAAGTCTGGGCTCTCGAAGCGTACGGCGCGGCCTACACGCTGCAGGAGTTGCTCACGGTCAAGTCGGACGACGTCGAAGGTCGTTCGAAAGTCTACGAAGCCATCGTCAAAGGTGAGGTTCCGGATGATCCGGGTCTCCCCGAGTCGTTCAACGTGCTCGTTCGCGAGCTCCAATCACTCTGTCTCGACGTCGAGTTGCTGAAAGAGTAAGGAGAGGCGCACACAGATGGAATCATTCAACGCACTCTTTCAACCCGCAAAGCCGCAGGCGATCAACGATTTCAACGCCATCAAGATCAGCCTCGCGTCGCCGGAGAAGATTCGGTCGTGGTCGTACGGCGAAGTCACGAAGCCGGAGACGATCAACTACCGCACCTTCAAGCCGGAGCGCGACGGTCTCTTCTGCGCGAAGATCTTCGGCCCGATCACCGATTGGGAATGCCTCTGCGGCAAATACAAACGCATGAAGCATCGCGGAGTCATCTGCGACAAGTGCGGCGTCGAAGTTACGAAGTCGAAAGTGCGCCGCGAGCGCATGGGACACATCGAGCTGGCCTCGCCGGTCTCGCACGTGTGGTTCTTCAAAGGACTGCCGTCGCGCATCGGACACCTGCTCGACATCTCCCTGCGCGATCTCGAGCGCATCCTCTACTTCGAGTCGTACGTCGTCATCGACTCCGGTGACCTCACCGGCGTCATCAACGAAAAAGAGCTGCTGCCGGAAGAGAAGTATCGCGAGCTGCGCTCGCAGTACGGCGACGTGTTCGTCGCCAAGATGGGCGCGGAAGCGATCAAAGAGCTTCTCCGCCGCGTCAACGTCGAAGAGCTCTCCGACGAACTGCGCCTCATCATGCGCACCGAGACGTCGCAGATCAAAAAGCTGAAAGCGGCGAAGCGGCTCAAAGTCGTCGACGCGTTCCGCAAGTCGGGACATCGTCCGGAGTGGATGATCCTCGACGTGATCCCGGTCATTCCGCCCGAGCTTCGTCCGCTCGTGCCTCTCGACGGCGGCCGTTTCGCGACGTCGGATCTCAACGATCTCTATCGCCGCGTCATCAACCGCAACAATCGTCTGAAGAAGCTCCTCGAGCTGCGCGCGCCCGACGTCATCGTGCGCAATGAAAAGCGCATGCTCCAGGAAGCGGTCGACGCGCTCTTCGACAACGGCCGCCGCGGCCGCGTGCTGAAGGGATCGAACAATCGTCCGCTGAAGTCGCTCTCCGACACGCTCAAAGGCAAGCAGGGACGCTTCCGCCAGAATCTTCTCGGCAAGCGCGTCGACTACTCCGGCCGCTCCGTCATCGTCGTCGGTCCCGAACTGAAACTGAATCAGTGCGGTCTGCCGAAGAAGATGGCGCTCGAGCTGTTCAAGCCGTTCATCTACCACAAGCTCGAGCAGAAGGGCCTCGTCGGCACGATCAAGGCCGCGAAGGAGCTCGTCGAGCTGCAGACCAACGAAGTGTGGGACGCGCTCGATGAGGTGATCAAAGAACATCCAGTGCTTCTCAACCGCGCACCGACGCTTCACCGCTTGGGCATCCAGGCGTTCGAGCCGGTGCTCGTCGAAGGCAAAGCAATCAAGATTCACCCGCTCGTCTGCACCGCGTTCAACGCCGACTTCGACGGCGACCAGATGGCCGTTCACGTGCCGCTGTCGCCGAAGGCTCAGGTCGAGTCGCAGGTGCTCATGCTCGCGTCGAACAACATCCTCTCGCCGGCGCACGGCAAGCCCCTCGCGGTTCCGTCGCAGGATCTCGTCCTCGGCTGCTACTACCTGACGAAGGAAAAGAAGGGCTCGAAGGGCGAAGGCAAGGCGTTCGGTTCGTTCGATGAAGTCGTCCTCGCGCTGCAGGCCGCCGAAGTCGAGTTGCTCACACCGATCCGCGTGCGCGTCAACGACCGCGTCATCGATCTCACCAAGCAGTTCAACGATCAGGACGTCACGCACGCCGAGATCGAAGAGTACGAGAACAAGCTCCTCACTTCGACCGTCGGCCGCGTCATCTTCAACATGCATCTTCCGAAGGAGCTCCCGTACATCAACGGACTTCTCAAGAAGAAGGGCCTGCAGGAGCTGGTCAACTACACGTTCATCAACTACGGCAACGACATGACCGTCGGCATGCTCGACGCGCTCAAAGACCTCGGCTTCCTCTACGCGACGAAGGCCGGCGTCTCGATCGGCGTCGACGACATGGTCATCCCGGCGAAGAAGCAGGACATCGTCGAAGGCGCCCGCCGTTCGGTGCTCGAAGTCGAGCGCCAGCGTCTCGACGGCGCCATCACCGCCGGTGAGCGCCACAACAAGATCATCGACATCTGGCACCGCGCGACCGAGCAGGTGTCCGACGAGATGTTCTCCGACATGAAGCAGAGCGAGACCCAGCGCGGCGAATTCAACCCGATCTTCATGATGGCCGACTCCGGCGCTCGTGGATCGCGTGAGCAGGTTCGCCAGCTCGCCGGTATGCGCGGACTGATGTCGAAGCCCTCGGGCGAAGTCATCGAGACGCCGATCACCGCGAACTTCCGCGAAGGCCTCTCGGTGCTGCAGTACTTCATCTCCACGCACGGCGCGCGTAAAGGTCTCGCCGACACGGCGCTCAAAACCGCCGACTCGGGATACCTCACGCGCCGTCTCGTCGACGTCGCGCAGGACGTCATCGTCACCGAGCAGGATTGCCAGACGTTCGACGGCATCACGGTTACGCCGATCATGGAAGGCGGCGACATTCTCGAGCCGCTCCGCGATCGCATCGTCGGCCGCGTCGCGCAGGAAGACGTCTACGATCCGCTGACGGGCGAACAGCTCGTCGCGCAGAACGACGAGATCACCGAAGATCTCGCGAACGCGATTCAGGAAGCAGGCATCGAGCAGGTGAAGATCCGCTCAGTGCTCACTTGCGAGACGCGCCGCGGAGTGTGCCGCCGTTGCTACGGACGCAATCTCGCCAGCGGCAAGCTCGTCGAGATCGGCGAAGCGGTCGGCGTCATCGCCGCCGAGTCGATCGGCGAACCCGGCACGCAGCTCACGATGCGTACGTTCCACGTCGGTGGTACGGCGTCGCGCGTTTCCGAGCAGTCGAAGCACGAGGCCACGTCACCCGGCCGTGTGCAGCTCGTCAACGTTTCCGTCGTCACGAACAAGAACGGCGATCTCGTCGTCGTCAACCGCAACGGCAAGCTTCTGATCATGGAAGACACCGCCGCGCGCAAAGGCAAGAAGGGCGAGAAAGCAGAGATCGCCGCCGCCACGCGCGAGAAGGAACGTTACGCGCTCGTCTACGGCGCAACGCTTCGCGTCCGCGACGGTGCGCATGTCGAAGCCGGTCAGCCGCTCGTCGAGTGGGATCCGTTCACGTCCGCAGTGCTCACGGAGCTCGGCGGCAAGGTTACGTTCAAAGACATCATCGAAGGTGAGAACGTCCGCGAAGAGACCGACAAAGTCACCGGTCTCACGCAGATGGTCATCGTCGAGTCCGCGGCCGCGGAGAAGCGCACGCCGACCGTCATCATCAAGGCCGGCGGCAAGGGCGGCGAGGAGAAGAAGTACCTCCTCCCGACCGGCGCTCACCTCATGGTGCACAACGGACAGGAAGTTTATCCGGGCGACATTCTCGCCAAGATTCCGCGCGCCACGACGAAGACGAAGGACATCACCGGCGGTCTGCCCCGCGTCGTCGAGCTGTTCGAAGCGCGCCATCCGCGCGACAAGGCGGTCATCACCGAAGTCGACGGAACCGTGCATCACGGTCCGGTCGTCAAAGGCATGCGCCGCATCATCATCGAGACCGAAGAAGGCACTCGCCACGAGTACAGCGTCCCGCGTTCCGTGCACGTCAACGTGCAGGAAGGCGAGCGCGTGCGCGCCGGCGATCCGCTCATCGACGGTCCGATCGATCCGCATGACGTGCTTTCGGTCCTCGGCATCAAGGAACTGCAGCGCTACCTCGTGGACAAAATCCAGGAGGTCTATCGCTCGCAGTCGGTGCAGATCAACGACAAGCACATCGAAGTCATCTGCCGTCAGATGCTGCGCAGCGTTCGCGTGACGCGCGTCGGCGATACCGACTTCCTCGTCGACGAGCAGGTCGATCGCTTCCGCTTCATGGAAGAGAACGAAAAGGTCATGAATCGCGGCGGCGAGCCCGCGGACGGAGTTCCTCTCCTCCTCGGCATCACCAAAGCATCGCTCTCGACCGACTCGCTCATCTCCGCGGCGTCGTTCCAGGAGACCACGCGTGTTCTCACGGAAGCCGCCATCGCGGGCCGCGTCGATTACCTGCGCGGTCTGAAGGAAAACGTCATCGTCGGCCGCCTCATCCCGGCCGGAACCGGCATGCCGGTCTACCGCAACGTCTTCCTCGAGAAGGACGAGCCACCCGTGATTCAGCCTTCTCTCGAAGACCTGCTTCGCCCGGAGACGGAAGACGAAGACGCGCTTTCGTTGGCGGACTTCGACGACGAGCAGTAAGTCTTATTCGATCGCATGAACTCCTTCGGGCGGCCGCGAGGCCGCCCGAAGTGTTGATTGCCTTCTCTCGTGATAGGTTTTACAGTCGATTGCATTCAGTTATGGAGGTACCGATGAGTCGTCGACGGTGTCGTGTCGCGCTGCTCGCTGCTGTTCTCCTGCTCGTAGCCACGCTACTTCCGGCGCCAGTTCGTCCTGATTGCAACAATCAGCCATATCTCAATTGCGGTTTGACGTGCATGGGCTATGAATGCGTCTTCGTCGTGGGTCCCAATCAGGAAGACCACATGTACGACTACTGCTACAAGGTCGATGATGCCGGCTGCTTGGGTGGAATCCGTCATCCTTGCTGCCCCTGATCCTTCTCCTCGTCGCTACCGTTGCGACGATTACGATGCCCGACCCCTCCACCGGAGTCGTCGACGGCAAGCCGGCAATCCTCGGCTGGCCCGCTGAGTTGCGCGCCGACGGTTACCCAGGCGCGTTGCTATCACCTGAGGCTTGCGACGTTCATCTCGCTCTTTTCGATGAGCCCGAACAGGAACTTCTATTTCCTTGCGGCAGGTGGTTCATTCCGGCGCCGAATCGCTATTCGATGTGGCTCGAGCAGGGCGAAACGATCTCCGGACAGTCGCAGCTCGTAGCTACAGGCGTAGGCGGTTCAGTTGGGCAGCGCAACGTTTATCCGATGCTACCAGCGGGCTACGTCTCGACGGAGGCACACCTCGGCGACGATCAGTCCGCGCGTTTCCTGAATATGAAGCCCGAATACCGCGGCTTTCAGAAATCGGCACGTGGAACCGCAGCGGGCACCCTGATGCGTATGCCGGCCGGCCGCATCACTGGCGGCATTTTCGATCGGAAGAGCGGCGAGGCGATTGCGTTCTTTCGCCCGTTCGACCTCGGTGCGGGACAGCGCGTACGCGTTGCGCCGGTCAAACAAGCGAACGCCGGCGTCTTTGTCGTTCTCAAGTCTCCGCAGGTTCGCCATAAGAAAATCGATCTTGCGTTACACGCAGGTGACCTTGTCATTGCCCCCGACGACATCATCCAAGCCGGAACGAGAAATTACGCGTTCTGGTATTCCGTCAAAGGAACGCGCGCGAAAGTCGAAGTGATCAACGATGTAGTCACGTACGACGGTCCTGACCTTGTCTTGCGTCCGGGTGCGATCACCACTCGGCGCGATGACATGAAACTAAAATCGACCCCTTGATCTCCTTTTTCACTCTTCTCGTGTTGGCGGCGCGCGTCGACGAATGTCACGCCGTCTACGCGCTTCTTCGCGATCCGGAGACACAGATCGTTCTCCCTTGCGAGGCGAAGGCGGGTCTTCCTCGAGATCCATATCGTACGTGGATCGAGCGCGGCGACATGATCTCGCGTCAGCAGCGCGAAGGCGCAGAACTGGTGGCAGCGGCTCGCATCGCGCTGGACCAACTGATCGCGAAGGACAAAGGCGTCCGCTTCATCAACTTCTCCGAAGGGTTCGTCCGACCTGTCGCGGGCGATCAGGCGGCGATTCTGGTGCGCATTCCGCCGGGACGAATCGGCGGTGCGATCGTCGAGCGCAAAACAGGAGACGCGGTGGCATTGATACGCGCAGTGGATGTTGCCGCGGGCACCGTTGCGCGTCGTTCGGCGGAAGGAGCCCCGAAGGGACGCTCCGGCGTTTATCTGGAGATGGCGCTTCCGAAGGAGAAAAAGGGAGTCCTCGAGAAGTTCGCGCTCAGTATCGACGGGCATCTCCGTCTTGCAGACGAGTTCGTCGATGCAGGTTCTCGCGTGTATGCGTTGTGGTTCGACGTGGACGGCCGCAGTGCGAGTCTCATCGTTCGCGGCGCGAATGTTCGATACGCCGGTCGCGACATCGTGCTTCGGCCAGGAAAAATCACGTCAATCCGCGGCGAGTTGCCGCTGAAGCCTTCGCTCGACGTCACCGTGAACGTTGTGGCGAGTAACGTCCCGGCGATGTTTGTGGACGTTGGAGAACGGCGCGTTCCGGCAAAGAACCACGAGACGACTCGAATCGAGTCGCTCGATGCGGCGCCGGTGCGCGTCTTCCTCGAGATCCCGCCGTGGAAAATCGCGCGCATTGCCGACTTGAGCGACGGACGCGATGCGCTCGTCGGCTACGACATCACGCCGATCGAAGTGAGCGGTGTCGTGCACTACGGCAACGATCGTTCAAAGGCGAAGATCGGATTCATGGACCACGATGGTTGGATCGACATCGAGACCGACGACGACGGCGCGTATCACACCGTCCTCTGGTCTCCACGCGATTACGTCACGCGCGTTCTTCCATCCGGCGTCTCCTCACCGTTCATTCAATTGGTGAGGATTGATGAGAGCGGTACTTACGATCTCGACGTTCCGCGATCGCGGTACGTTGTTCGGGTGCGGAATGCTGCAACGGGGACGCCGATCGCGTCGGCGAGTGTGCAGATGGAAAACACATGGACCACGGAGGAGCGCGGGAAGGAGAATGTGGGCCTCAAGATTTCCGCCGACGACAAGGGCGAGGCGGTTCTGCCGCCCTTGCGGCCGGGAACGATTTCCGTACTCGCCGAGGCGAAAGGCTTTCAGCGCTCGAAGCCGCAGCAGGAGTCGGTGAACAACGACGCTGAGCGCACGATCGAAATCGCGCTCGACCCAATCACGGAAACGACCTCGCTCAAGCTCACGTTGGGCGACGGTTCACCCGCCGATGGCGCGGAGCTGATGGCGACGAACAATGATGATGTGATTTGGCGCGGTTCGAGTGATCGTGACGGCTCCGTCGATGTTCCACGATCGGCCCTCGGTGCGCTTCTTCTCATTCGTCACCCGAGGGGCGGCAGCATTGCGCGCGTTTGGGACGGACGGGAGAGTCTGCAGCTTCCGGCCGCGGCGCCGGCGATCACGATTCAAACAGATGACATGCACGCGGCGCAGTTGAGCGTCATCATCGACGGAATGCGCATGAGCGGCATTCGTCTCGCCTTTCTCGCGTCGTCGACTGCAGGCACCGACCGCGATGGACTGTGGAACGCTCGCAATTTGCCGTGTGCGCCGCTGCGTCTGATCGCCTGGAAAAAAGTCGGTCCCGTTGCGATTGCGTCAGGAGCGTACGACGCGCTGGCAACCGCAGTCCCGTGTCCTTCTCCGAATCGAATCGTTCTGCGGCCGATCGATTAAGTTTGTTCACCGAACGCGATGGCAATCTCCGCGAATGCGCTCGCTTTCTTCTTTCGCCCTCGCGTTCCTCATCACATTTGGCTGCGGTCGCACAACAGCAGCGAGGCCGCCCGACGTGTTTTCAACTTGACTTCGCACAGAACGAAGACTAGTTTGTACTACAAACCATGCGCTCATCGAACGATCTTCAGGTCATTCGCGACGTTACCGCGAACCTTTTTTTCTGGCAGGGTCTTCGATTGATCCCGATGGGTGTGGCGCTACTCGCCATTACGTTCATCCTTGGGGGCGCCATTCCTGTACCGAAGGCCCTGGCGATTGTCTTCGCGGTGGTGTTGCTGACGGGAGCTACCGCAATGTCGTCGGCGGTAGGAGCCTACTACCGGCGTGTCTATGGCAGTGTTTCACCCTACCCCGGTCAGCACGCGCAACGCGATCGATGGAAATGGCTTGTCGTTTATCCACTCATGATTGCGGCGACGCTCATCGACATCTTCGCCAGACCAACTCTCTTTGTATCGGGTCTCGTTTGGGCCGCGGCGGTTCTCGCATACCGGATGTCTACGGGGCGGGGCCGCAACCACTACTTTGTGGCTGCTGCGCTCATGGCCGCAACCGCCTTTTTGCCTTGGTTTGGCGTCACCGCTCCAGGCGTGCGAACACTTGATCTTTTTGTCGGTCTCCTCGGCGCCGTCTACATCATCGGCGGGTTGCTCGATCACTTCGAGCTGACGCGCGTATTCCATGAGGTCGAAGAGTGAGACATGAGTAGTCCCTTCGAGCATTTGGCCGAATTGGATCGCCTCATTCATGAGCCGGCGAGACTCGCCATACTCACTGCTCTCTCATCCTGTGGGAGCGCAGACTTTCTGTACCTCCAGCGCCTCACAGGGCTGACGAAAGGCAATCTCTCCGCGCACCTCGCGAAGTTAGAGCACGCAGGCTTGATCGTCATCAGTAAGGGCTACGTTGGTAAGGTTCCCAACACCACGGTGAGGATTACGCGCGAGGGAAATGTCGATGTGAAGGCGCATTGGAAATCGCTGGCTCAACTCCGTAAGCGAAGCCTCGCGTGGCAGCCAGGATGAATTTCAATTCCGAATCGAAGGAGCCATACTCATGCGTGATGTCGTGATCCATTTCTGTCCGGTGTGACCCGTGAAATCCGCAATCGCTGCCAGTGTGGCGGCGCAGCTATCCGGCGACTCGAACCTAGCCGTTACGCGCAAAGAAGGAAGCTTTGGTGAACTTCGCATTTCTGTCGACGGTGAGGATGTCGTCGCTTCCAATCCGCTGTGGTATCCGCGACCTTCATCCGTCGTCGCGAAAGTGAAGGCGTATCTCGACTCCGCGCGGCTCAGTTAGTCGTCAACTAGCAACCGCTTCGTTGCCGCGCCACGTGGATGGCCGGTGATACCCTCCGCGAATGCGCTCGCTTTCTTCCTTCGCTCTCGCGTTTCTCATCGCATTCGCTGCCGTTGCTCAGCAGCCGCCCTCCGTCGAGTCCCGGCTCGCCGCGCAAAACGCGCTCTTCGCTGAGTATTGGGAGACGAGCCTCAAGCTGAATCCGACGCTCGCCACGCAGGTGGGCGACTACCGCTACAACGACAAGCTCGGCGACTTCTCGCTGGCCTCCATCACGCGGCGTCATGAAGTCGATCAGTCGTTCCTGACGCGCATCAAGGCGATCGCGACCGATGGCTTCAGTGAGGAAGACCGCACGTCGCACGATCTCCTCGTGCGTCGCCTGCAGGAGAGCGCTGACGACTGGGATCTCAAGAACTACGAGATGCCGGTGAACGCGATGGGCGGCCCTCACACGGGCCTGGCCGATCTGCCGAATGCCGTGCCGCTCGATTCGGTCAAGCACTACGAGGACTACATCGCGCGTCTTCATCAGATCCCGACAGCGCTGCTTCAAACGGAGGAAGTGCTCCGTCAGGGTGTGAAGGATCATCTCGTGATGGTGAAGTTCCTCGCGGAGAAGGTCCCGGCGCAGGCGAACGGAATCGTCGCGTCGAATCCGTTCCTCACGCCGATCAAGAAAATGCCGGAGAGTTTTTCCGACGCCGACAAGAAGAGGCTGACGGAAGCGATCACGACGACGGTCGAAAAGGAAGTGCTCCCCGCGTACAAGCAGTTCGCATCCTTCATCACGACCGACTACATCCCGAACGGACGCGCGACGCTGTCGATCGAGAGTCTGGCCGGCGGGAAGCGCCGTTACGAAGCCGCGATTCGGCGATTCACGACGACGAATCTCTCACCGGCTGAGATCCACAAGATCGGATTGTCGGAGTACGACCGCATCGTCGCCGAGATGACTGCGCTCGCGAAAGCGAACGGCTATGACGATCTCGCCGCATTCCGCGAGCACATTGAAAACGATCCGAAGTACAAACCGGCGTCCGCGCAGGCGATCGTCGACGACTTCGATCGCTACATCAAACAGATGCGCCCGAAGTTGTCGCAGCTGTTCACGGTGATTCCGTCGGCGCCTGTGACCGTCGAGCCCATTCCGGAGTTTCAGAAAGGTGCGGCCACGCACTACCAGACCGGCACGCCGGACGGGAAGCGTCCCGGCCGCGTCAGCGTCGCCGTTTCGGATTTCAAGAACCGCATGCTGATCAACGACGAAGCGGTCGCGTATCACGAAGGCATCCCCGGCCATCACATGCAGTTGTCGATTCAACAGACGCTCACCGGTCTCCCCGAGTTCCGCAAGCACGGCGGCAACTCGGGATACACGGAAGGTTGGGCGTTGTACGCCGAGGAGCTGGGGAAGGAAGTCGGCTTTTATCAGGATCCGGGTTCGGACTACGGACGTTTGCGATCGGAGCTTTTCCGCGCCGTGCGCCTCGTCGTCGACACCGGCATTCACGACATGAACTGGAGCCGCGATCAAGTCGTCGAGTTCATGCGCAAGTCGCACGCGGTCGACGAGCCGACAATTCAATCGGAGACGGATCGCTACATCTCGACGCCCGCGCAAGCCTGCAGCTACAAACTCGGACAGCTGAAGATCCGCGAGCTGCGCAAGCGCGCGACGCAGCAACTCGGCGTAAAGTTCGATGAGCGCAAGTTCCACGACGCCATCCTCGGCGGCGGCAGTCTTCCGCTCGACGTGCTCGATGAGCGAATCACGCGCTGGATCAACGCACAGAAGTAGCCGGAGCGAATGCTCTTCACTAAGTTCCTTCGAGATGGTGTCCGAAGCGGCGCGATCACGCAAAGCGTCCGCGTGTGGATGGGGCCGAAGGTAACGGCAGGAAAGCGATATCGATTCGAAGCCGGCGAAATCGAAATCGATTCGATCACCGAGATCACGATGGATGACATCACGCCGGCTCTTGCGCGCGCGTGCGGCTTTGCGAGCGTGGCCGATCTGCTCAAAGTCGCAAAGCACGGCCGCGGCGAGAACGTTTATCTCGTGAAGTTTCACTACATCCCGCCGAGAGGCTCGCGCCGGACGCCATGATAGTGTTCGGCCGATGTCGCAACTGGTCGTTCGCGCGTTTTCAATCTCGATCGACGGCTACGGCGCCGGGCCGGATCAGAGTCTCGAACATCCGCTAGGTGTCCGCGGTCCTGAATTGTTCGACTGGTTTTTTCACACCCGCACGTGGAACGCGATGTATGGAACCGGCGAGGGCGAGACAGGCGTCGACGATGACTTCTCCGCGAAGTCGTTCGAGAACATCGGCGCCTGGATCCTCGGCCGCAACATGTTCGGGCCGATTCGTGGTCCGTGGCTCGATGAGAATTGGCGCGGATGGTGGGGCGATGAGCCGCCGTATCACGTGCCGGTCTTCGTGCTGACGCATCACGCGCGCGAGCCGCTGACGATGAAAGGCGGCACCACGTTTCACTTCGTCACCGACGGAATCGAAGCGGCGCTCGAGCGAGCGAAGGGGGCGGCGAACGGCAAAGACGTGCGCGTCGGTGGCGGTCCGGCGACGATCCGCCAGTATCTGCGCGCGCGACTGATCGACGAGCTGCACCTGGCGATTGCACCGGGACTGATGGGACGCGGCGAACATCTCTTTCACGATCTCGACATGCACGCGCTCGGCTACGAGTGCGTGGAGCACATCGCCGGTAAACGCGCTGCCGCACACGTGATTCTGCGAAGGCAATGATCCGACGACTCGCGTTCGCGCTTCTCTTCGCGGCGACCGCCTTCGCGCAAGACAAACCGATCGTGATCGCCGCGTCGACGCTGCTCGATGGCCGCGGCAACGTCGTTCACGACACGCGCGTCGTCGTCGAGCACGGAAAAATCGTGCGCATCGATCCGAAGGCATCGCCGGTCACGATCGATCTTCGCGGACTCACGGTGATGCCCGGCTTCATCGACACGCACGTTCACGTGAGCTGGCATTTCAACCAGAGCGGCGTGCTCGCACAGAAAGATGAAACGCCCGAGGAACAGGAGTGGGCGGCGCTGCAGATGGCGAGCAACGCGTGGAAGGATCTGCGCGCCGGTTTCACGACCGTGCAGAGCCTCGGCGCGAACACGGAGAAGCCGCTTCGCGATGCGATCGATTGCGGCGACATTCCCGGATCGAAGATCCTCACATCATTGCAGCCGATCGCCGACGCGACGCTCACCATCGATCAAATTCGCGAGCGTGTGCGCGCGCTGAAAGCCGCCGGTGCGGACGTCGTCAAGATCTTCGCGTCCACGGGCCTGGGTTCCGGCGGCAAGCCGACGTTTTCGCAGGAGCAGTTGAACGCCGCATGCGGCGAAGCGAAAGCGGCCGGACTGCGCTCGGTCGTTCATGCGTTCGGCCACGCCGTCGGCATGGCGGCGCTTGCGGGATGCACGGCAGTCGAGCACGGACTCCTCGCCGGCGACGACGATCTGCGCGCCATGGCGGAGCACGGAACGTACTTCGATCCGCAGGTCTCGCTCGTCTTCCGTAACTACATCGAGTTGCGCGAGCACTACCCGAATCTGAAAGACGAAACGATTCAGATTCTGCGCGACGCGATCCCGCAAGCCGACGCGCTCGTCGAGCGCGCGATGAAGATCCCGAACTTGAAGATCGTCTTCGGAACCGACGCCGTCGCGGGCGCGCACGGGCAGAACGCGCGCGAGCTCGTGGCTCGCGTGCGCGAGGCGCACATGCCGCCGATGCGCGTGCTCGTCGGCGCCCACTCGCTCGCTGCTGAATCCCTCGGCATGGCGGACAAGATCGGCGCGGTTGCGCCCGGCCTCGACGCGGACATCATCGCCATCGATGGCGATCCGATCGCAGACATCACCGCGACGCAGCGCGTCGTGTTCGTGATGAAGGGTGGCGTGATTGTCACGCGCTGATCGTCCGCATCTTTCTACGTCCTGGAGTCGAACGATCGCTCGGCACTCTGGTGCTCTCCTCACCACGTAGAAAAATTGCCTTCTTCAATTTGCCGAGGGAGCCTCGGTGGGCGGCGATTGCTGCCGCGGAAGGAGCATCGAGAATGAAGTACTGGATCAACACCGTCTCTCTCGCGCACGTCGAACGCGGCGTCGAGGGCGGATTCACGCAGGCGAACCATGGAAAGGCGGCGGGGCTGAAGCGGATGCAGAACGGCGATCGCATCGTCTTCTATTCGCCGCGCACGGATTACCCCGACGGCGAACCTTTGCAGCGATTCACCGCGATCGGGACCGTCATCGATGACGAGCCGTTTCAGGTCGAGGTCTCGCCGGACTTTCGTCCGTGGCGTCGGCGCGTGAAGTTCGATGCGTGCTCGGATGCGCCGATTCGTCCGCTGATCGAGTCGCTCGATTTCATTCGCAACAAGAAGAGCTGGGGCTTCACGTTCCGGCGCGGACTGTTCGAGATCGGCGCCGGCGACTTTGCGAAAATCGCCGGCGCGATGTCTTCAGTTGCCGTGCTCGTAGGTGACGCCGAGGCGCAGCGTGCCCCATGAGTTTCTGCGCACCCAGCGCGCCGACGCCTCGACGGAGTGATCGTGATAGTTCGGATCGTTGCCGAACGCCGGTGATCCGGGCTGCACGTTCCGTTGGCGCGACACGAGGCGTCCCTCGAATTCGAGACGCGATGCGCCGAGCTTTCGTGAATAGCCGCCCTGGAGGATCTCGTACGCGGGATGCCATCGCACATCGTTCGGCAGCACTCGCGGATTCTGGCGATTCTCGACGTCCGCCCATCCGCCGAGAACGCCTGCGGAGACGGAGTTGAGCTCCGACAACTTCCAATAGTGCAACGCGGCGAAATCGAAACCGCTCGCGTCGACATGAAGTGCGTCCGCCTCGAAAAGCTTGGGCGGTTTTGCGGAGTGAAAGTCGGCGCGGTCTTCCATCCAGCGCGACGGCGCGATGCGAACGAACGTTCCGCTCGCGGGCGCGTACGGTTCGTTCGTCGTGTTGTACGTCCACGCGACCGTGATCGCGCGTTGCGCCTGCAGGCGGCGATAGTCCGTTCCCAGGATTCGCAGCGTGTCTCTGCGGAACAACGTGTCTTCCCAATCGACGGTGATCGTCTGATTCGCATTCAGCGGAACACCAACGATCAACTCCGGAGTAAAGAGATGTTCCGCGACCGAGTCGACCGGCACGCGCACGTTCAACGTCGCAAACACGTGCGTACCGAAAAGATCCTGGCGCGTGTATCCGATCTCGTACGCGGAGTAATTCGTTCCGAACTCGCGGCGGTTTCTCAGCACCGTCATCGCAAAGTGCGCGTTGCTCCCGTTGGTGCCGAGGAACCAGCGCGCGCCGAGTGCTGCGTTCTTCCAATCGGTGGTGAAGTCGGAGTAGTCGTAGTCGAACGCATCGTGACTCTTGTCGAGGTCGATCCCACGCGCGTCGACGAGAAAAGAGAACTGCCTCGACTCCGTCACGTTGATGACGACGACGCCATTCGCGAGTGTGTAGTCCGCCCAAACGAGGAACGGCAGATGTCGCAGACGCGCGACTGCGTTTCGCACGTCGTCTTCCGTGTAACTGCCGCCTTCGTGCAACAGCGTTTCTGCGACGATCGCTCGAGTCGAGAAACGATGGGCGTTCCGAACTTCGATGCGCTCGATGACGAAGCGCGATTCCTGGGCGTGCATTGAACCTGAAATGCAGACGAATACGAACGCGGCGACCAGCCGTCGGATCATGAGTGGAGACCTCCGGGCTGCATAGGAGGCAGGGCGAATGCCGGATTTGCGCGATCCATTGACGACATGCAAACCACTGACGTGATGTGATTTGAACGTTTTCGAGCGCGCGCAGCCACAGGCGTTGCAGTACGCGAATCCCTACACAGGTGTCAGTTTTTCTCGGACACCGCGGAGCGTCCGGCGCGGAACAGCGTCGCGCTGATTGCGAGTGCGATCAACACGCCGATGACGATCGCGATCGGACCGCTGACGTATGTGAAGTCCTTCGCCGCGAAGTGAACGCGCGCCAGCGATGCGGAGAACTTCGGCGAGTAGCTGGAGAGACCGATGACGCCTGCGATGGCGACGCCGACGAGACCTTCGCCGGCGATCATGCCGGACGCGGCGAGGATGCCGGGATCGCTGTCGTTCGCTTTCGCGTCGCGCTTTGCGTCGACCATCCGTCGCACGATTCCGCCGACGAACACCGGCGCGAGCGTCGACAGCGGAAGATAAATGCCGACCGCGAACGAGAGTCCCGGCAGTCCGGCGATGATCGCGCAGATCGACAAGCCCGCGCCCGTGCCGACGAGTCCCCACGGCAGCGAGCCGGAGAGAACGCCTTCGATCACCGTCTTCATCAGCGTCGCTTGCGGCGCGGCGAGATCGGGCGATCCGAACGTGAACACCTTGCCGAGAAGAAGAACCGTTCCAGCGATCGCCCAGCACGCGAATGCGGCGCCGATGAACTGTCCCAACTGTTGTCGCGCCGGCGTTGCGCCGACGAGAAAACCCGTCTTGAGATCCTGCGAGATGTCGCCCGCTTTCGACGCCGCGATGCAGACGACGGTGCCGACGGTGAGAATCGCCGCGCGCGCGGACGGATCGCTCCAGCCGCAAAGCACGAACACGACGGAGACGCCGAGGAGCGTCACGAGCGTCATCGCCGAAGTCGGATTCGACGACACGCCGATCAATCCGACGATGCGCGATGACACGACGACGAAGCAGACGCCGAAAATCGCGACGCCGATCGCTGCGACGA
>Ga0105245_10002059_pt1 | contig 18233 bp, 17 predicted proteins | sample KBSM54metaG_FD_81523 | JGI IMG/M metagenome (GOLD analysis project Ga0105245, IMG submission 81523) | Miscanthus rhizosphere microbial communities from Kellogg Biological Station, Michigan, USA - KBS M5-4 metaG | ecosystem: Host-associated > Plants > Roots > Rhizosphere > Soil | place...
CTCTTCCCCCTGCAGATCTGCAATCCCGACCGTCCCGAGAACGACATCGTGCGCACCGTGCTCGCGGTCGACCGCGACAAGGGCTCCATGACCTTCGCCGGCGACGTGCCGGAAGGCTGGACCGCACAGCTGATGCGCGGCAACTTCGACCGGCTTTCGGCCGGTGCCGCCGATGCGGCGCGCCAGGCCCACCCGGGTGTCGGCGAGAGCGACACCGTCGCGATCCTGGTGAGTTGCATCGGGCGCCGGCTGCTGATGGGCCAGCGCGCCACCGACGAGCTCGAAGCCGCCGGCAGCGAGCTCGGCAGCGGCACCTTGCGGTTCGGCTTCTACTCCTATGGCGAAATCTCGCCGCACGCCGCCTCGGGCGCGTGCGAGCTCCACAACCAGACCATGACCGTGACGGCCTTCCACGAGGCCGCATAGCGGATTCATCCGGCGCAAGGATTGCACCGTTGCACAAGCTGTTCAGCAAACTTCTGACCAAGGCCACGCGCCCTGCCGGCGACGTCGACACCGCCGTCCTGGGCGATCTCGTCAGCCGCGCCTTCGAGGAAGCCGACCAGGATCGCCGGCGCACCGACCGCTCGATCCGCCTGATGGTGGATGAACTCGAGCAGCTCACCCGCGGGCTCGAAAAGACCGTCCAGCAGCGCACGCTCGAGCTCGACCGGCGCGAACGCGAGCTGCGCGCGCAGAGCGGCCGCTTCGAAGCCGCGGTCAATCACATGTCGCAGGGCCTGGTGATGTTCGACAACGAAGGCCGCGTCGTGGTCTGCAACCAGCGCTACCTCGACATGTACAAGCTCACGCCGGATCAGGTGCGGCCGGGCTGCACCATGATGGATCTGCTGCTGCAGCGTCGCGATTCCGGAACGTTCGAGGGTGATCCGACCAAGGGTTCGACGCAGTTGATGGAAGATCTCAAGACCGGCCGGCTCGCGAGCCGCATCATCGACCTGCCCGACGGCCGCGCCATCTCGATCGTCGGCCGCAACACGCCCGACGGCGGCTGGATCGCGACGCACGAGGACATCACCGAGCGCCGGCGCGCCGAGCGCAAGGTGACGCAACTCAAGCCCGACGAAGCGCCGCTGATCGCGGCCGAGTAAGCCTGCACAGCTTGTCCGCGCGCGCCCGGCACACTCTGCCGGCGTTGAACACGCCTGCCCGCACGCCATTTCCGCTCGTCTGCAAGGCGCCAAAATCGCGCTGGCGGAAGGGCATTTCGGGCCACAGAATCGAGGCCTTCCGGAGGCCTCGTAAGGGGGACAAAAAATACATCAAATCAATGGCTTAAAGCCCTTCTTTTTCCCTAGGCGATCCCCATATTTCGTGTCACACAAAGTCAGTGATTCTGGCCCCCTTTTCACTCTGATTCGAAGCGAAATTCTTATGGCCGAACCCGCCCGCCAAACCGGTCCTTCGTCGCTCCCGGCAAGTTCCGATTACGGCGCTGACGCGATCAAGGTTCTCAAAGGACTCGACGCCGTTCGCAAACGGCCGGGCATGTACATCGGCGATACCGATGACGGCTCGGGCCTGCATCACATGGTCTACGAAGTCGTCGACAACGCCATCGACGAGGCGCTGGCCGGCTTCGCGAAGGAAGTGACCGTCACGCTCAATCCGGACGGATCCTGCACCGTGATCGACGACGGCCGCGGCATCCCGACCGACATCCACAAGGGCGAAGGCGTGTCGGCGGCCGAGGTCATCATGACCCAGCTGCACGCCGGCGGAAAATTCGACCAGAACTCCTACAAGGTTTCCGGCGGTCTGCACGGCGTCGGCGTGTCGGTTGTCAACGCGCTGTCGAGCTGGCTCAAGCTGCGCATCTGGCGCGACGGCAAGGAGCACGCCATGGAATTCCGCGACGGCCTCGCCGTCGCACCGCTCGCCGTCGTGGCCGAGGCCAGCGACAGGCATGGAACGGAAGTGACCTTCCTGCCGTCGACCGCCACCTTCACGATGACCGAATTCGACTGGGCGACGCTGGAACATCGCCTGCGCGAGCTGGCGTTCCTCAATTCCGGCGTCCGCGTCGTGCTGGCCGATCAGCGCCATGCCGTCGAGAAGCGCGAGGAGATGATCTACGAGGGCGGTGTCGAGGCCTTCGTCAAATATCTCGACCGCAACAAGACCCAGCTCGTGCCTCTGCCGATCATGGTGCGCGCCGAGCGCGACGGCATCGGCGTCGAGTGCGCGCTGTCGTGGAACGACGGCTATCACGAGTCGGTTCTGTGCTTCACCAACAACATCCCGCAGCGCGACGGCGGCACCCATCTCGCCGGCTTTCGCGGCGCGCTCACGCGCCAGGTCACCAGTTATGCCGACCGCGGCGGCGCCGCGCGCAAGGACAAGGTCGCGCTCACCGGCGACGACTGCCGCGAAGGCCTCACCGCCGTGTTGTCGGTAAAGGTGCCCGATCCCAAGTTCTCCTCGCAGACCAAGGACAAGCTCGTTTCCTCGGAAGTGCGCCCGGTGGTCGAGGGCGTGCTCAATGAAGCGCTCAACGACTGGTTCGAGCAGCATCCCTCCGAAGCCCGCATTATCGTCGGCAAGGTGATCCAGGCCGCGGCAGCGCGCGAGGCCGCCCGCAAGGCGCGCGAGATGACGCGCAAGAGCGCGCTCGGCATAGCCTCACTGCCCGGCAAGCTCGCCGACTGCCAGGAGCGCGACCCGGCGAAGTCGGAACTGTTTATCGTCGAGGGCGACTCGGCCGGCGGCTCCGCCAAGCAGGGCCGCAACCGCGAGTTCCAGGCGGTGCTGCCGCTGCGCGGCAAGATCCTCAACGTCGAACGCGTGCGCATGGACAAGATGCTGTCCAGCCAGGAGATCGGCACGCTGATCACCGCGCTCGGCACCGGCATCAGCGACGACTTCAATGTCGAGAAGCTGCGCTACCACAAGATCATCATCATGACCGACGCCGACGTCGACGGCGCACATATCCGCACGCTGTTGCTGACGTTCCTTTATCGGCAGATGCGCGCGCTAGTCGATCAGGGCTACGTCTACATCGCGCAGCCGCCGCTCTATAAAGTCTCGCGCGGCAAGTCCGAGCAGTATCTCAAGGACGAGCGCGCGCTCGAGGATTACCTGATCGAAGCCGGGCTCGAGGACGCCGCGCTGCTGCTCGCCAACGGCGAGACCCGCGCGCGCGCCGACCTGCGCACGCTGGTCGAACAGGCCCGCTCGATCCGCAACATCCTGCATGGCCTGCACAGCCGCTATAATCGTCATGTCGTCGAACAAGCGGCGATCGCCGGCGTGCTGCGTGCCGACATTTTCGCCGATCCGAAGACCGCGGCTGCGGCTGCTGAATACATCGCCAAGCGGCTCGACCGGCTCGCCGACGAAACCGAGCGTGGCTGGCAAGGCAACTTCGAGGAAGGCGCCGGCTTCCAGTTCGAACGCACGGTGCGTGGCGTCAAGGAAGTCGCGATGATAGACCAGCCGCTGCTCGGCTCGGCCGATGTGCGCAAGCTCGATGAGTTCGCCGCAACCCTGCAAAGCGTCTACGAGCGCAAGGGCACGCTTCGCCGCAAGGACGACGAGACCGCGATCCACGGCCCGGTCGGCCTGTTCGAGGCGGTCATCGCCGCCGGGCGCAAGGGCATTGCGCTGCAGCGCTACAAAGGCCTGGGCGAGATGAACCCCGAGCAGTTGTGGGAGACGACGCTCGACCACAACGCGCGCTCGCTGCTGCAGGTGAAGGTCAAGGAAATCGACGAGGCCGACGACATCTTCACCAAGTTGATGGGCGATGTGGTCGAGCCGCGCCGGATATTCATCCAGGACAACGCGCTGGCGGCCAGCGTCGACGTGTAGTCGTTACAGATTGGCAGGGTCCAATGCCGCTGCTGATGGGTCTATCGATCACCGTAGGTTCCCTCTTCGTGCTGTACGGCATCGAGCGAATTTTGTTTGGCAACTCCCATGGCGGCGCTTTGCGCATGCTGCTGTCGTCGCTCTTCTTCCCCCTGTCCTGAATCCCTTCGCCATTCCGCCGGAGTATGAGCGGCGGACAACTGTCGTATCTCCCGCCCGCTATTGCCCCTGCCCGCGCCTTGCGGCACGCTTCGGCATCCCGGGAGAACGCCATGGCCACATTCACCATTCAGCCGCACGGACGCCTGCAGGAGTGGATCGCACACGAGAAGGGCTACTTCCGTGACGCCGGACTCGATTACGAGTTTGGCCAGCGCCCCTGGGCCAACAACGAGAAGCAGGTCGACGCCTCGGGCAATGTCGCAGAGATCAAGTCGGGCGCATTCGAGGCCTACCAGAAAGCCGGCGGCAACAAGGGCGTGAAGTCGGACATTTCCTGCGCCTGCCACTGGGCGGTGAACCAGGCGTCGTCGCACAAGATCGGCACCATGTGGGGCAAGTCCTACGTGGTCACGCCCGGCGGCGTGATGGTGCCGCCCGATTCAAAGATCACCAAGCCCGAGGAACTCGCCGGCCAGGAGATCGCGGTCGGCTACCACTCCGGCAGTCACTTCACGACGCTGCAGGCGCTCGAGCCGTTCGTGAAGAACGACGACGTGAAGCTCAAGTTCGTCGGCATGCCATGGGCGCGCGTCGACGTGGCGATCGACCGCGACGTGCCGGCGACCAGTGTGTGGGGGCTGACGTTCCAGGCGCTCGAACACATGGGCTTCCGCAAGATCGTCGATACGACCTTCATGATCGGCTTCATGTTCCCGACGACCGTCGATCAAGGCGACGTCGAGAAATACATGGGCGCGATGAAGCGCGCCCAAATGGACCTTGATCTCGAACCCGAGAAGCACAAGCACCATTATTTGAAAGAGATCCCCGAGCGCTATCAGGGCAAGGTGGACGTGCGGCGCTTCTCGACCGGCGAGCGCATCGTGTTCCTCCCCTACACCGAGGAGATGTTCGCCAAGACGCAGGCCTGGATGCAGGCGCGCGGCATCTTCGAGGAACGCGCCCCGGTGCTCGACTACGCGAGCGCAGTGGCGGCCTGACGCTTCGTCCTACTTCCGGATCGACCTCGGATCGCGCGGCGGCCAGCGGCCGGCCTCGGCGAGCGCGATAAAATCCGCCACCGTGCGGTTGAACAGGTCCGGCTCTTCCAGGTTCATGCCGTGGCCGGTCTTCGGGAACATGGCGAGACCCGAGGTCGCGATCGCGCGCTTGAGGAACAGGCTCGGCTCGATACAGGCGTCGTCCTCGTCGCCGACGATGATCAAGGTCGGCAGCGTGATCTTCCGGATGTCCGCCTCGAAGTCATAGATCGACGGCCGCTGGCCCTGGAACCCGCGCATGACGTTGGCAGACCCTTGTGCGTCGTGCTGCGAGAACTGCGCGGCAAACTCGGCGTAGCCGCGCGGGTCCTTGATTTCGAGCGGAACGCGGCCGGGGCCGAGCCCGTAAGTCTTGGCCACGGCGGCCGATCCCAGGGTCTCGAACTGCTTCGCGTTCGCCTCGTTGCCCTTGCGGAACTCCTCCAGACGGTCGCGCTCCGAGCCCGAACCAGTGCCCGCGAGCGTGAGCGACAACGCCCGGCCGGGGTGGTTGAGCCCCACATGCAGGGCCGTATATCCGCCCATCGACAGGCCGACGATGTGCGCCTTGGCGATCTTGAGATGGTCGAGCATGTCGACCGCGTCGGTCATGAAATTCTTGTAGCTGTAGGCCTCCGGCGGCGGAATGTCGGAAGGCGTGTAGCCGCGCGCGGCATAGGCGATGCAGCGGTGGCGCCGTCCAAAGTAGCGCATCTGCATTTCCCAGCTGCGATGGTCGCCGCCGAACTCATGCACGAACAGGATCGGCGTGCCCGAGCCGACTTCCTCGTAATGCAGGCGAACCTTGTCACGCGTGGTGGCGAACGGCATGTGAGCTATCCTTTGCGCATGTCCTTGTCGGAAAACCGGCAGCCACTTTTCCGGGACGTGCGCTAGTCGTCCTCGAATGGCAATCCGACGTAATTCTCAGCGATAGTTTTGCCGCCGGCTTCCGAATTGGAAATGTAATCGAGCTCGGCCAGCTGAATCTGGCGCTCGAAGGGCGTGTGCTCCGGAAAGCGGTGCAGCAGGTAGGTCATGTAGTTCGAGAAGCGCACGGTCTTCCACACTCGCCGCAGACAGATCTCGGAATAACGATCGAGCCGCGCAGTCGCGCCGGTGCGGTAGAACTCGCTGAGCGCCCGCGCCAGGACGCGCACGTCGGCAACGGCGAGGTTGAGGCCCTTCGCGCCCGTCGGCGGCACGATGTGCGCGGCATCGCCCGCGAGGAACAGCCGCCCGTGCTGCATCGGCGCCGCCACGAACGAGCGCAGCGGTGCGACGTTCTTCTGGAAGATCTCGCCCTCGATGATCTCGGCCTTGTTGTTGTCATCCATACGCTTGTGCAGCTCGTCCCAGAACTGCGCGTCGGACCAATTGTCGGGGTCCTCGTCGATCGGAACCTGCAGGTAATGACGGGAGATTTTCGGCGTGCGCCGGCTGCACAGGGCGAAGCCGCGCTCGTTGTTGGCGTAGGTCATCTCCTTGATCGGCGGCGAGTGCGAAAGAATGCCGAACCAGGCGAACGAATAGATGCGATCGTAAAGCGTGAGTATGCCCTCGGGAATCGCCGGACGGCTGATGCCGTGAAAGCCGTCGCAGCCGGCGACGAAATCGCACTCGAGCGTCTCGTCCTTGCCGTTGAGGCGATAGCGGATCGACGGACTTTTGCCCGAGATGCCCTCGATCGCGTGCGCCTCGGCTTCGAACACGATCTGACCGCCCTGGGCGAGGCGCGCGGCGATCAGGTCCTTCACCACCTCCTGCTGGGCATAGATCGTGACGTGGCGTCCATCGGCAAGCTTGGGAAAGTCGAGATGAATCAGCTTGCCGCTGAACCGGATGTCGAGCGCATGATCCTCCATCGACTCTTTGAGCAGACGCTTGTCGAGCCCGAGCTCGTGCATGACGTCGACGGTGCCGGACTCGAGGACGCCCGCGCGCACGCGTTCCTCGACGTAGGAGCGGCTCCGGCCTTCGAGGATCACGCTCTCGATGCCGGCGCGATGCAGCAGGTGGGCCAAAAACAGACCCGCCGGCCCCGCGCCGATGATGCCAACCTGTGTTCGCATGGTGTTTTAACGTCCGGGCAAGACCAGAAATTTCGGCGATGTCGGCAAGGTTGCGCGCGAGACGACAACCGAGGGAATGTCGGACATCTCGACAGTGTAGTCCTGACGCACGCGCTCGAGGAAGCGGTTGAGCGTGTGCATGCTGAAGTAATGCATCGGGATCATCAGCGGGGCCTTGATCGATTTCAACACGTCGACCATGCCGTCCATGTCGAGCGTGAACGAACCGTCGACCGGCACTAGTACGACGTCAACGCGCCCCATCTCGTTGAGCTGCTGCTGGGTCAGCGTGTGATGCAAATGGCCGAGATGCGCGATGCAGAGCGTGCCGATCTCGAAGATGAAGATCGAATTGCCGTGGCGGATCGTGCCGCCACCGCCCCAATCGCGGATATTGGTGGCGACGCTGCGGATGTGGACGTCCTGATACTGCACGTCATAGCCGGTCGGCTTGCCGTCATCGCGCCAACCGCGCAGCACATGCTTGATGCCGGGATCGGGATGGTCGGTGTAATGCGTGGTGTGCGCCCGGTTCATCGTCACGATGTCGGGCAGAAGCGGCGGCTTGACGTAATCGTTGTAGTCGGTGGCAATGCGAACGAGCTTCGCGCTCTCGATCAGGAACGTCGAATGGCCGATGTAGGTCAGCCGCGCCTGGTCCTGCGTCAGCGCCGCCGGCATGACGCGCGGCCGGTTGCCAGCGACGAGGCCGGGGCAGAATTCGACCTTCATTTCCGGCTTGGCGGGATCCTGCTTGGGCGCCGGGGCCTGCGCGAGCAGCGGAGCGGTAACGGCAAGCCCTGCCACCACCGCCAGCACAGTTCGCGCACCCAGGATCATGCGATCGCGCCTCCGATGTGCGCAGCATAGCGCACCTCGGAGGTCGATTCACCCGCGCATGCCGGGGATTCCCGGCGCACAAGCGCAGCAATGTGGAGATTGGGCGCGGGACGGCCCCGCGCCTGGAGTTCAGCGAGCGACGATCAGGCCGCGGCTGGTGACGACGACCCAGCGGCCGTTGTCGCGGCGGATCGCTTCGACCCGGCCGCCGCCCGGCAGCGGATCGCCGACCTCGACTTCCATCAGGCCCATGCGGCTCTGCACGATGGCGGCGCCGCCCTGCACGCTGTGCAGGATCCAGCCGGGCATGACCGGCAGGCGCGCAAGGTCCTTGTTCGGCACCGGCGCCGAACCCGGCGCGGGTGGTACTGATCCGGTGATCTCCACCGGCGGTGCGGAGGCCGTACGCGGCGCCGCGACCGGCGATGCGGCCGGCACGGTGGCCGGCGGAATCGGCGCAATGGCCGCGCGCTTCTCCAGCCGATCGACGGCATCAGCAATGCGCGCCAACCGCGACGCCGGCTCGACCTGCGCGCGCTCAGTGCGATCGAGGCGTTCGGTCAGGCGCGTGACCTGTCCGCTGGCGGATTTGGCCGAAGCTTCGGCGCTCGCCTTGAACGCAGCTAACTCGCTGCTCAGACGAACGATCGACTCCTGCAACGTTCCGGCATCGGCGCTCGCCTGCGGCGCGATCGCGCGCTGCAGCCCGAGTGTTCCGATGGCTCCGGCGATGACACCGGCGCCGACCGCGAGCGCGAGCGACGCCGCGAGCGAGGAAATTTTCGTCAGCCGCCAGTTCGGCAACCGCCGTGCGGTCTTGCGGACTTCTTCGGCGGGCCCGGCCTGCTCGCCCTGCGGCTTGACCGCGGCGAGGGTGAGAGCAGTGCTCGGCTTGAGTGTCGGCTCGGCGCTGGCGGACGTCGCGGGCGCTGGTTCGCCCTGCTCCGGCACCAGCGACGGCGAGTCGATCTTTGGAATGTTCGCGGGGCCGACGGCGTTGTCATGTCCGGCGGCGGGATTGGCCTTATCCGGCTGGCTGCTCGCGTCCATGGCGGTCTCCCGATTGGTCGATTCACCAATCGGTAACCATGTTTGCTTACTAATTCGTTACCAAGCCGGCAAAGCCCGCGTTTTCAGGCCTTTAGGCCGTTCTCAGCGGCGAGCGTCTTGAGCGATTTCTCGGGCCGGGCGCCCATGTGCTGGATCACTTCGGCAGCCGCGAGCCCGCCGAACTTGCCGCAGGTCATGTGATCGGCCCCACGCGCCAGACCGAACAGGAAGCCTGCCGCAAACAGGTCGCCTGCTCCCGTCGTGTCCACGAGCTTGTTGATCGGGAACGCCGGCACCGCGGTGACCTTATCCTTGGTGAGCACGACGCAACCCTTTTCGCTGCGCGTGACCGCGGCAAGCTTGGCGTCCTTGCGCAGCGCCACCGCCGCGCTGTCGAAATCGGAGGTCTGGTAGAGGCTCTTGAGCTCACTTTCGTTGGCGAACAGGAGATCGACGGTGCCGCTGCGCACGAGTTGCAGGAACTCGTCGCGAAAGCGATCGACGCAGAACGCGTCCGACAATGTCAGCGCCACCTGGCGGCCAGCATCATGCGCGGCCTTGGCAGCTTTCACAAAGGCTTCCTTGGCGTCCTTGGGATCCCAGAGATAACCCTCGAGATAGGTGATCGCGGCGTCGCCGATCATCTTCGGATCGATGTCGCGCGGATGCAGGTTCTGCGCGGCTCCGAGGTAGGTGTTCATGGTGCGCTCGCCATCCGGCGTCACCAGCACGTAGCAGCACGCGGTCGCCGGACCGTCGGTCGCGGCCTTGGTGTCGAAGGCAACGCCGGCAGCGCGGATATCGTGCGCAAACACCTTGCCGAGCCCATCGTCCTTCACCTTGCCGACGAAAGCAGCCTTGCCGCCGAAGCTTGCGAGCCCGACAATCGTGTTGGCGGCCGACCCACCCGAGCTCTCGATCGCAGGACCCATGGCCTTGTAGATCGACGCCGCGCGGCCCTCGTCGATCAGGGACATGCTGCCCTTGTTCATCTGCTGCTTGAGCAGAAAATCGTCGTCCGTGCGCGCGATCACATCCACGATCGCGTTGCCAATGCCGAGTACGTCGAAGCGGGTGTTTGCCATGATGGCCTTTGCCGGTAGGAGAAAAGCGCGCGCACTATAACGGCCGTCGGCAGGGGTGCAACGATCGTTTGCAGCCTGCCCGCTGCTTGTGCGTTTCTTCGCCGCGGCGGCGTGAACCATACTTTGTAACGCAACCGGACGGGGACTTGCCCACTCCCACGCTGGACCCGATTATCCCGGCACCATGTCGCTTCCCCGCAATCTCAGCACCGTCGGCGCCGCCACGCTTGCGTCTCGCGCCCTGGCGCTCGCGCGCGACATCGGCGTCGCAGCCGTGCTCGGCGCTGGCGCCCTTGCCGACGCCTATTTTGCGGCGTTGCAAATTCCCAATCTCTTCCGCCGTCTGCTGGCCGAGGGCGCGCTCAACGGCGCGTTCGTCCCGATCTGGCTGCGCTTGCGCGGCGGAGCGAACGCAGGCGACGGGCCCAGCCGCTTCGGCGAAAGCGTGTTCGGCACCGCCATCGTCGCGCTCGGCGGTTTCGTGCTGGTGTGCATGGCGCTCGCGCCGCTGGTGATCCATCTGGTCGCGCCCGGCTTCGGCGGCGGCGACCGTTTCGACAGCGCGGTCGAGTTCCTGCGGCTGTCGATCGTCTATGTCGCGATCGCCGGCGTTGTCGCGATTGCGTCGGCGATTCTGGTTGCCGAAGGCCAGATCGCCGCAGCAGCCGGCAGCATCGTCGCGTTCAACATCGTCCTCGTGATCGTGGTGCTGATCGTCGCGGCGTCCGGTCTCGGCGAAACGCAGCGTTCGGGCGAAATTCTCGCGGTCTCGTTCGTGATCGCCGGCATCGTGCAGCTCGCAGTCGTCAGCATGGCGCTGACGAAATTGCGCGACCGTCCGCGCCAGGTGATCTGGAAGCCGTCGCCGGAAGCGCGGCTCTTTTATGCGCGCGCGCTGCCCGCGCTGATCGCGACCGGCATTCCGCAGCTCGCGCTGATCGCCGGTTCAATCATCGCCTCCTCTTCGGTGGCGGCCGTGTCATGGCTGTACTACGCCTACCGGCTCTACGAACTGCCGCTGGGCGTGATCGCGGTCGCGCTCTCGGCCGTGCTCGCCCCGCGCATCGCTGCCCACGTGCAAGCCGGCTCCAGGGCCGCCGCCCATCTCGCGTATTCGCAGGCGCTCGAACTCGCCGCCGGACTTGCGCTGCCCGCCACTGTCGGGCTCGCCACGTTGGCATTGCCGATCTCAGGGCTGCTGTTCGAGCACGGCTCATTCGACGCCGACGACACGCTGGCGGTCGCCGGCGCGCTGGCTGTCATCGTGCTCGGACTGCCCGGACATGCGCTCGAAAAAGTGCTCGGCGCAGTCTCGTTCGCCCATGAAGACACGCGCATGCCGATGCACGCTGCGCTTGGCGGCCTTGCCGCCTCTGTCATCGTCGCCCTGCTGCTGATCAAGCCGTTCGGCCACATCGGGGTCGCGGCCGGCGTTGCGGTCGCCGGCTGGGTGAGCTCAGCCTGGCTGTTCCACATGCTGCAGCTACGCGAACAATTCACCATCGACGCTGAACTGCGCGCGCGCCTCATCCGCATCGGGATCGCGACCGCGATCATGGCGGGCGTGCTGGTGGGGCTGCTTATTATCCTGATGCTCACCTTCGGACGGCCGGACTCGATCCTGGGGCAGATCGCTACCCTGGTCCTGCTGATCGGCGCCGGGCTCGTGGCCTACGCCTTTAGCCTGCAGCGCCTCGGAATCATCAGCCTGCGCGAACTGATCGTCCTGGCGCAGCAGCGCGCCTGAATCGGGCTTGCCTCGCCGCCGCTCGCCATGGCATTGACCCCCGGCAATCGCGAGACAAGCGCCATGGCGTTCAAGGAACTGGTGTTCTCCGGCGTGCAGCCGACCGGCAACCTGCATCTCGGCAACTATCTCGGCGCCGTGGTGAAGTTCGTCGCGCTGCAGCAGCGCTACGACTGCATCTATTGCGTCGTCGACCTGCACGCGATCACGGTGTGGCAGGACCCGGCCGAACTGCCACGCGCCATTCGCGAAGTCACCGCCGCCTTCATCGCCAGCGGCATCGATCCGAAGAAGCACATCGTCTTCAACCAGAGCCAGGTGGCGGAGCACGCCGAGCTCGCGTGGGTGTTCAACTGCGTGGCGCGGCTCGGCTGGCTCAACCGCATGACGCAGTTCAAGGAGAAGGCCGGCAAGGATCGCGAGAACGCGTCGGTCGGTCTCTACGCCTACCCGAACCTGATGGCGGCCGACATTCTCGTCTACCGCGCGACGCACGTGCCGGTCGGCGAAGACCAGAAGCAGCACCTCGAGCTGTCGCGCGACATCGCGCAGAAGTTCAACAACGACTTTAGCGATTCGATCAAAGCGCGCGGCCTCGGCGAGGCGTTCTTCCCACAGCCCGAGCCGTTGATCCAGGGGCCGGCGACGCGCGTGATGTCGCTGCGCGACGGCACCAAGAAAATGTCGAAGTCCGATCCGTCGGATTACTCGCGCATCAATCTCGCCGACGACGCCGATACCATCGCGCAGAAGATCCGCAAGGCGAAGACCGACCCGGAGCCGCTGCCCCACGACGAGAAGGGGTTAGCCACCCGGCCGGAAGCCGACAATCTCGTTGGAATTTACGCCGCGATGGCCGACACCACGCCGGCGGCTGTGCTGCACCAATTCGGCGGCGCGCAGTTCTCGACGTTCAAGACTGCGCTCGTCGATCTTCTGGTCGCCAAGATCGTCCCAATTGGAAACGAGATGAAGCGGCTGACGCAGGATCCGGCGCACATCGACTCAATTCTCATAAATGGCGCCGACCGCGCGCGCATCATCGCCGAGCAAACCATGAACGCCGTCAAGGACATCGTCGGTTTCGTTCGCAAGTGAACGCAGTTTAGGCAGCGCGCATATTGTCCTTCTGCGGTTTGCTGTGGCAGCATCGCGATCATGAGCCGCAAGCGTCGCAGCTACGAGACCGGCCACAAGCCGAAGTTTCTGGTTGTGGTGGACGACACGCCCGAGTGTGACCGCGCCATCTATTTTGCCAGTCGGCGCTGCGCCCGCATCGGCGGGCAGGTGATCATGTGCCGCGTGATCGCCACCAAGGATCGCAATCAGCAGTGGCTCGGCGTCGCCGATATCATGCAGCAGGAAGCGCAGGAGGAAGCGCGCACCGTCCTGGCGCAGGCCGCGGCGCGCGCGCGCAGCATCGCCGGCATTTCCGCCGAGACGGTGATCCGCGAGGGCGAGGTGTCCGCCGAGATTCTCAAGCTGATCGAGGAGGACGACGACATCGCCCTGCTCATCCTGGCGGCCGGCACCGGCAAGGAAGGCCCCGGCCCGCTGGTGGATGCGCTGAGCAAATCGGCCGGCACCTACCCCATTCCGGTGGCGATCGTGCCGGGACAATTGGCCGATGACGATCTGGATGCGATGACTTAAGCCGCGCACCGGTCGAGGGCACTCCGGAGCTGCGCGCCAAGCACCAATATGTGCGCCAAATGCGCTGTTTTAACCGTTCCAACGGTTGTTGACCGCCGGCTGCGAAAGACCCATGTATTAAGGCGAAACGCAGCCCCGTGGGCCTTGAACCCGCGATGGTATGGAGCCGCCCCATGTTCATTCAGACCGAAGCCACGCCCAATCCGGCCACCATGAAGTTCCTGCCCGGCCGCCAGGTCATGCCCGAGGGCGTGCTGGACATCCCGAGCGCGGACGGCGCCGGCCAGTCGCCGCTCGCCGAACAGCTGTTCGCGATTCCCGGCGTCAGCGGCGTGTTCTTCGGCTCCGACTTCATCACCGTCAGCAAGAGCACCGGCGAATGGCCGCAGCTCAAGCCGGCGATCCTCGGCGCCATCATGGAGCACTTCATGTCGGGCGCGCCGCTGCTCGCGGGCGTCGCTTCGCCGGCAACCGGCGCCGACGAGTTCTTCGAGAGCAAGGACGCCGAGACCGTCGCGACCATCAAGGAACTGATCGAGACGCGCGTGCGTCCGGCGGTCGCCAACGACGGCGGCGACATCACCTTCCGCGGCTTCAAGGACGGCGTCGTGTTTCTCGACATGAAGGGTTCGTGCGCGGGCTGTCCGTCGTCAACCGCGACGCTCAAGCACGGCATCCAGAACCTGCTTCGCCACTTCGTCCCCGACGTGGTCGAAGTCCGGCCGATGTAGGATCGCTGCGGCGAGGCGGCACGCCCCCACGGCACCTTCCATGCGCCTCCTCGCCATCGACACCGCCCTCGCCGCCTGCTCAACGGCCTTCTATGACAGCGACCGCGGCATTCCCGCCGGCGAAACGCTGAAGATGGTGCGCGGCCACGCTGAAGCGTTGATGCCGCAGATCGCGCGGGTGATGGCCAAGGCTGACATCGACTTCACCGCGCTCGATCGCATCGCCGTCACGATCGGTCCCGGCAGCTTCACCGGATTGCGCGTCGGCGTCGCCGCTGCGCGCGGGCTTGCCGCCGCCGCCCACAAGCCGGCGGTCGGCGTGAGCACGCTGACGGCCATGGCGATGCCGCTGATCGTGAGCGACGACAGCAAACCCGTGGTCGTCGTGATCGACGCGCGCAACGACCAGGCCTACATGCAGGCTTTCGGCGAGAAGGGGCGCGAGCTCAACCCGCCACGGCTTGCGCCACTGCGCACCGCCTTCGACGGCCTGCCCGAGGGCGCGGTGCGCGTGATCGGATCGGCGGCGCGAAAACTCGCGGCGCTCGGATTGCGCGAAACGATCGTCGAGGAAGGCGACGCGCCGGAGATTGCCTGGGTCGCGGCCCTCGGCGCCACCGCACCGGCTGACGTCCCGCCCAAGCCGCTCTATCTGCGCGCGCCCGACGCCAAGCCGCAGCAGATCGGGCATCTGTTGCAGAAATGATCGGCTGGCTGCGCGGCTTTGGGCGTGAACCGGTGCTGTCGGAAGCGAGCCGGCGCGATGCGGCCGCGTTTGCGCCCCTGCACGCGGCCTCGTTCGCGCGCGGATGGTCGGAGGAGGAGCTCGAGCGCCTGCTGTCCGACCGCACCGTGGTGGCGCATCGCGCCATGGCCGGCAACGCGCTGGCTGGCTTCATCCTGTCGCGGCTCGCCGCCGGCGAAGCCGAAATTCTGTCGGTTGCCGTGGCTTCGTCATACCGCGGCCGTGGTCTGGCGCAAAAGCTGCTGACGTTGCATCTACGACGGCTTGTCGGGCTGGGTTGCCGCACGATCTTTCTCGAGGTCGACGAGGACAACACGCCGGCCCGTAAGCTCTACCGCCGCGCCGGCTTCGGCGATGTGGGACGGCGCGAGGCCTATTACGGCAGGGGTCCCGGCGCGCGCGCGGCGCTGGTGCTGCGCCGGGATTTGGCCTGACGCTTTCAGCGCATATGGCCGTGTCATACGCCGCGCATTATCATTATAATGGACGACCTACGCAGGATCATTGATCGTGGCTGTTGCGAAAGAAAAGCAGAACCATATCGAGGCGCAGTGCGCCGCCCGCGGCATGCGGATGACCGAGCAGCGGCGCGTGATCGCGCGGGTGCTGGCGGGCGCCGAGGATCACCCCGACGTCGAGGAACTGCACCGCCGTTGCGCGGCCATCGATCCGCGCATCTCGATTTCCACCGTCTACCGCACGGTCAACCTGTTCGAGGATTCCGGCATCATCGAACGCCACGATTTCCGGCAGGGCCGCGCGCGCTATGAGCAGATGCGCGAGAACCACCACGACCATCTGATCAACCTGCGCACCGGCGAAGTGATCGAATTCCAGTCGGAGGAAATCGAGCGCCTGCAGACCGAGATCGCGCGCAAGCTTGGCTACAAGCTGGTCGACCATCGCCTCGACCTCTACGCCATTCCGCTGGACGACAAGTCCAAGGGCTGAGGCCAATGCGACTGCTGCTGGTCGTTCCGGCGTTTGCGGTCGTCACGCTCTCGCTCATTCCCGTGCAATGGCTCGCCCTGAAATTCGGCTGGTCGCTGCAACGGCGCCTGCCGGGCTTCTATCACCGCATCGTCTGCCGCATCGTCGGCATCAACATCAATGTCGTCGGCGCGCCCGTCGGCGATCGGCCGCTGATGATCGTGTCCAATCACATCTCATGGCTCGATATCACGGTGATCACCGCCGCAGCGCCGGTGGTGTTCGTCGCCAAATCCGAAGTGGCGAACTGGCCGCTGTTCGGCCTGCTCGCCAAGCTGCAGCGTTCTGTATTCGTCGACAGGAACCGGCGGCAAAAGACCGCCGACGCAACGGCCGAGATTGCGCGACGTCTGGCGGGCGGTGATCCCGTCGTGCTGTTCGGCGAGGGCACGTCGAGCGACGGCAACCGCGTGCTGCCGTTCCGGTCCGCCCTGATCGGCGCCGCGCGCGACGCGCTCGCCGAAGCCGATCACACGAATCGCGTCTGGCTGCAGCCGATGTCGATCGCTTACACCGGGCTGCTTGGAATACCGCTCGGACGTCAGCATCGCCCGCTGATCGCGTGGTACGGCGACTTCAAGATGATCCCGCATCTCACCGGCGTGATGCGGCGAGGCGGCGTCGACGTCACGCTGACCTGGGGCGAGCCGGTGCCTTTCGACGAGACCTCCGATCGCAAGGCCGTCGCACGCACGCTCGAGGAACGGGTCCGCCGCCTGACGACGGAAGCCCTGCGCGGACGGACTGCGGCCGCGGGCGTGCATCCGGCCCGGCCGAGGACGGACCAGTCTGCGGGGCCGTTTTGAGGCCCGTTTAGGGCTCTTCCTCGCATTCCCTTTTGGGTGGAAACCGATTATGTATGGGAGGCGCAAGCGCGCCCTGATTTGGAGATTTTCTCCAAGCATTACAGGTATTTAGTGGTATCCTGAATCGAATGGCCGGCGCCCCAGACAGCCCCCGTCCCGCCCAGCGCGGAAAGCGCAAAGTCCACGTGAAATCCTACGGCTGCCAGATGAACGTGTACGATTCCAATCGTATCGCGGACACGCTGGCGTCGCAGGGCTACGTCGAGACCGCGACGCCCGAGGACGCCGACCTCGTGGTGCTCAACACCTGCAACATCCGCGAGAAGGCAGCCGAGAAGGTCTACTCGGAGCTCGGCCGCATCCGCGTGCTCAAGCAGGAGGCCGCGCAGCAGGACCGCCGCATGATCATCGCGGTCGCCGGCTGTGTCGCGCAGGCCGAAGGCGCCGAGATCATCCGCCGCGCGCCGACGGTCGACCTCGTCATCGGATCGCAAAGCTATCACCGCCTACCCGAGCTGCTGGCAAAGGCGCAGCAGGGACCGGTGATCGACACCGAGTTTCCGGCCGAGGACAAGTTCGATTTCCTCAGCCCGCCGAGCGAGGCCGCGATCCGCGCGCGCGGCGTCTCGGCCTTCATCACCGTGCAGGAAGGCTGCGACAAGTTCTGCACGTTCTGCGTGGTCCCTTACACGCGCGGCTCGGAAATCTCCCGCCCGGCGGCGAAGATCGTCGCCGAGGCCGAGCGCCTGGCGCACGCCGGCGTGCGCGAGATCACGCTGATCGGACAGAACGTCAACGCCTACCATGGCGCAGGCCCCGACGGGCGGACCTGGACGCTCGGCCGCCTGATGGAGCGGATTGCGCGCATCTCCGGCGTCGCGCGCTTGCGCTACACCACCAGCCATCCACGTGACATGGACGACAGCCTGATTGCCGCGCATCGCGACCTGCCGGCGCTGATGCCGCAGCTGCATCTGCCGGTGCAGTCAGGCTCCGACCGGATCCTGGCGGCGATGAATCGCAAGCACACGCGCGCCGACTATCTCGCCGTGATCGAACGCCTGCGCGCCGCGCGGCCGGACATGGCCTTCACGTCGGACTTCATCGTCGGCTTCCCCGGCGAAACCGAGGAAGACTTCAACGCAACGCTGGCGCTCATCGGAGAGGTCGGGTTCTCGACGGCCTATTCGTTCAAGTACTCGGCGCGGCCGGGCACGCCCGCGGCAGATCATGACGACCAGGTCGATGAAACCGAGAGGAGCGAGCGGCTCGCGCGCCTCCAAGCTGCGGTCGATCGCCACCAGGACGCGTTCAACGAAGCAACCGTCGGACGGACCCTGCCGGTTCTTTTTGAAAGACCGGGGCGACATCCCGGCCAGATGATGGGGCGTTCGCCCTTCCTGCAGGCCGTGCACGTCACGTCGCCGGTGGCGATCGGGGAGATTGCCGATGTCACGATCACGGAAGTGCGCGCCAAC
>Ga0105245_10002060_pt1 | contig 18231 bp, 20 predicted proteins | sample KBSM54metaG_FD_81523 | JGI IMG/M metagenome (GOLD analysis project Ga0105245, IMG submission 81523) | Miscanthus rhizosphere microbial communities from Kellogg Biological Station, Michigan, USA - KBS M5-4 metaG | ecosystem: Host-associated > Plants > Roots > Rhizosphere > Soil | place...
ACCCATCCTCCACAGGCTATACGCGACGGCTTGGCGAACGTATAACCACTCCAATCGCCAGCTCTGAGATTCCAGGGGATCGCGATCTTCGGGCCGCGGCGATCCGAAGACCTGCATGCCTTGATTTTCCAGCAGCTTCTTGACGCGATAGATGTGATAGCCGTCGCTGACGACGATGCAGGATCGCAGGTTCATGCGGCGCATGATCTCGGCGGCCGCAGCGATGCTGTGCACCGTGCTCTCGCCTTCGGATTCCACCAGGATCGCTTCGGAAGGGACTCCGTGGCGGCTCAGGTAGGCCTGCGCCACGCCGCCTTCGGTAAAGGTAGGATCGCCGCCCGCGCCGCCTGTGGTGAGAATCCGCGGGGCCAGTTTTTGAAGATACAGGAACAGGGCATGATTGAGCCGGGCTTCCAGAACCGGCGAGGGATGCCCTCGGTATTCGGCGGCTCCCAGAACCACGATGACGTCGGCGGGCTGGGCTTCATCGACCCGCGACTGGCGGCGGATATCGCGGGCTACGCTGGTGAGGCCAAATCCCGCTGCGATGGTCCCCACCGCGGCCACGCCCACGCCGACTCTGAGCAAGACTCGTTTCATGCGTTATGCTGGGCGTTCAGAATCTATTGTAGGCTCCTGTTTTAGAACGTGCTTTCACAACGTGGTTGAAACCCTCATTAGCGAAAAGAATCCGCTGCTCAAGGAAGTCCGGCGACTGGCGGCGGGGGGCGACCCCGGGGAAGAACGCCTGGCTCTGGCCGAGGGACCCCGTTTGTTGGACGAAGCCCTGCGCAGCGGGATCGCGATCGGCGCCGTCATTCTGGCGGAATCGGCCAAGATCGCGGAGGAGAACCGGCTAAGCGCAGCGCGTGTGGTGCGAGTGCCGGATGCTATTTTCAACAAGCTGGCGTCTACGGAGTCTCCGCAGGGGGTTCTGACGCTGGTTCGATTGAAGGCATGGACCCCGCAGGACCTGGTTCGGGAAACGGCGCTGATCGTGGTTCTCGACGGCGTGCAGGATCCGGGCAATGCCGGTACGATTCTGCGGACGGCCGAAGCCTTTGGCGCGACGGGCGCGATATTCCTGAAGGGCGCAGTGAGTCCGTCGAATCCTAAATGCCTACGGGCATCCGCGGGCTCGGCGTTTCGTTTGCCGCTGCTCACGGGCTTCGCGATTGAGTCTCTTCTGGCGATGGCGGCGTCCTCCAAGGCGGGTTTGACGCTCTACGCGTCCGATCCCCGGGCGGGGCTTTCTTTGTCGGATGCGCCTTTGGCGGCTCCTTGCGCCATCATCATCGGGAGCGAAGGAAGTGGAGTGCAGCCCAAGCTCGCCGCGCGCGCCAGGGGTTTGAAGATCCCGACGAATACGGTGGAATCTTTGAACGCAGCGATCGCCGCCGGCATCTTACTGTACGAAGCACGCCGCCAAAGAAGTATATGAGCCTGTTCGACAGCGCGCCCCTGCGTTCGTCTCCGGAAGCCGACGGAAAGCGTCCGCTGGCGGAACGGCTTCGCCCGGAGCGCCTGGAGGACTTCGTAGGCCAGCAGCATATTCTGGGTCCCGGCAAGCCGCTGCGGATGCAGATCGAGCGCGATCATCTGCAATCGCTGATCCTATGGGGACCTCCGGGAACCGGCAAAACCACGCTGGCGCGCCTGATCGCCCGCAGGACGAAATCCGAGTTCGTACCGTTCAGCGCCGTGCTCAGCGGGATTAAAGAGATCAAGGCGGTGATGGCGGACGCCGAACGGCTGCGCCGAGCCGGCCTTCGGACGCTGGTGTTCGTGGATGAAATCCACCGCTTCAATAAAGCCCAGCAGGATGCTTTTCTTCCCTACGTAGAAAAGGGGGACATTATTCTCATCGGCGCCACTACCGAGAATCCTTCGTTCGAAGTGGTCGCGGCTTTGCTGTCCCGAGCCAAAGTATATGCGCTGCGGGCGCTTTCCATGGATGAAATCGTAACGCTATTGGAACGCGGACTTGAGACTCTACAACTGAAGGCCCCCCGCGAGCTTATGGAGCAAATCGCGATCTACGCCAACGGCGATGCGCGCTCGGCGTACAACATCCTGGAGACGGCGGCCGGAGTGGCGCACGAAGGCGTCCTGGATACCGCCGCGGTCGAATCGGTGATCGAACGCAAGGTGCTGCTGTACGACAAAGCCGGGGAGGAGCATTTCAACCTGGTCTCGGCGCTGCACAAGAGCATCCGGTCGTCGGATGCGGATGCCGCGTTGTACTGGCTGGCTCGGATGCTGCAAGGCGGGGAAGATCGAATGTACCTGGCCCGCAGGCTGGTGAGGATGGCGGTTGAGGACATCGGCCTGGCGGATCCCAGGGCGCTGGAGCAGGCGATGGCGGCGCAACAAGCCGTACATTTCTTGGGAATTCCAGAGGGCGATCAAGCCCTGGCGCAGATAGCTTTGTACCTGGCGATCGCGCCGAAATCAGACGCGGCATATAAAGCTTTAAATAAGGCTATGGAAACAGTTGAAAACACAACTGCTGAGCCTGTTCCGATGCAGCTTCGGAACGCTCCCACCAAGGCCATGAAGGAATGGGGATACGGCGAGGGCTACCAGCACGCGCACCAATTCGAGGACGCGCTGAACCATATGAGCTGTTTACCTGAGAATTTGCGCGGGACCTTATTCTATGAACCTACCGATCGCGGTGTGGAGCAGAAAATCGCCCAACGGCTGGCAGAGATCCGGAGCCGGCGAGGGCAGGGTCCGGAGGGGCCTGCGGCACCTCCCGATATTAAATCCTGAACGATTCGTGCGGTTTAGGGATCTAGTTCTAGACATGGGGTCCCAGCCGATTGGTACGCCTGTACCCCCGGGGAATGGCCCTATTCAGCCATTGTTGCAACGCTTTGCTTCGAGCAAACTTCTATCAGAAGGAAACAGGTGAAACGTGGCGTCAGTGCAAACCCGAGAATCTGAACGACGGCGTTCCGACCGTTTTGCGATTGAGCGAGAGGTTCGGTACCGCGCTCTAAACAAACGGGGCGGAGAAGAAGCCGGCGAGGGTAAGACCTTAAACATGTCGAGTTCCGGGGTGCTGTTTACCGCGGGCCAGATCCTGCGGCCAGGCCGCCGGATCGAGCTGGCCATCAGTTGGCCCGCTCAGCTCAACAACAAGTGCGCTTTAAGGCTGGTGGCGCGCGGCCGCATCGTCCGTTTCGAAAATGGTGTCGCGGCCATGGAAATTCAGCAATACGAGTTCCGCACGCAGTCGGCTCCAGGGTCGGTTTCCGCCGCGGGCATCACCAAGATGGCGCTCGCCTAGGTTCTGTTCGAATCGTCGTTTTTCTCTCCTTTTTACGCGCCGGGGAATCCATCCCCCGGCGCATTTTCTTTGCTCCTGCCGGGCGGCCTGCTAATTTGGATGTAGACCCGCATGAGCAGCCTTTACGCCAGATGGATGTACGATTGGGACGCCCGCCTGAACTCGGTCTCCACCAACCGTGTCGTCCGGCCTTTCGACTGGGGCCTGGAATGGACACGCCAGTGGCCCCAGGCAGCCCAGCATCCTCAAAATGGCCACGATCCGCTGAGTTATCTAAAGGCCTTGAACCAGGCCGCTCTGGCGGATAGCGACGCTTTCTATGGATACACCACGCCGGCCGACTTTCGCTTGGATGGCAACCGGTTGCTCTTCACCAGTCCGGTGCACACGCCGTATCCGGAAAACAATACGGTGCATGGGCAGTGGTTTCCGGCGGGCGAAAAGCCGGGCCGCCGGCGCGTGGCGGTGGTCGTATTGCCGCATTGGAACGCTCAGGCCACGCAGCATGGTGCGCTGTGCCGCGGTATCGCGAAGCTGGGGATCCACGCATTACGGCTGAGCTTGCCGTATCACGATTTCCGCATGCCGCCTGAACTGGAACGGGCCGATTACGCGGTTTCCTCGAATGTTGCGCGCACGGTGGATGCGACCCGGCAGGCGGTAATCGACACGCGCTGCTGCGTGGATTGGCTGGAGCAGCAGGGGTTTGAAAGCATCGGGATCGTGGGGACCAGTTTGGGATCCTGCTATGCGTATCTGGCCAGCGTTCACGATCCGCGGCTTAAGGTGAACGTCTTCAATCACTGCTCGACCTATGTCGCCGATGTGGTGTGGGAGGGGCTTTCGACGCAGCATATCCGCCAGGGTCTGGAGAGTAACGTCACGCTGGAGGAATTGCGTCAGGCGTGGGATGTGATCAGTCCGCCGAACTACGTCGAGAGGTACGCCCGCATGGAGAAGAAGCCTCAGTTCATGTATGCGCGCTACGATACGACGTTTCCTACGCGGTTCTCCGAGCAGGTGGTAGCCAAGGCTAAAGAACTGGGTTTCGAGCACCGGGCGATCGCGATGCCATGCGGGCACTACAGCCTGGGGGAGACACCGTTTAAGTTCATTGCTGGCTACCACATCTGTAATTTCTTGAAACGAAACCTTTAATCGGGCGGGGCATGCCTCGCCCCTACAACGTCCCCCATCATCTGCCGATAGAAGGCCAGTGATGCAGCGGATTTTGAACTTTGACGAACCCCTAGTTTCAGAGACCGAGGATTTCGAGCTGGTAGTCGGACGCCGCCAAGCGGCCGCCCTGACATTTCTGGCGCTGGTGGTGGTGGCGTTGTGCTCGGGAGCATCTTACCTGGCAGGGAAGGCGATTGCGCCTCGCGAGGAAGCTCCGGTTCCCATGATCAAGCTGGAGCCGGCTCCAGCTCCAGCAACGGAAGCAACCCTCGTTCCACCGATGTTTCCCTCGGTTACAGTAGCGTCACCAGCGCCAGTGTTAGAGGCCCCGCTGTTCGCCAGTCCGGTGGCGCAGGCTATCTATATCCAGGTGGGCGCAGTGGACAAGGGTGTGGCTACGATCCTGGCCGAGGGCTTGCGCAAGCACGAGCTGGATTCATTCGTCGCACCAGGACCGAGTGAGAAAGCGTTTCGGGTACTGATTGGTCCGTTCCCGGATGCCGCGGCGTATCAGAGGGCGCAAGCGGTGGTGGATCGGCTGGGCCTGGCTAGTTTCGCAAGGCGCTATCAGGTTCAATAACTCCTCCGAATTTTACCCCAGCCGCTTGCGCAATTCTGTGATGTGGGCGATGTGATGGCGTCCGTGCCAGGCGTATTGCGAGAGGTATTGATCCAGCCGCCAGGGTCCGGACTCGGGATGAAGGAACCGGCGCTCGAAATCGGCATCACTCAGGGATTCGAGCAGGTGCACCCAACGCACGTGCAGGGCTTCCAAAAGATCGAGGGATGGAGCGACAGGCAGGGCATTGTCGGCCAGCATCGCCCAACGCGTTTCGTCGTACGGTTTGATGGTGGGCAGGTCTTCCGTAAGCGCGAGCTTAAAACGGACGAAAGCATTCATGTGACTTTCGGGCACATGATGCACGACCTGCCGCACGGTCCAGCCGCCAGGCCGGTAGGGAGTGTCGAGCTGTTCTTCGGAGAGACCGGACACAGCGGCGCGCAGGTCATGCGGGGCCCGGGCGATTTCCTGAATCCAGGTGCGGCGTTCCCGGGCCGTAGTGGAACCGGGAAGGGAAAACGGTCCGATCGGGTACTGGAGGTCTGGCATGTTTCATGGTAACGCCGTGCTGGGATCAACGAAATACGTGTGATCGCAGGAGGATACGGTGCTCCCGGGAGCGGAGTCCTTGGAGCGCGATTGTACAATCGGTCTGCTCATGACAGACCAACGGATCGGTTCAAGCGAGTTTGACAAAATGCCGCAGGAAGTCCGCGACCGGGTTCTTGCGCTGGTGGCAAATGATTCCGGCGAGTTCGTATTGCGCCTGCCCTTTCTGGATCCCAAAGAATGCCGCAAGCGGGAGGAGATCCTGCGCGGGCTGACGCTGGTCCGTGAGGGCCATGTGATCCGCGCCGTGCTGGGTCCGCAGGCAGCCGCACGCGATCTGGCGGCGACTTCGGCGCTGATCGATCCGGTGTGGCGCAACGCTCCGACGGAACGCCAGCCGGCGTATTTTCCGGTATGGCAGCGCGTCTCGCTGGCGTTGCAGCAGTGGCTGCGGTATCGCGTGGCGGAGGCGTATTTCGCGGATGTGGCGCGCTTCGCGGATCGTCCGGCGGCGTATCCGGTGATCGTGTATCAGGCCAGCCGCTTGTGCCACGGGCGTCCGCGGACCGAGTTCACCTACGATCTGCGCGACTATCCGGAATGCGACACCACGCTCGAAGCGTCGTGGAAGATGACCGGGCGGGGGATCCAGACAGTGCTGCGGCGGATCGAAGGCAGACTGCTGGAGCTGGGGATGGTGGAGCTGGCGCATCGCTACGCTCCGGTGTGGCATCACGACGTACTGGCGAGCGTGCAGAAGAAGCCCCGACCCTACGTGGAACTGCTGACAGCGGAGGCCGCATTGATTAACGCCGTGATCGACCTGGGAACCGAGAGGAGCGTGCGGGCGGCGAATCGATTCGCGACGTGTGTGAATCTCAATCTCCGGAAAATGTGCGGGATGGATTTACGGGAGCTGGGGACCGGTATTTTGCAAGAGGCTACGAGAGTGCTGCATGACGTTTTCGACGGTGGGGTGCTGGAGGACGGTGACATGCGGTCCGCGAGGAGCCCAAATCTTCGGATCGGCGGCGAGGAAAATGGAGATGACAGGCGTGCCTACGGCGGCGGCGAGGTGGGCGATGCCGGAATCGTTACCGATATAAATGCGCGCGGTGGAGAGCCAGCACGCCAATTGGTATAGATCGTCGATGCGGGTGGCGCCTTCGAGGGATTCTGCGGGTCCGGCGCACCACTCCACGGGAATCGGCAGGTTCGCGGCAACTTCGCGGAAGTTCTCGAGCGGCCAACGCTTGCTGAGGCTGCTGGCGAAGGGATGAATCACGGCGAAGTTCCTGCGTTCGACAGCGGGACCGGGAATATGCGGGATGCCTTCGGCGGGTGGAGGAAGCGCCGGGAAGAACGTGAACGGCAGATGCCGAACCGCGTCGCGGAATTCGGGGCGATTCGTTCCGTACCAGGAATAGATGGAATCGAACTTTTCCAATTCTGGAACGCTGGCGCGGTCCACAACGCCGACCAGATCGAGTCCAGTGTCGGCGATGGCGCGGGTGCGATCGGCGAAGCGGATCAGGGGGAGCATCGGGCGCGGAGCCCAGACTTCGGTGTAATCGGCGCGGGCGGCCTCGAGTGCTGGCAGCGAGAGAATTACATCGCCGATGGCGCCCGGCCGGATGAGCAATCGACGACAGGCGACAAGATCGCCTGTCCCACTTCTCTCAGCCTGTCCCACTACCGGGAGACACTTACAGGCAGGGTGAGGTCGATGGTTTTGGGCGGCAGGCACATGCGGTCATTGCAGGCCTGGTAGCGCAGCTTGCCGGGAAGGTTGACGAGTCCGGGGGGCACGGAGGCGGCGACTTTGAAGCGCGTCGTCAGTTCGAATTTTCCCGTGAAAACCGGAACCGGTGTCGGGAAGAAGCCGAGCTTCAACAGAATCGGCTTCGGGTAGACGATTTCAAACGCGGTGAAGGGTCCGGCATCCCAGGAGAGTTTCAACGGGATCAGGTAGGGATCCGGCGGCATATTGCTGTTGACGTGGTAGCCTTCGCGCAACTGTACCGGAAGCTTGACCTCGACGGATGCACCTGCTTTCGCCGGAACAGGTTCCGGCTTAGGCATTAGAAGGACGTTAGTTTGGGCGAACGAAAGCGAACTGGCTGCCAGGAGCAGGAACAGCGCCGGTTTTCGGAGCATCTTTGGGAGCCTCTAACAGTTGCTCGATTTCTTTCTGATACGTATTCTTCGCGACCAAGCCGATGTGCATGGAGGCGATGCGCCCTTCACGATCGATCATCAGCGTGGTGGGCAGCGAATCGACGCTGCCGAAAAGCTGGGAGATCTTATCGTCGCCAACCACAATGCGGTAGTTCATCTTGTGCTGTTCGATGTAGGGCTTAACCGAATCCCATCCGTCTTCGTCCATGGCGACGCCGATGACGGCAAACTCCCGATCCTTATAGGTCTTCTGAAAGTCGGTGAACCAGGGGATCTCGATCTTGCAGGGTCCGCACCAGGTAGCCCAGAAATTCAGCAGAACAACCTTGCCTTTGAAATCGGACAGCTTGACCAGCGAGCCGGTGGAATCCTTCAAGGAAAAGTCGGGTGTCGGTTTGCGTTCTTTTTCGTTCTTGACGCGGGCGTCATCGTCGCGGAAGGGAACGGTGCACGAAACCATCAGCGCGAAGGCAGCCGCGAAGAGCGTCCAGCGTCGAACCGAATGCAGGGACAGCGTCTGGGCTGGCATGCCTTAATTATACCGGGACCGGAGGAGTCTGGAACAGGTGGCTCAAAAACCAGCGCCTGCGGGCTCGCCTGAGGGGTCCGGGCAGCGTGAATTCCTCATGACCGCGGAGTTCGGCGCATAGCCAGGCCGCGGTATCGCAGAAGCTTTCGCATATATAGCGTCGCCAGGCGGGAGTGCGGTGCCGGACGTCGGCAGGCGTGAGTTTGTGCTTGCGCCACTCCGAACTCCATCCTAATTCGCCCGAAGGTTTCTTGGTTTTGGGGCCAGCGAGCTCGGCCTGGAGCACGCTTTCCCAGCTCCAGCGGGTCTGATTCGACAGGCGGACCCAAGCGAAGTGGAAGATCTCATGGACCAGGATGCGTTCGAACTCGCCGCGCCGCGCCAGAACCTGGGCATCGAGCAGAATGCGGCGGCGAGGAATGTCGGTAGCGGCCAGGTGCGGGCCGAGGGAACGGCGAACTTCGACGCGGATGGGACGTCCGGTGAGGGGCGGCAGCACTACTTCTTCGGGGGAGCGGGTGCGGGTCCGGCGGGGACGGCGAGCGCGCCCACGGCCTTGAGGACATCGGCGTCCTTGATCACGGCCTGATACTCTGTGCCGAGATCTTTCATCCACTGGTTCATGTGCTCATTGCGCAGGATCTGCACAATCGGCTCGCGGACCTCGTCGATGGGCTGGAGTCCTTTGTCTTCCAGGCGGACGATGTAGTAGGCGGAGGGTTGGCGAATCGGCGCGCTAATTTCACCGGGCTTGAGGGCGAATACGACGCTCTTCAGATCGGCGGGATATTCGCTGACAATCTTAATGATGCCGAAATCGCCGGCGGCAGCCTTTGAGACGGGATCCTCGGAGTACTTTTCCACCATCTTCGCGAAATCGGCGCCGCCGCGCAGCTGCATCACGATATCTTCCGCGAGTGCCTTGGCTTCGGGTTCCGAACGCTTGGTCTGGGCCGCGGTTACAGCGCCTTGGGCCGCCGCCTTGAGCGCGTCGATACCGGTTCCCGTGGAGGCGATCTGGCCACCGAACAGAATCTGGATCACCTTGATTTTGGCCTGTTCGTATTGGGCGCTGTGCTGCTGGTAATAAGACTCGAGCGTCTCCGAGGTGACCCGGAAGGTATTGTTCTCCTCATTCAGGCGGGCCTGGCGTTGAAGCTGGATCTTGAGGAGTTCGAACTGCTCCTTGTAGGGGCTTTTTTCGAGCAGCTTGGCCTTGTCTGCTTCCTCAGCCAGATGAATAAAGAGGAAGTATTGGCTGAGTGCAAGCTGGGGGTTGGCCTGAAACATCTGGATGTCCTGGGGATTGAAGGCGGCCAGCATTTTTTCCACATCGGCGACGGTGATGTCCTTGCCTGCAACGACGGCGACGACCTTGGTTGGATCGATCTCGGGGGCCTGAGCCCACAGGGGGATGGTGAGGGTCGCAGTGAGCAGGAAGTGTTTCAAATGCATGGTTTCTCCCAAGTTAGCACGATGATGAAATTAGACGCGAAAGGAGGGATTTGGTTTGAGAAAGCGGGGAAGTACTGGGGTATAGTAGCGGGAATGAAGCGAAGGCTGGCACTGGTGGGTGCCATGGTGCTGGCCGAGAGCGGCTGCCAAAACATGCCCGAGCCTTACGCGCCGCCGGCGCAGCGTCCGGCGGTCGAGAAATTCCACCCGTACCGGATGCAGGCGATCGTCAGCATGTCGGACGACGACGCCCAGGCGCACTTCGTCCAGGACATCACTCCGCTCGCGACCAGCAGTTGGAGATGGACGGGCAAGAAGCCCACGGTTCGGGTGAAAGCGCGGACGGACGAAGAGCTGCGTTATACGATCGACTTCGTACTGCCGGAGGCGAACTTTCGGGAGACAGGTCCGGTGAATATTGCGTTTCTGGTGAACGATCGCGTGCTGGATCGGGCTCGCTATAGCAACGCCGGAGACCAGCATTTCGAGAAGCCGATTCCCGCGGGATGGATCACCGCGGGCCAGGACATCACGGTGGCCGCGGAAGTGGATACGTTATCGGCGGGTCCGCCGGTGGCTCCGAAACTAGGGATCGTTCTGGTGCGGATCGGGATCACACAGTAATGCGCCAGGCTGTAGCGGCCCTATTCGGCGCGGGATTCACGGTTGCAGGCTGTTACGCGGCGGGAACGCTGGTTATCGACCGGCTGGGCGCTGCGCTGCGTCGCGACGAACGAATTCCCCTAGCCTTTATTCTGGGTGCGGCCTGTCTGCACCTGGTGATCTTCGCGATTCTGGCGCTGCACATCGCTTACTGGCCGGTATTGGTGTGTGTGCTTGCCGGGATCATTGTATTCTCGCTGCGCGGGGGAATATCGCTGCGGGGAACGGCGCAGATCGGCAAGCCGGTGCCTCCGTTGGTCTGGCCGCTTCGAGTGGTATTTGGTTTGTGCGCCGGAGCGTTCTCAATCCTGTATCTGATGAACGCGTGGGCTCCCGAGGTGAGTCCGGATGGCGGTGGCTATCACTTGGGGCTGGTGGCGCGGGAGCTGCGCGACCACGGTTTCGAGAAGATCACAACCAACATGTACGCCATGCTGAGCCAGGGCGTGGAAATGCTGTATGTGCCGGCATTCGCTATCGGCCGGCATTCGGCGGCCGCACTGGTGCACTTTTGTTTCGCCATTGCACTGGCGCTGGCGATTCTGGCGTACGGCCGGCGTATCGGCAAACCGTGGGCGGGGGCGGCTGGAGCGCTGCTTACGTTCGCAAGCCCGGTGGTAGGGGCGTCGGGCTCGGCCGCCTATGTAGATGTGGCGACGGCGGCCATCGTATTCGCCGTTTTTTATTGGACAGAAATCTGGGACGAGCAGAAAGACATGCGTCTGCTGATTCCCGTGGGGCTGCTGGCGGGGTACGCGTATGCGGCCAAGTACACGGCCTTTACGATCGGAATCTACGCGCTGCTGTTCGTAGTGTGGCGCACCAAGCGGTTACGCCCGGTGTTGCTGGTGACAGGCTGTGCGCTGATCATGGCGGGACCCTGGATGGCCAGGAACTGGATCTGGTATCAGAATCCGCTGGCGCCGTTCGGAAACTGGCTGTTCCGGAATCCATATATCCACGTCCTCTTTGAGCACAGCTATGCGGCGTCGCTACGCTCGTACGGGATGCCGAGCTTATGGCCGCTTCCGATGGAACTGATGATACGGGGCGGCTCGACCTATGGAATCATCGGGCCGGCGTTCCTGCTGCTGCCTGCCGCGCTGGTGGCGCTGCGATATCAGGCGGGACGAAGATTGCTGCTGGCCGGGGCGCTGGTGTTTTCGACATATTTCGCGAATATCGGAACACGCTTTCTGATTCCATGCCTGCCGTTCTTTTCACTGGCGATCGGGATGGCGTTTGCCGAATCGGCTCCGCTGCTGGGGGCGATGATGGTGTTCCACGCGGTGGCTTCCTGGCCTCCGGTCATGAAGCGCTATGTAAATCTCAACTCCTGGAGGCTGGTGCGATTTCCGTACAAGGCAGCATTGCGGATCACTCCACCGGAAAAGTTTCTGATGGAGAACAGCTATGGATACGCAGGGGCGCGGATGATCGAAGAGCATGTGCCCAAGGGCGAGCCGGTCTTTAGCATGACAGGCGCGGCGGATGCGTACACGACGCATGACATTCTGGTCAGCTTCCAGTCCGCCAGCAACCAGGCGATGGCCGACACCGTGAACATGGGCTGGGATGACGAGTTGCAACCCAGCATGCAGCGCGTATTCCGGTTCGAAGCCCGGCCAACCCGGCGGATGCGCGTACTGCAGACAGCGCAGGCCGAGGATCCGGAGCAGTGGAACGTGCATGAACTGCGGTTCTACTATCAGGGAAAAGAACTGGTGCGAAATCCATCCTGGCGGCTGCGTGCGTGGCCCAATCCGTGGGAGGTGCAGTTCGCGTTCGATAATTCGCTGGCGACACGCTGGCGATCGGGAGAGATCGCGTTTCCGGGAATGTATCTGGATGCGGATTTCGGCAGCGAACAAATGGTGGATGAAGTCCGGCTGGTTACGTCGCACGATTTCGAGCGGGTCAAGCTGCGGGTGGAATCGATGAATGCGTCGAACGTGTGGGAGAACGTCGCGGAGAGTCCCAAGCTGGAGGCCGGGATGGTCCCGTCCGCGATCCGGCTGATGGCGATATCCGAAATGCGCGAGCGAGGAGTCCGCAATTTGCTGATCTACGATTCGAATTATGGGGCTGCAGATTTCGCCAAGGATCCGGAGGCCTGGGGGCTGAAGCTGGTGGCGCGCGGAGAAGACGTGCGGCTGTATAGGACGATCTGGTGATGCGACTGTTCCTGGGCATCGACGGAGGACAGTCGAGCACTACGGCTCTGATTGGCGATGAAAGCGGACGTGTGCTGGGAACCGGACGCGCGGGGCCGTGCAACCACGCCGCGGCCGGCGAAGGGCGGCGAAAATTCATCGCGGCGGTGAGCGAGAGCATCCACGATGCGGCGCTATCGGCGGATCTGGAAGAGCCGTTGACGTTCGCGGCGGCTTGCCTGGGCCTGAGCGGCGGACCGGATGATAAAGACGCTTTGGCACGGGAGCTGATCCGGGCGGAGCATTATCTGATCACGCACGATGCGCATATCGCACTGGCCGGGGCGACGGGCGGCGGACCGGGGATCATCACCATCGCGGGCACGGGGTCGATCGCGTTTGGGCGGAACGCGGCGGGGCAGATCGCGCGGGCGGGCGGCTGGGGGTACATATTCGGGGACGAGGGCGGCGCGTTCGACCTGGTTCGGCAGAGTTTGCGCGCAGTCCTGAGGAACGAGGAAGGCTGGGGAGGGCGGACGGCGCTGCGCGAGATCCTGCTGGAGGCCGCGGGAGCGCGCGACGCTAACGATCTGCTGCATCGTTTTTACACCGAGCAGTATCCGCGCGATCGGGTGGCGGCGATGGCGGCGCTGGTGGACCAAGCGGCTCGGGATGGCGATCCGGCGGCTACGGAGATTCTTGGGTCGGCCGCGCAGTCGCTGGCGACGATCACCTCGGCCGTGCGGCGGCAGCTATTCGGGATTGGTGAAGCGGTGGATGTGCGCTATGCCGGGGGGGTGTTTTCAAGTGCGCCGCTGCTGGCCAGGTTCCGCATGCTGGTGGAGCTGGAGGATGGGAATCGGGTATCGGCTCCGGAGTCGGGGGCGGCGGAGGGGGCGCTGCTGGAGGCGGTTCGGATAGGCGGAGCTGAAGCTGCGCGCTGATCCCACCGCCCAAGTCATAGCGCGGAGATGGTGTCTTTCGCGAAACTGCGGAACTCATGGAATGCTCTATCTGCTCGTCCGCCACACTCGTCAGACAGATAATCCCATCCGAAGCTGCGCTCTTCGCTGGCGATAATCTTCACGAACTCGTCGGTGTCTCCGCGTTCAATTGCCGCGAACAGGAGCGCCGCAGCAGCCAGGTGCTGTTGGTAACGAGACCTATCGTCGGCGTAGTGTGTTTCGGAAGCGCTCTGCGCGATTACATCGATATACCGCTGAAGCGCTGGTTTTAGGCGTGAAGCCGTATCCGCGGTCATCATGTTTGTTAGCCATATCTTATCGTCATGGTGCGTGGGTACCGGCGTCGGAGGGGTTCGGATAGGCGGAAATGCCGGGCTCAGTAGTAAACCTTAATCCGATGGTACGAGTAGGGGGCTTGACAAGGATACGCCCGCGACTAAAATGGGGATAATAATCTGCTTACCATGCCCAGCTGTGAGCATAAGCGCACTGAGTTCCTGATGCGGCGGGATGGGGTCGAGTACGTGCATTGCGTGGAATGCGGCCAGGTTTTCGAATCCGAAGATCTGGAGCAAATTCCGGCATTCGACGACGCCGAAGAAGAACCTCGCCAAAAAAAGGCCTCCTAACCGCGCGTCGCTCGTGAGATCCTCAAAGTAACTCTACGATGAGCGAAAGTGTGGGTTCAGAGCCGCTGCGGATTGTCTCGATGGGGGGTGGCCACGGGCTGGCATCCTTACTGCGGGGTTTGAAGCGTTATGTCAGGGCGGCCGACGGCGGGCTGGAGATTACCGCCATAGTCACAGTCACCGACGATGGCGGGAGTTCCGGGCGGCTGCGCCGCGAGTTCGACGTGCTTCCTCCGGGCGATATCCGCAACTGCATGGTGGCTTTGAGCCAGGATGAAACGCTGCTTTCGCAGCTCTTCGATTACCGCTTTACGGGCGGCAAGGGGCTCAAAGGGCACAGCTTCGGCAATCTGTTCCTGACCGCGATGACCCGTTTGACCGGTGATTTCGCGCAGGCGGTGAAACTATCGTCGGAAGTGCTGGCGGTAAACGGACGGATCTACCCCTCGACGTCGGCCAACGTGAGGCTGGAGGCGATGCTGGCGGGGGGAACGAAGGTGATCGGGGAGACGCGCATCAGCCGGAGCAGGCAGCCGATCGATCGCGTGATGCTGAACCCGCGCAGGGCTCGTCCGCTCAAGGAAACGCTGGACGCCATCGCGCATGCGGATCTGATTACGATGGGGCCGGGATCGCTTTACACCAGCGTAATCCCGCACCTGCTGGTGGAAGGAATTCCGCAGGCGCTGGCGGCTTCGCCCGCGACCAAGGCGTATTTCGCAAATCTGATGACCCAGCCGGGGGAGACCACCAACATGCGCGCGTCGGATCACATGGCGGCCATCCTGCGCCATGCCGGACGGAATCGCCGGAACCTGATGGACGTATGCGTGGTGAATACGGGTTCGATCCTGCAGAAAGTGCTGGAGCACTATCAGGAGCACGAGGCTCGTCCAGTGGAAAACGATGCGGAGAACATCGAGCAGATGGGGGTGAGGGTGCAGCGCGCGGATCTGGTACGGATGGCAGGCAGGCGGTTGCAGGAGAAGATCCGGCACGATCCGGGCGCGATCAGCGCGGTCGCCATTCAATTGGCGCGGCAAGGGCGGAGAGCCAAGGAGCGGCTGGCGTCATGAGTGTGAACGACACCACTGTTGTCATCCTGGCGGCGGGCCTGGGAACCCGCATGCGCTCGAAGCGTGCCAAGGTTCTGCATCGCGCGGGCGGGCTGGCGCTAGTGGAGCATGTGGTGGCGGCGGCCACTGCCGTGGCTCCGGCCGAGCGGATGATCGTGGTTACAGGTCATCAGGCCGAAGAAGTGGAGGCGGTCCTCCAACCGAGCGGGGTTGGCTTCGTCCGGCAGGTTGGGCAAAAGGGAACGGGCCACGCTCTGGCTTCCTGTCGCGAACGCTTGCAGAATCGGGACGGTCTGGTGATGGTGCTGTACGGCGATACGCCGCTGCTTTCGCCCGTCACGCTGCGGCGGCTGCTCGATTTTCAAAGCGCGGCGGCCACGGCGGCCACCCTGATCACGACCAAGATCGAAGATCCAGCGGGATACGGCCGGGTGATTCTGGACGGCGAAGGCTACGTCACGGCCATTGTCGAGGAGAAGGCGGCGACACCGCAGCAGAAATCGATCCGGCTGATCAACTCGGGGATCTACTGTTTTCGGGCGTCGCTATTGTGGCAGCACATTGTGGAGCTTCAGCCCAACGCGGCATCGGGCGAGCTGTACCTGACGGACATGGCCGAAATCCTGGTGCAGCATGGGCACCGTGTGGGCGCACTGTACATCGAAGATCCGGACGAGCTGCTGGGAATCAATACGCGCGTGGAACTGGCCGACGCGGACCGCGTTCTGCGCGAGCGAAAATGCCGTGAGTTGATGCTGGCCGGAGTTACGGTCGAACGGCCGGAAACCGTCACGGTGGACGCTAACGTCCAGGTGGGCGCCGATACGGTCATCGAGCCCTTTGCACGGCTGCTTGGTTCGACAGTGGTCGGCGAAGAATGCCACGTAGGCGCCGGGGCGATTCTGGAATCGGCGGTACTGGCGGATCGTGTGGTGGTGGCTCCGTACACACTGGTAGCGAACTCGGGGATTGAGACGGGAGCGCAGGTGGGTCCCTTTGCGCGGCTGAGAATGGATGCGCAGGTGGGCCAGGACGCCCGCGTCGGCAATTTCGTGGAGCTGAAGAAGACCACGCTGGGCAAGGGCGCCAAGAGCCAGCACCTGGCGTACCTGGGCGACTCCGAGATCGGGGCCGGGTCGAATATCGGCGCGGGCACCATCACGTGCAACTACGACGGCGAGCAGAAGCATCGGACGCAGATCGGCGAGCGGGCGTTTATCGGAAGCAATGCGACGCTGGTGGCACCGGTCGAAATCGGAGCCGAGAGCTATGTGGCAGCGGGCAGCGTGATTACCGAGAATGTTCCCGCGAAGACGCTGGCTCTGGGGCGCGCCCGGCAGGTTGTGAAGCAGGGCTGGGTGAAAAAGCCGCGCAAGAAATGACGCGCCCGGCTACTTTTTCTTTTGCTGCGTGGAGGTAGGCCGGACGATCACCAAGATGGCGGTATCGCCCTCGTCGCCGGTTACGAAGCGGACGGTAACGCGCTCTTTTAGCCGGATGCGGCCCTGTTCGATCTTGGTGGCGGGCGTCATCTTGAAGACGTGCTCTTCCGTCTTACCCTGCAGCACGCGCGACACCTTCAAGTGATCCGACGCGCTTTCCACGACATTTCCGGTAAAGTAGTTATCTTCGTCTTCCTGAGTCGCCGCCCACACCGCGTTGAACGCCAATGTGAGGACGATAAGAAGAAGCGAGCAGCGGAGCTTCATCCGCCTTCAGGATAATCAAAATCGAGCGGTGAGTGAATGAATAAAGCTTCACTTGCCGGAGCGATTCACAACACCAAAACAGGATGGTAGAGGTGGGGCAGACGGGCCTCTCCGATGGCCACGAGCTGGCCTTCCGAGGTCACGGCCTTGACGTAGCGGCCCGCGGTGCGGACATGAAACGGGGAGATGCGGAAATCGCGGCCGTTGCGGATCTGGCCGGCGGTGAGAGCGTCCACCATTTCGGCGGGGAATTGCGGCAGCATCTGGACCGCGGGAATGACGGCTTCGTCAAAGCGCCCGGCCTCGGCAAGCGCGCCGAGCTGTTCCAGGGTGCGGGCCTGTTCGATCGTGAAATCGCCTGAAGCGGTCCGGCGGAGAGTCTTGAGGAACGCGCCGCAGCCCAGAGCCTGACCGGCATCGTGGGCGATGCTGCGGAGATACGTGCCGGCCGAGCAATGCACGCGAACTTCGGCCTGGCAGCCGGCAATACTCAGCAGATCGAGCGCGTAGACTTCGATCTCCACCGGCTTCAGATCCACGGGCTGCTGCTTGCGGGCGAGCTCGTAGGCGGGCCGCCCGGCGATCTTCTTGGCGGAGACGGACGGGGGCATCTGCGCGAACTTACCGCGAAAGTTCTGGAGCACGCCTTCCAGCTGCTGGCGATCGAGGATGACGTCCTGAGGTGCCGACGTCGGCTCGCCGTCGGCGTCGTAGCTGTCGGTGGAGTAGCCGAAATGGATGGTGCCTTCGTAGATCTTGTCGTTGCGAGTGTAGAACTGGGCGAGGCGTGTGGCGCGTCCGATCACCAGGGGCAAGACGCCTGTGGCCATCGGATCGAGCGTGCCGAGGTGTCCTACTTTTTTGGTTCCAGCGAACCGGCGGACCTTGTTAACGACGTCATGCGAGGTCCAGCCGGTGGGCTTATCGACGATAACCGCTCCATCCACCCTGTTACTGTAACAGGCGGTTTCGCCTGCCAGCTCCTAGTTGCCGGCTTTGGCGGAGTGCGCGATGGGTTTATACCCGCAGGTGGCGGCCTTCTTCATCGCTTCGATGCCTTCGGTGGCGGACAGCAGCGGCGTGGTTCGCACCGTGCGGCAAGCGCCTCCAGCGGCCACGGCCATGGAAAACGCAGCGGCGCTGACGCTATCCGGCATTTCGATGATGCCGACGACATCGTAATCGCCGAAGGAGAGCCAGAAGCGCTCGACTTTTCCGCCGAGTTTTTCGACCGGGACTTTGATGGCCGATGCGCGGTCTTGCGGATTCTGGATCATCGCGGACCAAGC
>Ga0105245_10002061_pt1 | contig 18231 bp, 16 predicted proteins | sample KBSM54metaG_FD_81523 | JGI IMG/M metagenome (GOLD analysis project Ga0105245, IMG submission 81523) | Miscanthus rhizosphere microbial communities from Kellogg Biological Station, Michigan, USA - KBS M5-4 metaG | ecosystem: Host-associated > Plants > Roots > Rhizosphere > Soil | place...
CCGGTCCCCGGCATCGAGGAAGGCGGACGTCTGTCGGTGCGCGGGCCCAACGTCATGCTGGGATATCTCCGTGCGGAAAACCCGGGCGTGCTGGAGCCGCTCGCCGCAGGCTGGCACGACACCGGCGACATCGTCACCATTGATGCGGCCGGCTTCATCGCCATCAAGGGCCGCGCCAAGCGCTTTGCCAAGATTGCCGGCGAGATGGTCTCGCTGTCGGCGGTCGAAGCCATGGCCGCAGCGCTGTGGCCGCAGGCGATGTCGGTTGCGGTATCGATACCCGATGCACGTAAGGGCGAGCGGATCGTGCTCCTGACCACGCAGAAGGATGCCGAGCGCTCCGCGATGCAGCGCCAGGCCAAGGCCGTGGGCGCGTCCGAACTGGCGGTGCCGGCGGATATCCGCGTGGTCGGCAACGTGCCACTGCTGGGCTCCGGCAAGACCGATTATGTCGGCGCGACCAATCTCGCCAGGGAGCTTGCGACGCCGGCCGAGCCGGTGCAGCTACAGCAAGTCGCTCAACACGAGGTCGCCTAACGTTATCGCGTCGCCGCGGGATCAATGACGATCCTGCGGCATTTGCTGAGTTCAATTGAACTGGTGAAGGATCGCTTTCATCCTGCCTTGGTGAGGAGCCAATTCACTCGATAAGGTAGATCGGACTTGACCAGGCCTGATGACCGTCGGCCTGCGTCACGCGCACGTAAACCGGCAAGTCTGCGCCGCCGGCAAAGCTCACCTCGTGGTCAAATCTGGCGTGTCGGCTCCAGTCCGCTTCGGGCAGCCGATAGATGCTCAAGTGTCGGCCGAGACCGCCGCCATCGAACGCGACGACGTCGTCCGCAAGGGCGGCGAGATCAACCGTGCCCGAAACGATATTGGTCTCGATGCCGAGCGAGCCTGAGCGCGCGTCGTCGAGCCAAAGGTCAACACCGGCGAGATTGCCCGTCGTTACCGAACTCCATGCCAGCACCGCGCCTGCCGCTGTCTCCTGCACGACGCGCTCGGGATTGAGGAAGTTAACCGGCGTAAACCGGGCGATGCGATTGCCCGCGATGGTCAGCTTGCCCTGCCACAGCGTCTCGCGACCGCGACCGCGATACTCGGCGCCCTGCCACATCACCCGCACCCGCCGACCAAGATCGGACGCGCCATAGGGGCGAACCGTCCGGGCGACCGATGTGCCATGGAGAACGTCGACCCGCTCGATCGGCGCGGTGCCGATGACTTCGGCGGTCAGGCGCATCGGGACGCTGCCCGGGCGAATGATGTCGCCCATCCGCGCCTGGTGCACGGCGAATTCCTTGGCCGGTCCAAGCTTTGGGTCTTCGGAGAACCCGGTCACGGCCTGGTCGAACGACGCGTTGACATCGAGAAAGATGCGAGCCCCACTTGTCCCGTAGTGCCGGCGCTGACGCAGCGCCTCGAACAGCGCATCGCGCGTCAGTTCGGGCATGAAATAGCAGGTAAGGCCGCCGATCGCGCCGAAGCTGGACGCGCCAGGCCGGGTCGCGCCGGGGCGCCCTTTGTGATCGTCGCTGTGACAGACGACGCCAACACGAAACCCCATCTCGAACGCGTCGTGCAGGATCCATTCGAAGGTGCCCCAGGTCGAGTGCACTTCGACGGCGCGCTCCAACCGGCCGTCATGGGCATATTTCAGGTCGGCATAGCGCCCGCCGACATGGGCGATAACAATCGCATCCTCACCTTCGAGCGCATGGAAAAGCCGGTCCGCCGTATGGATGGCCACGGTCGAGGTCTGACCCTCGACCAGAATATGCGATGAACGGCGGATCGGGCGGCCTTCTCGGCGGTAGAAGACGTTGCGGTCGCCACCCATGCCGGTGTTGCCCGACCACTCGTATCCCGGCAGGCAGACGAATTTCCCTGGCGCATCGAATTCGGCCGTCAGCCGGTTGAGCTTGTTCCAGAAATCGTCGGTGATCTGGAAGTCGTTGCCCTGGTGGCCGACCATATCGATGAAGGCTACATCGCGCGCATAGCGAAAATAGGCCTCCGCCGAACCCATTCCGATAGTTTCACCGCTTTGTCCGTGCAAGTCTCCCCAGTAGCGGCGCAGCGGCGCGGCATTCACCGCGCGCATCGGATTGGCGCGCGCAAGTTCTTCGCCTTTCGCCAGCAGCCGAAGTTCGAGATCGCCTTCAGCGTCGAGCACGAGATTGTCGATGACACGCGGCCCGTCGCCGTTCCTGATCTCGATGCGTGCGGGCAACCCCTGAACCGGCCTCGACGGCACCAGTTCGAAATCCTGATGTGCATCCGTCGTCGGATTGCCCCATCGGTCCTCGACCACGATAGCCAGCCGAAATGGTTCGCCGACCACAGCCAGCGAGGGGAGGATCGCCTTCCAGTTGATGCCAGGACCGGGCACCAGGTCGAACACCGGCTGCCCTGGCAATTCGCAGAATTCATAGGTCGCGAAGGCATCGACCGAAGTTTTCAGCCCGACGTTGGCTTCGACATTTGTCTGCAGCCGGAAGCCAGGCGAGCCTCTTCTGCGGTCGCCCAAACGTACCGTCAACGTGTCGCCGGCGCGCAGGTAGCCGCGGCCCACGCGAACCAGCAGGGTATTGGCGAAGGGACGAATGTTGAGGCGGTCGAACCACACTTCGAGCTTGGCGCCGTTGCTGGCCTCGACCGTGGTGAAATTCGCCGCCTGCGGCTTGTCGAATTGCGGCTTGCTCATGTCGGAGGTGGTGCGCCACGAAATCTTCAGCATGCCAGTATCGTCGATGCCGAAGGTGCCAGCGGTATAGACCAGCGTCAGTTCGGCGTAGGAGCCGGCGACAAAGGGTCCGGCGGGCGTCAGCGTTGCCGATCCCATCTGGTCGGGAAGATATGTCGAATATGGCATGTCGCTCCATTGCCTATTGAGCCTTGATATTCAGGTCCTTCACCAACCGCGCGAACTTGGCGTAGTCCTCCCGGACGAGCTGCGCGAACTGATCCGCGGTTCCGCCGATCGGCTCCTGGGCCGAGTCCAGCAGATTCTTGCGCACCACCGGGTCAGCGACGGCCTTGCCAATCTCGCTGTTGAGTCGATCGGTAATGTCTAAGGGCGTTCCCGGTGGCGCGAACACGCCGAGCCATTGATCGAGCACCAGCCCCTTGATGCCTGCCTCCTCAAAAGTCGGCACATCCGGCAGGCTCGGCGAGCGGGTCTTGGTTGTCTGTGCCAGCAAGCGCAGCGTGCCTGCCTTGTAATGCGATATCAAAGGAGTCGATCCCAGCGATCCGAGCTTCACATGGCCACCCAGCAGATCGTTGATTGCTTGCCCGCCACCGCGGTAGGGGACCTGCTCAAGGGTGATACCGGCAATCTGCGCAAACCATTGCACCGCCATATGCTGCGGCGACCCGAGCCCGCTCCCGGTGGCATAAGGTAAGCCCGGCTGTTTCTTTCCGAGCGCCACCAATTCGGCGAGCGAATTGACACCGAGGGAGGGGTGCACCGCTAACACGATCGGTTGCCGCGACACCTGAATGATCGGAATCAGGTCTTTCGAGGGATCGATATTGGTATGATACACGTGAGGATTGCTGGTCACCGTGTCGATAGTCACAAGAATGGTGTAGCCATCCGGCGCGCTTTTGGCCGCATCCTCGATGCCAATGGTGCCGTTGGCGCCGGCTTTATTCTCGACATAAACCTGCTGGCCGAATGCGCGCGACAGTTGCTCGGCGATGAGACGGGCGCCGACATCGGTCGATCCGCCTGCCGGGAAAGGGACGACGAAACGGATCGGCTTGCCGGGATAGGATCGCGCCTGTGCGGCACCCGTGGCGCCGAACCCGAAGGAAAGCGCCGCCAGGGTCAGTGCGAAATTGCGTCTGGTGATCATGGTTCGCCCCTAGAAGAAACTACGAGCACTCCAGACTCGACATTAGCGAAATGCCACATAAGCAAGTAGTATTGTTTTTCGATGTAGTCATAAATGCAATTGATGGGTGCGGCCATGGAATGGAATGAGCAGCGCCTCGGCCGACAACTCAAGCTGCGCGATCTCCACGTGCTGCTGACCGTGGCCAAATACGGCAGCATGGGAAAGGCGGCTATCCAGCTTTCAGTGTCGCAGCCAGCGATATCGAAGGTCATCTCCGATATGGAGCGAGCTTTGGGCGTCCGGCTGCTCGACCGCAAGCCGCAGGGTGTTGAACCCACAATCTATGCCCGCGCACTGCTGGATCGCAGCGCGCTCGCCTTCGACGAACTAAAGCAGGCCATCGAGCAGATAAGATTCCTGGCTAATCCCACCACGGGAGAACTGCGGATCGGGAGCACGATCGCTATTGCAACGGGTTTCATGCCAGCCGTCATCGATCGGCTGTCCCGGCAGTACCCGAAAATGGTCTTTCATCTGTCGGCCGGCGAGGCTGCGATGACCTATCGCACGTTGGAAGAGCGGACCGTCGACCTAGTGGTCGCACCGATATTCGCCGAGATTGATGAACAGCATCTGCACGCCGAAATTCTCTACGATGAGCCGCTCGTCGTCGTGGCCGGAGGTCAAAGCCCATGGGCGCGGCGGCGCAAGATTGGGCTTGCCGATTTGGAGCAAGCCACTTGGACTCTTCCGCCTCTCGATAGCCTCTATGGATCGGTGGTCGCCGAAGCCTTCCGGGCCAGCGGACTGGATATCCCGCGCGCAACAGTCTTTACGTCAGTCACGGCTGCGCGCAATGCGCTGCTTGCCACCGGCCGCTTTGTCAGCATCGTTCAGGGTTCCGTGATGAAATTCAACCTCAACCATCCTGCATTCAAGGTCCTGCCGATCGATCTGCCAACGACGCGCCGGCCAATCGGCGTCATCACATTGAAAGCTCGAACGCTCAGCCCGGTCGCACAGCTTTTCATTGACTGCGCGCATGAGGTCGCCAAGGCATTGGCCAGGTGAATTAAGGGTGGCCGGGGTGCCCGAGAGGTGATGTCGGAGATGGGTCATCGGCGTTTTCGGTGGTGATCGGCGCGATGGACGACGTCGTCAGGTCGGGATCATCGCCGGGATTTAAGTGCACGTCCTCTAAAAGCGAGGAGGATACCGACGGCATTTGCGCGCCATTGGAAGCGCGAAAGACGGCGACACGGGTCTTGTTGAAGACGCCTTCAGCGCTAGCATGCGCGTTGAGATTATTAAGCAACTCAGTAACAAGCACGCTGTGCTGGCCCTTCGTGTCATCAGCGACCTTGCCAGGTGTATTGGACGAGATGATGAGCGCGTTGCTGGGAGCGCTGACTGGCGCAAGTCCGTGGGAAAAGGAGCGGAAACGGCGTTCATAGGGATTGCGTCGAGAGGCGTCGATGACGGCCAGCGTGGCGCGAGCGCCCCGCTCCTTGATTGCGTGCAGCACGGTTTCGACGGACATCCCCTCCTGGCGCACATCACCTTCCTTCCAGATCACCGCATCGGTCGGCATCATGTAGGTTTCCTGGCGAGACTGCACCCCATAGCCGCCGAAAAACAACATCACGACAGATCCGGGCTTGATCCTGGATTTCAAGCGCTCGACCGCGCGAGTCATATCTGCCTTGGTGGCGTCCTCAACCATATCGACATCGAATCCGTGGCGGCGCATTGCATATGCCAGACCGCTTGCGTCGTTGATGGGTTGACTTAATGGCTCGGCGGCGTCCGGGTAATTGCCGTTGCCGATGATGAGCGCCAGCTGGACAGCGCTGTCTGTTTCCTGGGTAAACCCGGTCTTTGCGGCTTCCGGGGCGCGCAGATCCAACGCTGCATTCGCGCCGATCGCCAACAATGCCACGCAGGCAAGACTGCAAGTAGCGGCAAGCAAGTGGCGAACAGTATAGTACTCCGTCACTTTCATTTGACCCCCCAAACTAAACCGCGAGAACTCCCATACTGCTAGAGTGTTTGCCGCACGACCGCGCACGAAGATCGCAATCAGTCGCGAGAGCAGACGCCTCCCCCTGTCATTCGAAGAGCATGCGTAAAATTTCTTGAGCGCCGGTTAGGCGACATGGTTTCTCGCAATTTGCAGTGTTTGGTAAATAAACTATGCGGGTCTCGCGGCGTAAACTGCGTGCCATTGCTTGACGCAAACAGGCCAACCTTCGGATTTGAGTCCACCGTTTCCCTTCCTCGCGCTTCGCCTTTCAGGAGGCGTCAGCAGATGGATTGGCAAGCAGATGCGGATCGAAACTTCAATTCCTTTTTGGCTAGTTGCGCCGTTGCCGCTTCACTTGCGCTTGCCGTGACCATGGCGATGCATATGCTTTTGTAGTGAGCGCCGCACCTTAGTGTTTTCTTCACCATCCGCCTGAACTTGCAAGTAGCCAATTTTCTCAAATTGGCTGAAACACCTGCCTGCTACGCTCTGCATGCATCAGCAGAGGGACTAACATGTCGAAGCATCTAGATGGCATCCTGATCGATGAAACGCATTCACTAGCTATCTGCACCGAGATCGGCGAACGCTTACGTTCAATACTCAATGAGAATGCGCCGGTGCCAGCCAGGTTGGCCGCGCTCTTGGCGAGATTGGACGAGTTGGATTTTCACGAGTCGCCTTCGATCGTTTCGGGAATGGAAGCTTCTGAGCCAGCTTGATCGCTTCTATTCAGACACAAGGGTTTCAAGCATTGCCGTTGCTTCTTTCAGGTCTCTCGTATCGAAGCCTTCCCTGAACCAATTGTAGACCGGGGCGAGAAGTTCTCGCGCCTCATCTCGCTTCCCTTGATCGCGCCAGAGCCGCGCCAAGCTCAAGGCCGCGCGCAGCTCAAAGGATTTCGCCTGCTGTCTACGCGCCACGGTGAGCGCCCGTTCAAAACTAACTTGTGCCCTTGGCGCGTCTTGCTCCGGCGACATCAGGGCTATTTCACCGGCAATGCGATGAACCTCGGCTTCGTGCCATGTTTCTTTTGTAGTTTCGATCGCCGTGATTGCTTGGCCAATGTAGCTCGCGGCATCATCGAACTGGCCAAGCTCCCCACAGGCTCTTGCGAGTAGGGATAGCGATACCGGATTGTAAATTGTCTGTCCCATCGAACGCCTTGCGGGAAATGCGGCGGCGAAGGCGCCGACTGCCTCAGATGCCCTGCCGGTTAAGGCGAGAAGACGAGCTCGATTCAGCATTCCGGAATTCCTCCAGAAAACAGAGTCCCGTTCTTCGGCCAGTGCGATCAGCTCATCCGATAACGCCTGCGCTATGGCGTAGTTACCGCTGACGAGCTGGGTAAGGCACGTGGTAGCTATCGCTTGCATCAATGCGCCAATGTGCCCGATCTCACGCGCCTCACGGAGCGCTTGTTCCGTGTCTCCGCGTGCAGCCTCGGGATAGCCAAGCGCCCACAGCGCCAGCGAACGATAGTACAAGGCAACCACTTGGGGATCCTGGACAAGCCGCGTCGCCAGCGATCGACGTTCGACAGGATCGTAGAGCGCAATCACCTGGTCCAGGTGTGTTCGGCCTTTCGCGAAATTACCCGTGATCACCGAAGTGACGCCCATGGCACGATGGCCGAGCATGAGCGGGAGCTTACCGCCCCGCTTTTCGGCGAGCGCCAGCATCTGCGCGGCATGCTCGCATGCAAGGTCGCCGTCAAACGCTGTAAACACCGCTTGGAGCGAGCCGTAGAGAGCCAAAAACAGCGGCAGCGGATCTTCGGAAGGCTCCCCGAGCGCTTCAGCCTGTTCAATAAGCCAACGTGCCCGCTCGGAAGCAGCTTTGGCTTCCGGCCCGGCAAGTCCTTTGACATGCTGGAGCGGATATATCAGCGCAACCTGGAGCTTGATTTCTTCGCGACGGAGCGCCGGCGTGCTGGGCAGGGTCACAATCTGCTCAAGCGCACGCGTAAGCTGCTCGATGGCCTCAACCAACGCGGAGCGCTCCAATGACCGCAGTCCTGCCTTGCCCCAGAGTGCGGCGGCCTTGTCGATCAGCCCGGCCTCGGTGCAATGCCGCGCCAACAGATCCGGCTGGCCCTCGGCCATCTCGGCAAACTGCCTTTCGAAAGTGTCTGCGATACGAGCGTGGAGAGCGCGTCTCGGCTGGCGTAGCAAGGTGCCATAGGCCGCCTCCTGCACTAGCGCGTGCTTGAACAAGTACGTCGCGTCCGGGGGCACGCCTTCGCGGAACAGCAACCCTGCCCGGATCAGACGGTCGAGTGATAAGTCCAGCTCTGCTTCTGTCTTGTGTGCCACCGCGGCCAGCAGCGCATGAGAAAACTCACGACCTATTGCCGCCCCGATCTGGGCCACCTCCTTCGCCGGGCCGAGCCGGTCGAGCCGCGCCATCAGCGAAGCATGCAAACTCGCGGGAACCGCAAGGGCTGGTGAAGGAATCGCCGCCGCAGAACGCAGCGCTTCGAGCTCGCCCCCGGCCTCCAGCACCGCCTTCGTCATCTCCTCTACGAACAATGGGATGCCGTCGGTGCGCTCGATGATGTCCTTCCTGATGTCAGCCGGCAACGGCTTGTGGCCGATAACATGGTCGATCATGCTGCCGACCTCGCGATGTCCCAGCCGATTGAGAGCACCAGCGGTGACGTGTGGTTCATCCTTCCAAGGCGCCTCGAATTCCGGTCGGAACGTCACGATCATGAGCACACGAAGGTTGCCGATGCGGTCCACAGTGCGGCCAAACGCTTCCAGGCTCGTGGGGTCACCCCAGTGCGCGTCCTCGACGATCATAAGCACGGGACTGGAGCGCGCCAGGGCTTCGACCTGTGCGCCGAGTGCCGCCAGTGTCCTCTGACGCCGCTGTTCGGGGGCAAGATCATCCAGGGCGGGATAACGCCCATCGTTCGGAAGCGACAGCAAGTCGGCCAAAAGCGCCAAGTCCTGCCTCGGCGTCGAGGCCTGCCCCAACAGCGCTTCGATCTTGTCGAGCTTTGATTGCGGTGTGTCGCTATGTGCAAATCTGGCGGCTCGCTCGAGCTGACCGATAATCGGATAGAAGGCGCTGTCGGCGTGCTGGGGCGAGCAGAAATAACGCAACAGTGTGTGTGGCTCGGCGGCGATGGCTTCCATGATCGCTGCGGATAACCGGGACTTCCCGATCCCGGCTTCACCGGAAAGCAGCACCACCTGACCTTGGCCACTCTTGGCGCGTGCCCAGCATCGCAAGAGTAGTTCAAGCTCTTTCCCTCGCCCGACCAGTGGAGTCAGGCTGCCCGGATGCATCGCCTCGAAGCGGCTCTCGATGGGACGCTCCCAAACCGCCGCGAAAGCACGAACCGGCCGAGGGATGCCCTTGAGTTCCATTGACCCGAGGTCTCGCAACTCGAAAAGATTGCCGAGCAGCCTGCGGGTGTCTTCAGCGATCACCATCGTGTTGGGCTCGGCAAGGGCCTGAAGACGGGCAGCAAGATTCGGCGTTTCGCCAACCACGTCATGTCCTTGCGCTTCGCCTGATCCGACAAGGTCTCCGACGACCACCATCCCGGTAGCTGCCCCAATCCGCACTTGTAGGGCCTCGGGAGCTGGAAGTGCCGCAACCGCATCGATCAGCGCGAGGCCGGCCCGCACTGCGCGTTCGGCATCATCCTCGTGCGCCTGCGGGTAGCCGAAATAAATCAGCACACCGTCACCCATGTATCTGGCGACAAATCCTCCGAAGCGGCGCACGGTCTCGGCAACACGCCTCTGATAGGCAGAAATGATGTCGCGCAGATCTTCGGGGTCCATGCGTGTGGATAGGGCCGTCGAACCGACAATATCCGAAAACATCACTGTGACTTGCCGGCGCTCAGCAGTGTCCTTGACGACTTGGTCGGTTGCCTGAGGAGCGTCGGGTGGCGCCGCCAGAACGCTTGCTGAAGCACGCAAAGCCGCTATCGCATCGAGAAGTATGCGGCGGTGCCCGACCGCGCTGATGCCCAAGTCCTTCAGGTCTTGTGCCGTCAGGTTGGGCAGGACCTTCTCGCTAATCTCATTTTCGCGGAATGCTGCCTCATATCGTTCGAGGCCCAGCCCCCGCAGCCAACCCCTCACGTCCATGATGGCGTCCCGGTCCGCGCGCGCCGCATGATCCCCCAGGCGAGACAGCCTGTCTAGGGAATTGCGAAGCTTGCTCGCTTCTCTCTCTTCTGAGAACTCCAAGCGCACCAACTGCTCTTACAGAGCCGCGACGGCGAGACTTTGCCAACGAAGTCGGCCAACTACTTGGGCTTGCCTACAGCCAACAATTGCTCTCTGTAGCTGCACGAACGGACATCATCAGACGGGTATAGACACCAGGCCCCCATTTTGCCGTATGCGAGTTTGCCTGCGAGCCGGCGCATGGACCTCACTCTGCAGAAACTCGGCATCTGCCTACGGCGTAGGATAAACCACGGCGTCGACATCAAAAAACATGCTCAGCGACGCAACCTTCTGATCCTTATTTATGCTCCATACATGCATGTAGTGGCCCTGATAGACTGGCTTATTGTCGTGAAGACTGTCGTGAATTTCGGCCCCGATGATAACCCATCGACCAAATTCTTTCTCCAGCCCTGGAGCAAGGCAACGCGGCCGAATGACCGTAAAAGAATGGACATTAGGGTTCAAACGTCCAGCGTAGAAATACTTGATCTGTGCTATGCCGACAAACCGTCCGCCGTACGCTACCGCCGCCTCCGAGTCGCCTGCACCAATAGTTAGTATCGCATCATCTGCAAATATCGATACGACTGCATTGAAATCCTTTTTATCAAAATCGGCATACCACTTCTTTATCATTTCCAGATTGCTGCTTACCTTTGCGACCATGGCGGTATCTCCAGATGAATCCGAAGCCAGCGAAATTCCATAGCGTGCCCTCGAGTATGCGAGCCGCATTAAATATTAACGCATAAAGGCGTCCGACGCTACCAATTGACAACCCGGCGGAAGGGCCGGAATGCTCTTCCTGTCGCTCAGTCTGCTGCACCGGGCAAGAAGTCGTGGATCAAAGCCCCAGCCTGCCGTACGCTCCGTAAGCCGACCGACGGGAATACCGAGTCCACATATCGCAGACGTGGGGATACGCGTCTTTGCCGAACTCTACTTTGAAGATTCCGCTCTAGCGCATTGACGACCGCGTGACCACTTCGATCAACCGCGATGCCCGCCGCCCGCAACGTCTGCTCAGCTGTATCGATACGAAGACAGGCGGGCCCGAGCCCTCTTGCCTTCGCAAAAGGCCAAGAGATCTTGCGCCTTAAGCCTCGATCCCTGGCGTCTGACTGCAAGGACGAGAGGGCGTTCGTCCCATTTTGGATGCGCAACACCAATCACGGCCGCTTCGACGATTTCGGGGTGGGCCATCGCCAGGTTTTCGAGCTCGATAGATGATATCCATTCGCCTCCGGACTTGATGACGTCCTTCGGGCGATCCGTAACCTGCATGTAACCGTCGCTGTCGATCGTGGCGACATCACCCGTGAAAGACCAGCCATCGGCACGCTCGCTTTCCGGCGTCTTGTAGTAAGCGCGCAATCCAGGCCCCCCGAATCACGAGGTCGCCAACTGCCCTGCCATCGTGGGGGAGAATTCTGTTGTTGCATCCTTCATAGGATGGGAAGCCTTTGGCTCCCACGATCTTCGCGTCGCCAGCCTCGCCCAGATATATCCATGCTTCAACGGTCGGGCATTGCGGCATTAATGAGTGTACGAGATCGACGAAAGCCAGATCGAAGAACACAACCACATCTTCGGCGTGGTTGACGATGTATATAATCTGCTCCACGAACAGCCTCGGATTGATCGTGTGACAAACGGCTCCCATTCCGGAAATACCGAAGTATAGCTCGAGATGCCGATAGCTGTTCCAGGCTAACGTGGCCACGCGATCGCCTGGCTTGATGCCGATCGAGTCCAATGCATTTGCGAGTTGAGAGCTGCGCTGGAGTAGGCCGCTGTAGCTGGTGATGTGATCGGGCTTGTCGGGGTTCAGGAGACGATCTCGACATCGGGAAAGGATCGCGCCGCGTGCATGAGAATGGACGACAGGAGCAACGGAGTTTGCGTCATTAAGCCAAGCATGGCGAATGGGTCTTCGGTTTCGACGCTTTCGCTTCAGCCGCACGCAACTGTGCGTACAGGCAGAAGATCGTCCGCACGGGCGTTCGTTTGACGGGAAGTCTGCATCAGTCAGGACGACGTCTCGCCCGCCCTCGTTCCTTCGGGCGCCCGATCCCCGCAAGCGCCCTCGCACGCGACGTGAGAAGGATGACAAGCCTGAAGTAGATGACGAGCAGCCTGATCGCAAAGGACGTGAGGAGCCATATGACTGACAGGGGCATATCTCTTCCAAACACGATTTTGATTTGATGATGTGAATGACGCTAAGGCTCTGGAAGCTGGATGTCGTGAGCCGCTCATCCGACATTGCTCTACTGTTCTTTCAGGATTGGAACGTTCCTGCGCACTGATAGTCTTACAATGTCGACCGTATCGCTAAGTCATCGAAGTAGGAGCCCCAGGGCGCCTAATCCTCCTGGGGCTCTCTTTATCAACCGATGCCAACCCTTGCGGACTTCTTGTCAGCTTCGCTAAGGACATAGCCCTCATGGACATCTTGGGCCTTTGCGTACTCGGGCTGGAATCGAACGCTGGCGTAGTGCGATGCTTTTTCTGCTTCCTGAGTCCTCTTGCCGAGCTCCGCCGTGTCTCCGAAGCCGAGAACCTGCCTAGCAAGCGCTGTGAGTGGGCCATCAACCTGATACTCGGTGCGTTGCATCGTAAGGAGATTAATCAGGTACAATGGTGTTCCATTGAACTTCTCGAACATCTCATGACGATTGCCCCACTCGGTAAGGAACCGCTCGCTGATCTGCCTAAATATCTTGATGCGATCCCGGGCACTGATCTCCGGCCCCCGAAGTGCTTCAGCCAATTTGGGACCGATGTACGGGTCGTCCAGCTCTTTCTTGGTCGGCTGGATAACGACGCCGCGCCCGCAGAAATCGATCAACATGTTGACCATCTTGTGCTGGTTTTCCAGGTAGTAAGCGCGACCAAAGTCGATGTAGATGTTGTTCGGCTTGTAAAGTCCCCCGGGAGTCACGAACCCTGTCTCCTCGGCTGCGAGCATGAAGGCCCGACACGTCTCACGGAATCTGATAAGCTCGGCGAGTTGCGCCTGCACTACCGGTCCTGAACCGGTCCCGAGCGACTGAGTGAGCAACAGCGCCAGACCGACCATAAGCTCGGCGTGTACGCAGTGGCGAATTTGTGTTTCCAGATGAATCCAGTCAAACTGACGCTGCGGGTACCATTTCGCATGGTCCGGATTGCCAATGTGTTGCACCTGCGGCCAGGGAATCAGGACGTCGTCGAAGTAAGCCATTGCATCAAGCTCGTCCCCGATAGTAGCCAGCGGTCGATCGTACGGATCTGCGTCCGGTTCTGCATTCGATTTACGGGCAACCACCGAGATACCCCTCGTGGCGATCGGAACCAAGGCATAAACCGTTTGCTCTGATGTCTGGCCCGGGCGCCACAAATTGCCAATCAGCAGGTGGTTTACAAATGGCACCGATGTGCCAATAGCTTTCCAGCCCCTGACCAGGATTCCGTCGTCCCTCTCTTCAACAATCTTCAGCATCGGAGTCTCGGCTATTGCGTTGTCGCGACCCCGGTCGAATTGCACATCGAGGAACATTGGAGAAATCGCAAGGTCCTTGGAGGTAACCTCTTCCCATTGACGCTGAATATTCTTGGATAGGTCGCGCGTTCCGTTTTTGAATCGGGAGTTTTCAGCCCACGGTTTTTGGTCGTCGACCTGCGTGAACATCACAGCATTCATTCCGACCGGCGGCCGTGTAAAGATGCCACCCTTGAAATGACGACAAATGAAATCGCAGTACTTGCGGCGCCGAACAACATCTTCCTTGGATCGCGGCAAGAACCAGTGCATCGATTGGCGATTGCCGTTCGTGTCGACAAAGGTTGCGACATCCTGGTTCTTGGGATCCAGATGCAGGTCGTAATACTCTGCGATCGCGTGAGCATAGCCCTTCGTCTTGGGATGCGTCGTGATGTCTTCGATGAGTTCGCCACCGACGTACACTTTCCTCCCGTCGTGAAGCGACTCTAGATACTCTTGGCCTGTTCTCATGGTAAATGCTCCGTTACGCGTTGAGTTGTTTCTGAAACGTTGCAGCGTCCCAGTAGTCTTCACTGCTGTGAATGAGCCTCCCCCGCACATGCAAAACGTGAGCTCCTCGCAATGAAATTCTTTGACCACGCGCAATCGTGCGGCCCATTTGCGCCTGCAGAGTTGCCGTAAGGAGATACGTGATCGTCACCGATCCGAATGGATCTGCAATCACCACGTGCGGGGTCCAGTGGGCATCCGGAAACCAACCGAAGAACTTCTGCAAGCCATCCGCAATCGCGGTCTGACCGACCTTGGAATGGCCCATCGCGATGTCTTCATGAGTGCCGTCAGCATGATAAAGCTCCGCGACAGCGACCGCGTCATGAAGGTTGTAGGCGCCATAGAGCACGTCGGCGATTCCGTGTAATTTCATGCCCTGATCTCTCGGCTCGTAGCTGACTCTCCGATCGCGACGCCGTGCAGATAGCGGCCCTCTCCATACAGCAACGGCGGCAGACATTGCGGCGCCAGGATCGCCTCGATGGCGCTAATGACGACGAGATGGCTTCCTACGGGAAGAATGTCGGTCGACCTGCAATCGAACGTCACAATGGAGTCTCGCAAAACCGGCATCATGACCCGCTCTGGTAAACCGGAGGACGGAACGACATAGTCGCCGATGAATTTATCTTCGCCCGCGCGCGAACACAGCTGCGACAGGTGAAGCTGCGCCTGGCTCAGCAAATTCACAGCGAAGCGGCCGCCACGTGATATGTCCGAAGCCGTGGTCGTACGATTATTTACGCAAACAAGGAGCGTCGGGGGATCCAAGCATACAGGCGTGAATGCGCTAACCGTCATTCCCCACGGTTCACGGTCATGCAGCGTCGTAATCACGGTGACACCGCTGACTATCCGTCGCATCGCAATCCGAAACGCTTCTGCCTCTCCGCCGCTATTGACGTCCCAGCGTACGCCGGAGTATCCAGCGTCGACCTGCTCGAATAGCGGCAATTGTGTTGCTTGCTCAACCATCTTCCATCCCACACTGTCGTTCGAATCTGTTGATTCGATCTGATCCGGATATTTTGGATAAGGACGAAGTCCGTCGTTAAACTCGGAGACCTCAGTTCGGCCACGACAACGTTACGCTATGACCATGGACCTCACGATCCGATCGAGATTTGGAATTTCAACTATCCGCTCGGTCGATGGTAAGCCGCGATGCATCGTCTTAATCGCGACTGGAAGCAACGACGATGTCGTGAGCAGGGTGCGACGGTCGATGCCGGAGCGGAGAATGGTTTCCTTCATGTTCGGCTACTCCTAATAAATCGGATGGGGCATGCTCGGCGACAATGCGATGGACCGCTCTGCCACTGATGCCGTTCGCCGCGCCCATCAGGTTGGCCGTGGGACAAGGAGTCGCAATTCACTGCGACGCACTACTAGTCCGCACGCACCCAAAGCGCTTCTAATCCGTTGAAGTTCAGCACTATCCGACGCTTCAAGGGGCGATCGGTTCTCATGCGCAGCTTTGGGAACCGCTCGAAAAGCATCGAAAGAGCGATCTGTGTCTCAACACGGGCCAATGGCGCGCCAAGACAGAAATGAGCGCCTCCGCCAAATGAGTTGTGACGCTTATCTGGCCGTTCGATGTCAAACCGCTTTGGGTCGGGATGCGCCGCTGGGTCATGGTTCGCTGCGTAGAGCACGGCATTGATCGTCTGCCCCGCCGCGACCGGGCACCCGCCGATCTGCATCGCTTCGGTTGCGATCCGAGTGCCGAACACAACTGGAGAGTCATACCGCAATACTTCCTCGACGGTGCTACGAACCAAATTCGGCTTGGCGAGCAGTTTGCCGAGTTCATCCGGGTGCTTCAGCAAGGCTAGTACGGCGTTACCGATGAGATCGGTCGTCGTCACGTTGCCCGCAATGAGCAAACCAATGCAAAGGTCAATGATCTCCGCTTCGTTGAGTTGCTTGCCGTCCTCTTCAGCGTCGATCAGGCTGGTGATCAGATCAGCCCGACGTTCCTCACGGCGCTTTTGGATCACCTCGGCGAAGTAGCCGGCAAGAGCGGCGTCGCTGGATGCCAGAATAGCCTCCTGCTCTTGCGTGCGGTGCGGGTTAAACATCTGCATTTTACCGTCAGACCACTGTTTGAAGTCGTGGCAGCGGGCGGTATCGACACCCAACATCAGCGCGATAGCTATCGTCGGCAACGGTCGAGCATAAGCGTTCATAATATCGAAGCAGGATGGATCGTCGATGGCCTCCAGCAAGCCGCGCGCGACCTCAGTGATACGCGGGCGCATAGCATCAACCGCCGCTTGGTTGAACGCCTTAACGACCAGGTCGCGTATCCGCTTGTGGTCCGGGTCGTCCATTTGCAGGATGAGCGGCCGAAATGTCTCATCTATCCTTAGTTGTAGGCGCGAGAACGAACCCGGGCGGGATCTCCGTGGATCGGAGGCCAGGTTGCGATTATTCATGACAGCTTCGACATCGGCCGCACGGGTCAGCACCACGCGATCAAACATCCGATCCTGGTGCACCGGCTCCCGTGACCTCATTACATCGAGATATTCATTCGGCCGCTCGCGAAAGATGGGATCCAGGTGGGTCAGGGCCATTCCCGTTGGTACCGCGGTCTTGTCCTTCCTCATGGGTATCGTCCTTTCGCCAGGGTTTCATTGCGATCGGCTTGGAACAAGCAAAGCCTCCGCATCAACTGTCAGGATCGAAAACTAAGCGGTTGGACCTCCGGAGTCGTGAGGCGAGCGCGCCCAATCGTCCGTACTAGCGCGCACCGCCTGCCTCGCAGCGACGCCGACACAATCTCGCAGGCGTGACTTGGCGTGACGCAGAGTTGAGCGCGGCCAATCTCGGCGCCACGCTAGGTTGGTCAACAGCGCTGGTGGCTTCCGCGCCGGCCACTACAAACCATACGATCAGGTCTGCAAAATTGTTGTCCCGTGGAGTTGATGGTGCACCCAAACGACGATTTTCTCAGCGCTCCAAAATTGGACTATGACGGTTTCCGAGCTGCAATGCGCGACGATTGGGGATGGTTTACTCCCGCTCGCGAAACCAACGTTCTCGTCAGCAAGGTGCGCACGCGGCGCGTCTTCGGATTCGCTGCAGTGGATCTTACCTGCAACGTTGCCCGCCTTGAGCGGACGGAACTGGACATTCGCCGTGATAACATGGAGTACTATTACGCCGTGGTTCAGCTTGCAGGCGGATCTACAATCATTCAGGACGACCGAGTCGTAAAGGTCGCTGCTGGCGATGTCGTCCTGCTCGATTCCACACGACCCGTAACATTCGTCCCGGAGGCCGAGCACCGGAACGCGCAATGGCTTGGTCTGCAAGTGCCGCGCCAGAACCTGGTTTCGCATCTCGCTTTCGAACCACAAGGTGGCGCGTGCGGTCGCCGGTCGGCGCGAGCGTCACGTCTGCTCTGTCAACTCGCTCTTGACCCCGTGAGCGATGCAGAACCATCGTTCGCGTCGGCTGATAGATATATGCCTTTGGTGGTCTATGATCTCCTCGGCGCGCTGTTTGCACCACCCGCCCCGCTTGGTTCACGCCACAACGACAAGCTGTTCATGCGCGCCTGCCACATCATAAAGAACCGCTTTGCCGATCCGGACATCTCTCCGCGCGAGGTGGCTGCCGAGGCGGGAATTTCGCTACGCTATTTGCAGAAGCTGTTCACGGTCCGCGGGTCGACGTGCGGTCACCACATTTGTTCGGCCCGTCTGGATCATGCGGCGCGTCTGATCGAACGCCGCGCGTTGACGAAGACAGGTCAACCTCTCAGCGATATTGCCTACGCTTGCGGCTTTCGCGACTACACGCATTTTGCGCGCGGATTCCGACAGCGTTTCGGCACCACGCCGGGCGCCCTCGGAGCAGGCGCCACCGGTAGCGACAGCGCACGAGTCCGCGCCGACACTGACGCGAGCGCTATGCGAACGGATTGAACCTTACGCCCAAATGGGTACGGACCAACACGCAAGACCAGGGGCAACATCGCGTCGCCTTCATATTGTCCCCCGGAAACGGATTGCTCGACGTTATCGCGAAATACCAAGCGGGGACAGCGCTCAAGGGATGTCAGCTACGGGTCCAGACTGTGTGAAAACCTGACCGATGCTATGATTCCCTTGC
>Ga0105245_10002063_pt1 | contig 18224 bp, 9 predicted proteins | sample KBSM54metaG_FD_81523 | JGI IMG/M metagenome (GOLD analysis project Ga0105245, IMG submission 81523) | Miscanthus rhizosphere microbial communities from Kellogg Biological Station, Michigan, USA - KBS M5-4 metaG | ecosystem: Host-associated > Plants > Roots > Rhizosphere > Soil | place: Michigan...
AGCAGAAACTGCGCGATCGGCTGCAACGCTTCAATGGCCTACCCCCCCAGCAGCAGCAACGGATTCTGAACCGGATGGAGACCTGGGAACACCTGACGCCGCAGCAAAAAAGCGAGGCGCGGCAGGTTTACTCGCAAATCCGCCAACTTCCTCCTGACCGCAGGAATGCCATGCAGAACGCGATCAACGCCCTGCGGGCCATGCCCCCGGATGCGCGTCAGCGCGCGCTCGAATCGGGCCGCTTCAGCCAGTATTCGCCGCAGGAACGCGAGTTGCTGAATGGGGTAACGCAGCTTCCCCTGGCTCCTTCGGAAGCGCCTCGGCCGCCCGAGTAGAATTACTTTCGAACAAGATTCTTGGCGATGAAGAAGGCGTTGGCCGGCCGTTCTGCCAGCCGGCGCATTAAGTAGGGATACCACTCCGTACCGAACGGGATATAGACCCTCATTCCCCAGCTGTCGCGAACCAGTTGCTGCTGCAGGTCGCGCCGAATTCCATAGAGCATCTGGAACTCGAACGTGTCGCGGGGAATCCTTTCGCGGATGGCAAATTCTTTGACCTGATTGATAATCTTTTCGTCATGGGTTGCCAGACCGTGATAAACGCCACTCTTCAAGAGAATTTTCGTCAAGCTGATATAGTTCGCGTCTACTTCCGATTTCTTCTGGAAGGCAATATCGGCAGGTTCTTTATAGGCGCCTTTGCATAGCCGAATCCGTATCTTTTGGGCCAGCAAACCGTGCACATCGCGTTCGGCACTGTGCATGTACGATTGGATCACTGCTCCAACGCAGCCTCGGTTCCCCGGCTGACGATGCAATTCATGAACAAAATCTAGCGTGCGCGCCGTATAGGCTGAGCCTTCCATATCCACGCGGACAAAGTTCTTCGGAGCCATGTTGGCTGCCTTATGCACCAGTTCGGTTACCAGTTCGTGCGCCAATGCAGGATCAACGTCCAAACCCATGTGCGTGAGCTTCAGACTTATGTTGGCATGTAAGCCCTGGCTAGAAATCTGATCGAGTAACTGATGATAAAGGGCTGCACTGGCGCGAGCTTCTTCGATGTTGGTAACGCTTTCGCCGAGGTTGTCGATTGAAGCCGACATGCCCACCTGATTGAGGCCACGGGCTACAGCAAGAACATCCTCAGGCTGCGTGCCCGCGACAAAACGGCTGGAGAGACGCTGGCCTAGAGAAGATCGTTCCGCCCAGGCCCGCAAGCTGCGGCTTTCGGAAAGAGAAAGAAGGAGAGCTCTTAACACCGGGCGCCCAACAGCAGAGGGATGAGTTTTTCAAGAGCCTGGACGCGCATGGTACTCCAAGGATTTTGTACCACACCGAAGGGTTCTCCGCTGTTTTGGCTGCCGATTTTCCGCTTGCTCTCTGGGGGAGGATCGGCGGCAAGAGTACGCGCGTGAAACATTGCGGCCAGTGCGAGCAAGGCGACAACGGTCCGGCGGATCATTGGGGTGGAGCCGAAGACTAACGATAACTCCCGCCGGGCAGAGGATTACCTCGGCAAAGGCCCGGACTACGGCAAATGATCGATGTAGCAGCGATTTGGGTCGGTGGGCTGGTCGGGAATGTTCGCCGGTGGAGTCATCCACGGCGCATTCACGAAGTCGAAAAATTCGTCCTCCATTTTTATCTGGGCTTTATCGCGTTCGGTCAGGTTGGTCAGGCCAAATCGATCCTCGATAAATTTCAGCACCGCAGTATGGTCCGCAGGCGCGTGAGAAACGAAATTCTTTTTTGAAAACGGAGATATCACCATCATGGGCACGCGATAGCCGGTGTGATTGAAGCCGCAGGTATTGCTAGCGTCCGGAGGCGTCACGGTGGTTGGTGTGGTTCCGGTCAGGCAATAATCATTGTTCCCCATCCCATCCGACTTCAGATCAGTGGGAAGGACGTCATCCGGAGGCACAGCCGTCTGTGGTGGAACGTGGTCATAAAAACCGCCGTTTTCGTCCCACGCCAGAATGAAGACAGAATCCTTCCAATTTGGGCCCTGGACAACGGGGAGGATGTAATTGTCCCTGACAAATTTGGAACCAATATCCACGTTGCCCCCCGCAACCCCCGGCTCCGCGGGATGTTCGTCTGTTCCCTCACCTTCTGAAATGAAAGAGACCTGTGCCAGGTTCCCATTGGTAGCATCGTCTTTAAACTGATGCACGGGTGCGAAGTTTTCCGGATGGTCTCCTCCAGTAGTGAAATAAACCAGGTCCGAGCCCGATACCAGGGGCGGAGGTGTTTGGTCGGGAACGTAGACGCGCCAAGAAATACCGGCAGCCTGCAGACGATCGAAAATGGTTGGTTTACTGCTCTTCCCTGGTCCAACCGGAGGGTAGACATGCCCGTCCGAAGTGGCCGCAACCCCGTACATGCGATTTGGCTGGGTACGCGTCATTACGGCAGAGAACCACATGTCGGACATGGCAAAGTTCGTGGCCATGAAGGCATAGAAGGGCAAATCATTGGAATCGTAATAGCCCATGACCCTCCGTCCCTCAACATCCGTTGCTCCCGGAGTGGTCATGGAAAAGTGGGCAGCGGTATGGACAAATCCATTTCCCATCCAGACGGACGAAATCGGAGTGTGAAGATTAAAGTCGACATGACTTTCATCCCAGGATGGACTGGGATTCTCCACGCACATAGAGTTCAAATGGAACGGGGTGATAGTGCCGGTTTCGTCAAACGTTGGGTTGGAAGCGTTGGCAGGGGTCCCATCTACGTCCGCACCTAAGCCCACAGATTGCCGGTATTCGTTGATATGCCCGAAATAGTGGTCAAAGGAGCGGTTTTCTTGCAAAAGAAAAACGATGTGATTGATGGATTGGAAAGTTGCGCTGAAGGTAGCGGTGGCGGTCACGGTCGAACCGGCTGGAATGCTGCAGGGCGCGCTGCCAGTGCAGGCCCCACTCCACCCTGTGAATACAAAGCTGGGGCCGGGCGCGGCCGTAAGAGTGATGGCGCCATCGGCAAAGTCTGCGGTACAGGTGGTGCCGCAATTGATACCCGCAGGGGCGCTGGTAACTGTGCCAGAGCCGGAACCGGTCAAGGTGACGGTAACTTTGCTGGGTTGAGCCGGAGGAGGATTGTTGGTCGGTGGCACGGGAACCAAACCCTGACATCCCCCAAGAAACAAAATTGCCGACAGCGTCCCGCAAGCGAGACACGCCCTCGAAATTGCTCGCATACCCTGCAAATCTCCTGGAAGAAAAACTGCCTTGAGAAAAGTTTGGATGAAATGTTAGCGGCACAGGTTGGCCCGTCTGGAGGGTGCAGAAGTTTGCACAACCGCCGTCGGGCAGGGTTGTAGCCGCTTTCAGACGGACTTTCCTTCCTGCAGCAACGAACCAGCCTATCGCGGCTTGGTGATTGCACCCTCCGAGGCAGAGGATACCAGCGCTGCATACTTACCAAAGACCCCGCCCGGATAACGCGGCTTGGGGGCCTTCCATCCCGCCATTCGACGTTTGAGTTCCGCGTCGCTGATTTCGACTTCGATGAGCCGTTGATTCACGTCGATGTGAATCATGTCGCCTTCGTGAACGGCGGCGATCGGTCCGCCCAAGGCAGCCTCGGGCGAGATATGACCCATCATGAGGCCGTGGGTGGCTCCGCTAAAGCGGCCGTCAGTGAGTAATGCAACCGATCCTCCTAAGCCTTCACCCACGATGGCTCCGGTCACGCTCAGCATTTCGCGCATGCCAGGTCCTCCCTTCGGCCCCTCGTTACGGATGACGACAACATCTCCGGCTTTGATTTGCTTGGAAGTAACTGCCGTCATAGCATCTTCTTCCGATTCAAATACACGCGCTGGACCGCGATGGGTGGAACGCTCGTGGCCACTGATTTTGGCCACACATCCCTCGGGAGAAATATTGCCACGCAAGATGACCAAACCGCCGGTCTTCTTTAAAGGCTTATCCAGGGGCGCAATTACCTGCTGCCCTGGGGTCTCGACGGCCGCGTTTGCTTCTTCGGCAAAGGTCCTGCCGGTTACGGTGAGAGTGGACCCGTCGGCAATCTTGGCGTCGAGCAAGCGTTTCGCGATGACTGGAATGCCACCGGCAGCGAACACGTCGGTGGCAACGAACCGGCCTGAGGGCTTTAGATCTGCAAGCAGCGGAGTGCGCTCGCTGACTTTCTGGAAGTCATCGACTTGCAGCGGAACGCCAGCTTCACGAGAAATCGCCAGCAGGTGCAGAACAGCGTTTGTAGAACCTCCCGTACACGCGACTCCAGCGATGGCGTTATCGAACGCCTTCCGGGTGAGGATATCGCTGGGAAGAATTCCCTTTTGCAGGAGGTTCATGATCACTGCGCCGCAGCGGAACGCGATTTCGTCTTTCTTCTGGTCCATCGCGGGAACACCGTTAAAGCCCATCGGCGACAAACCAATCAACTCCATCACGGTGGACATGGTGTTCGCGGTGTATTGGCCTCCGCAGGCGCCCGCTCCCGGACAAGCCACATTTTCCAGTTCCAGCAGGTCGGCGTCGGTCATCTTTCCGGCAGCATTCGCGCCGACCGCTTCGAAAACATCCTGAATGGTGACGTCCTTACCCTTGAAATTTCCCGGCGCAATGGTTCCGCCGTAGAGCACCATGCCGGGGATGTTCAGACGGGCCACGGCCATGGCTGCCGCTGGAATCGTCTTGTCGCATCCGACGACGCAAACCACGGCATCGAAGAGCTGGCCACGGCACACGAGCTCAATGGAGTCGGCGACGACCTCGCGGCTTACCAGCGAGGCGCGCATGCCCTCGGTGCCCATAGTCTCGCCATCGGAAATAGCGATGGTGTTGAACTCCATGGGAGTTCCGCCAGCGGCGCGAATACCTTCTTTCACCTTGGCCGAAAGGCGGCGCAGGTGAAAGTTGCAGGGCATGGTTTCAATCCAGGTATTGGCCACGCCGATGATGGGTTGTTTGAGATCTTTATCGGTGAACCCAATGCCCTTGAACATGGCGCGGGAGGGCGCACGGTCGCGACCGTCGGTGATTCCATGACTGCGATGTTTGGGATCCATATGAGTTTTAGAATTATTACACGGCGGAGGCGGGCAGTGTGGGGGCCAGCCCTACGGCTGTCATTCCGACCAACCGGAAGAATGACATGTGGTTGGAGATACGGGCAGCGGTGCTATGCTTTTCCGCAAATGTCCACCCCGAACTTTTTTGATATTGCGGAACTGGAGAAGCAGCGTTACGGCAAGCTCTTCTTCGAATTCCTACGCGTTCCAGCGATGAGCGCGGGCGTTTATATACTGGCGGCGGGTGGGACTGATCCGCAAAGCCCGCATAAAGAAGATGAGATGTACTACGTGGTAAGTGGGCGGGCGCGCATGACGATTGATGACCAGGAACGGCCGGTGCAATCAGGCAGCGTGATTTTTGTGCCCGCCAATCAGAAACACTGGTTTCACGATATTGAAGAAGAGCTAACCGTGCTGGTGTTCTTCGCTCCCGCCGAGAGTTGAGCGCCGGGAAGCACAACTTTCACCCGGCAGCCGCGAGTATCGGAACGATTCAACAGCTCAATCGAGCCGCCGTGGGTTTCCGCAATCTGGCGAGAGAGAACGAGTCCAATGCCGCTTCCCTCGGGCTTGGTGGTGTAGAAGGGGACAAAGACATTGGCGGTATTCAGAAGTCCGGAGCCGTTGTCTTCGATGCTCATGACCAGGTCTTTCTCGGCAATCTCCCAGCGCAGGCTGACCTCGGGATTGCCTTGTCTCTCCAAAGCTGCGTCCGCAGCATTCTTTACCAAATTAATCAGCATCTGCTCGAACTGATCGGGATCGAGCATCAGCTCCACCTCCGGCCCATTCAGCACAGAGACTCGCAGTCGAGTCTCGAGGCCAGCCACGCGATCGACGATTGGCGACAGACTCACCATGCGCAACGACGGCGACGGCATTTGGGCAAGCTTGCGATAAGCCTGAAGGAACCGGTTGAGCGAAGCCGCCCGGGTTTCGATGATGGCCAGACCACGCTCGAAGTCGTGTTTCTGCTCCTCGGTCATCTGCATGTCAGAGACTCGGGCGCTCAGACTTCCGGCGATGGACTTGATGGGCGCCATGGAGTTGTTGAGTTCATGTCCAAGAACCCGGATCAGACGCTGCCAGGCGGAACGCTCCTCTTCCCTCAGGGCGCGGCTTACGTCGGACAAGACCACCAATGTGTGCGGCAGACCCTTCTGCCGAAAGGTGCTGCGGCGTACCAGCCAACGAGCGGTGGGGCTGGACGGCATTTGGATTAGAGCCTCGCGCGGTGCGGAAAGGCAACTGAGCAAGCCGATTTCGGTGGCGGTGCGCCCGAGAAGGCGTACCGAAGGCATTTGCAGAAGTTTCTCTCCGGCAGAATTCACCAGCCTTAAAATTTGATCGCGATCGAAGGCGAACAGCGGAACCTCGACCTCTTCCACTACGCGCCGCAACAGCGCCGTGGCCTCTATGGCACTGATTCGGCGATCGGCCAGCAGGTCGGCTAGTCCATTGACCTCAATCGAAAGCTCGCCCAGCGCGTCGTCTGCGGCTGCACCGCGCGCGCGGAAGGAATAGTCCTCTTCGCGCAAAGCTGCGACTACGTTGGCCAGGGTTTGCAAAGGCCGGGTAACCTGTTCCTGCAAAGCCATTGCCAACAACCAGCAGGCAAATAATTCCGCGAAAGTGAGAATCAACTTTGATTCCAGCGACCACGGCTGCAGCCAAACCAGAATGCCACTGACCAAGAGTCCGGGCAGGGCGAGCAGAAGTGAATACAGATTGACGCGGCGTTCATACAGCAGGCGAATCTTCTTGGGCTTCGGTCTTGCCACCTGAGGATTTTGGCCCCCGGGAGGCTTAGAGTCCATACTTTTCCATGCGGCGATAGAGGGCACCCCGGCTCAACCCCAAAGCATCGGCCGCCTGGCTGACGTTCCCCTGGAAGCGCTGGAGCGCCTTGCGAATCAGGATCGCTTCTACCGCTTCCAGACTAAGCTCCTCCAGATTCTGACTATTGGCGCGCGAAAAATTCAGCCCCAGATCGGCAGCGTGCAGTTCATTGGAGCGTGCCATCAGGACGGCCCGCTCTAGCGTGTGCTCGAGCTCGCGCACATTTCCCGGCCAGGCATATTGGGCCATGAGCTGCAATGCGGAGGGATGAAAGCCCTGCACCGGCCTGCGGTAACGAGCGGCGTAAACAGAAAGGAAGTGGGCAGCCAGAGCGGGAATGTCTTCGATGCGTTCCCGCAGCGGTGGCAAGTGAATCTCAACCGTATTCAGCCGGAACAGCAAATCTTCACGAAATAGCCCGGCCGCACAAGCTGCCTGCAAATCGGTGTTGGTAGCGGAAATCACACGCACGTCGACTCGCTTGGTGCGCGACGAGCCTACCCGCTCAATTTCGCCTGACTCGAGCACGCGCAGCAATTTGGATTGCTGGCGCATCGGGACGTTACCAATTTCGTCCAGGAAGATGGTACCGCCGTCGGCAAGTTCGAAGCGGCCGATGCGGTCGGAACGCGCGTCCGTAAATGCACCCTTGACGTGGCCGAAGAGTTCGCTTTCAAAGACCCCTTCGGGCAGCCCTCCGGTGTTCACGGCGACCAAAGGACGCGACGCCCGTGCGGAAAGCGCATGTACGGTTTGGGCGACTATTTCTTTACCGGTACCGTGATCGCCGGTAATCATAATGTTCGCATCGGAGGGGCCAATCCGGGTAATAGCATCCAGGACCGGCTGCATCGAAGGTGCAGCCGCGATGAATTTGGGCGCGGCCGCAAGACGGTGCAAGCGGTTTTCAGCTTCCAGCCGCTCGCCGTGTTGCAAGGCGCGGTGCAACTCAACCTGAGTGCGCAATATGGTGAGCAACCGCTCGTTCTCCCACGGTTTTTGGATAAAATCGCGGGCACCGCGCTGCATGGCCTCTACTGCCAATTCCACGTTGCCCCACGCAGTCATCACAATCACCGGTAGGTTGCGATCAATCGACACAACTTCAGAAAGAAGATCGAGGCCCTCCCGGCCCGAAGTTGTGTCGCGCGTGTAGTTGAGATCGATCAACAGTGCGTCATAGTTGCTGATCGCCAGAGCCTCTCGAACCTGCACCGGAAACTTAGCCAGATGAACCTCATACCCCTGCGGGCGTAACAGGAGATCAATAGCGTCAAGGATGTGCTGTTGATCATCGGCCGCCAGGATGCGCGCGGCGCGGCGTTCCCCGCGGCGCATGGGAATGTGGGGCACATCCGGTTTGCTTGATGTTTGCATCGGTCGTTACGGAGCCGCCGTGGTGTTGACTGTTCCGTTCAGCGCATCCTGCAGCTGAATGCCATTATGTTCCAATGTCGTGCCGGTTGCACGGTCCAGTTCGACTTTGGCTTTTTCGTAAACAGTCATGGCTGTGACCAAATCGAGTTCCGCGACCGCAACGTCCCGCTGCGCAGTCATGGTTTGGAAGGTGGATCCTGCTCCCAGGTCGCGTTCCTTCTGCATGATCTCAAAAGTGCGCTGTGCCAGGTCACGCGCTTTGCGGGCAGCACCTACCCTAGCGCCGGTTTGCTCCAGTGCATACTGTGCATTTCGGACTTCGATGCGGATCTGTTTCTTCAGTTGTTCGCGGCGCAGTTCTGCTTGCCGGTTCTCGAGTTCGGATCGAAACTGGTCCGCCTTAGCGACGCGGTTTCTAATCGGAATATTCAGACTCAGTCCAACGTAGTAATCCGGCGAAGAATTGTTGAAAGCATTGGTGAAAGCTCCCGCAAAATCCGTGGGCACGGTGGATGAATTTGGCTCTGGCAGGTTATAGATCGGATTCAAGGGCCCAGCCAGTCCTGCGCCTCCGTAGAAACCTACCAATGAGAGGGACGGCAAAAGTGCATTTTTCGCGGCCCGCGCGCTGATCTGGCGGTTGGCGAGATCGATGTCGGATTCTGCGAGCTCAGAACGGCTATGTAGAGCCTGACCGATGAGATCCTGCACCGCACCCGTCGAGGTGACTTCTCCGGATTGTAGACGGTCGGTCGGTACCACCGGGATTGCCTCCAGCACCGGGTCATCCAGACTCTTGGTCAGCGCGTTTTTGATGAGCAGCTCCTGCAGTTGCAGGTTAGTACGCGCCTGGGTGAGGTCCTGGTCGCGTTTGGAGACTTCGGCCTCGGCGCGCATGACATCCATGGCGGGAATACTTTCCAGCTTGAGTTGCTTCTGGGCGTTGTCCAGAGATTGTTGCGCGAAATTCAGGGACTGCTCATTGACCCGCGCTTGCTCGTAGGCGCTGACCAGATCCCAGTAGATGTTTTCTATCTGCGTGACCGTAGCGATCACCTGATCTTTGAAAGCGATGTCAGAAATCTTCTTGTTGTTCTTGGCAATCCGTAGAAAACGCAGATTGGGGCCAAGACCAAACCCGGCGAGCAATTGTTGCTGAAAAGCAAAACGAAAGGTTGAGTTGAACACCGGATTTAAGTTGAAAAACGGGCTGTTCGCGTATTGCCGGTTGTTGTTGAATTCGACGGTTACGCTGGTGCCGGTGGGAAAAGCCTGCGAATATTGAACCATCGCCTGCCCGGTGTTCAGTTGCAGGGACGGTACGCCGTATATCTGCTGGTTAGCCAACGGCGTGGTTTGATGTTCGGCGCCGACACTGCCGGTTATCAACGGGTCATAGGATGCTACCGCCGTCCCGGTTCCTAACGTGGATTGCACAAGGCCTGAAGCTCCAGCACCCGCGCCGCCCGCGCCGCTTGTAGTCCCACCGGCGCCGGCGCCAGGTGCGCCAGAACCGAAGCCGCCTACGCCGCCGCCAGGCGTGCCTTGCACGACTCCGGTGTTGACACCGCGGAAAGATCCTCCGGCCTTGGTCCGCAAGATGTCGGTGTTCGCGATAGGCAGGTTGTAGCGCGCGATCGCGAGATCAAGATTGTTTTCCAGGGCCAGCGAGATGGCGTCACGCAACGAAATATAGAGCTTACCGTCACGAATGAGTTGATCGAGCCGCGGCGAATTGGACAGAGTGGGCGCCGGAACCGTCGCCGGCATGTAGGCGTTGAATGGATTCGGAGATTTCGGCAACTCCAAAGGAATGGGAGCAACCGATTGGCTGGAGGCCAACGTGGTAGAAAAAATGACAAGCCAAGTGAAAGAGCGGGCGACACAATTCATTACGCCAAGACCTCCGCCGGAGCACCGATAGAAGGATTTGCCGTATCGCCAACCAGCCATCCATCGCGCAACTGGATGGTTCGGCTGCCGTAACCAGCGTTGACTTCCGAATGCGTGACCTGAACGATGGTGGTTCCTGCCTGGTTTAGGTCGCGAAATAGTTCCATGATTTCCTTGGCCTGAGAGGAGTGCAGATTCCCAGTAGGTTCGTCCGCCAGAAGCAACAGTGGCTTGTGGATGACGGCCCGGGCAATTCCTACCAGCTGCTGTTGCCCGCCGGAGAGCTGGCTGGGGTAGAGATCTTTCTTCCCCACGATCTGAAACTTGTCGAGCGTGTCGGCGACCAACCCCTGCCGCTGGCCGCGCGGAATGTCTTTATAGGACAGCGGCAAGTCTATGTTCTCGCGTACGGTAAGGTCGTCGAGGAGATGGTAGCTTTGGAAAACAACACCAATATTCTTTTTGGCGACTTCGCTGCGCTGCTTGCGTTTCATGTCATGGACGGCATCTTCGCGAAACCAATATTCGCCAGCCCACTGATCGTCTAGCAGGGCGAGCACATTGAGCAGCGAAGATTTCCCCGCGCCGGAAGGTCCCATGATGGTGATGAACTCACCTTCCTTAATGTCGAGGTTGATGCGGCGCAGGACCCAGGTCTGTCCGGCCGCGGTTTTATAACTGCGTTCGATATTTTTTAGTTGGATCATAATTTCCCTATTTTCGAAAAAAGCTTCTTTAGTCTTCCCTCAACGTTCGCATGGGATCGAGACCCGCCGCCCGCCGTGCGGGCAGATAGCAAGCCAGAAGAACGGTCATCCCCAGAATCAGGGATGTCAGTAAGAGTGTTGGTAGATTGAACAGGCTCACCTGATACAACAGGCTTGAGAGCGCCCGTCCCATAAGCAAAATGGTGAATAGTCCAAGCGCCAGCCCGGCAACTGCAAGCTGCATGCCTTTGCGGACAATCATGCTGAGCAGGTCACTCCGTCGTGCGCCGAGCGCCATGCGAATGCCCAATTCCCGGGTGCGAAGTTTGACTGAGTAGCTGATGACCCCATACAGACCCAGCGCCGCGAGCAAGAGCGCCAGCCCAGCGAAGATGGACAACAAAACCACCAGGAACCGACGGCTCACCAGGGACTCCTCCACTCGCTCTTCCATGGTCTTGAAGTCGTACACCGGCTGGCTGGGATTGATCGCGTGCACGGCCGACCGGATGGCATTCGCCAGATCTTGCGGGCGCGAGTTGTTCGTCCTGACCACGAGGGAAACTGCCGCGCTGGGACGTTGCGCCATCGGCATGAAGTAGAAGCCCTCGGGATTATCGGATTCCAGCGAGGAGGATTTAGCGTGCTTTACCAACCCCACGATCGTGAACCACGGCCCATTGGAGTTGAAACCCATTTGTTGGCCGATCGGATCCTGGTTCGGCCAGTATCGTTGGGCCAGAGTTTCATCAATCACCACGACCGCCTCGGTGGTGGCGCGGTCTTGCGCGGAAAACGCGCGGCCACGTACCAGAGGAATGCGCAAGCCCGTGAAATATTCAGGAGTAATGGTGCGAATATTCCCGTGGGGCCCGGGGTCGTTCGGCTGCTCGGGCCTTCCTCTAATAGAGAAGGACGCCGAGCCGGCGCCGGCGGTGAACGGAAGGGCGTCGGCGATCGCCGCGTTTGTCACCCCTGGAATTTGTTTCAGCTGCTGTTCGAGGGCGGTGAAGAATGCCGCACGTTGGTCGTCAGTCTTGTAAACCGAGTCGGGTAATGATAGGGCGGCCGACATGGTCCCACTGGGGTCAAAGCCGGTTTCCACTCGTTGCAGTTGCTCCATACTGCGAAGAAGTAATCCCGCCCCCACCAGCAGCAACATGGCCATCCCGATTTCACCGATCACCAGCGCCGAACGCAGGCGTTGACGCGCGCGGCTGGAGGTTTCGGAGCGCCCACTTTCCTGCAAAGCCTGAAACCAGCGTGAGTGCGTCATCTGCCACGCCGGCGCGGTTCCACAAAGCAAGGCACATACCACCCCGACCACCGCCACGAACATAAGGAGGGTGGAGCTGATCGTGACGGAAACATTGAGAGCCAGGCTCGGCGGTGCTAAAAGGAGAAGTAGAGGTATGTACATCTTGGCAATCATCAGGCCAAGAGCCACGCCTACCACCGCCAGCACAGAGCTCTCAAGAAATGCCTGTTTCATCAGGCGTGTGCGGGTGGCTCCGAGGGCAATTTGAATGGAAACCTCGCGTTGCCGGCCGGAGGCGCGCGCCAGCTGTAGTCCGGCGATATTGGCGCAGGCGATGAGAAGCACCGTGCCAACTGCCAACAGGAGAACGAACAGTGGCTTCCGCATATCCCCACCCACGTAGTCGACCAGCGGCACGCAGAACATTCCCCATCCGGCGACCTTGCCGTAGCTGTTGTCGCCCTCTGACGCAATGTGCTGCGCGGAGCGAACGCGAAGATAGGAATTGGCCTGCTCCGGCGTCACAGCGGGACGCAAGCGTGCGGCGGTAAACAGGTATTCGTTATAGCGCAGACTTGGGTCGTAGTAGCTGCCCGACGGCAGGCCGATGGGCACCCACAGCTCAGCGCGGTTGGGCCAGGCAAATTCCGGCCCCATCACACCGACGACTTGGTAGGGATGCTGATTGAGCTGAATCGTTCGGCCGATGATGCTCGCATCGCTGCCGAAACGGCGCTTCCACGTAGCATACGACAAAACCACTTCGTGATTTGATTCCGGCTGATCTTCTTCCGGACGAAACACACGCCCCAGGTAGGGACGCGCCCAGAAGACATCGAACCACTGCCAGGAAACTTTCGCGCCGACGAGGCGCTCCGGCTCGGCACCCGGGCCGCTGTAGTTGAAATCGCTGGTGTTGAGCACCGCCGCGGAAGTGAAAATGTCTTTCCCGGCCAAAGTGTCGGCAAAATCCGGGGGCGACAGGTGAATGCTCCCGAGCGCAGCCATCTGATACTTGGCGCGCACCGCTACCACGCCCTCAGGATGCGGCACACCCGTAGGGTTGAGCAGAATGGTATTCATCACGCTAAACACAGCGACGTTGGCACCGATGCCCAGGGCCAGGGTTAGCACCGCAGTGATAGTGAAGCCTGGGCTTTTAACGAGTTGCCGGAGTGTGTAGCGAGTGTCTTGAGCCATTATTCGTACCTCAATGCGACCAACGGATCGACCTTGGTCGCCCTTCGTGCCGGGATGTAGCAAGCGAGCAGGGCCACCACAATAATGAGGGCCGAGACGCTCACGAAGGTGATTGGGTCGGTCGCGGTCACGCCAAACAGTTGGCTGGACAGCAGGCGGGTCAATGCCAATGCGCCCGCGATCCCGATGCCCGTGCCGATGAAAGCGAGTTTCGTCCCCTGGCCAAGAATCATGCGCAAGATGTCGCCACGCTGCGCGCCGAGCGCCATCCGGACGCCGATTTCCCGCACCCGACGCCGCACCGAGTAGGCCAGGACGCTATAGATCCCGATTGCCGCCAAAAGCAGCGCGAGTCCCGAGAAGGCGGCCAGCAACAACATGTTGAATTGCTGGCGGGAAAGCGAGTTAACCAGAATGTCATCCATAGAGACGACATCGAGCACCGGTTGTTCCCGGTCCACCTGGTGCACTGCGTTGGCGATGGAAACAATCAGACCTTCGGACCGCGACGCAGCACGCACGACCAGCGTGAGGTAAGGGCTGGGATATTGCGCCCTTGGCAAGTAAAGAGTAGCAACCGGATCGACGACGTTGAGGCCATCCTGCTTGATGTCGCCGACCACACCAACCACTTCGCGGGACTTCTCGGGAAAGAAGGTCAGCGTCAACCGCTTTCCGATAGGATTTTCTCTGCCCCAGAACCGCTTGGCCATCGCCTGGCTGATGACAACCACCTGCGAACGATCAGTGATGTCCGAAGCCGTCAACTGGCGTCCCTGAAGCAAGGGGACCTTCATGGTTTCAAAAAAGCCCGGATCGACGCCGCGCACTGCCACCTCCGGCTGTTCTGACATCGGGAGCGACGGTTGACCTTCGGCAGCGATGGGCTGCATCGATCCACCGCCGGAGATTGGAAGCGTGTCGATGCCACCGGCCGACACGACTCCGGGCAGTTCGCGCACACGCTGCAGCAACGCATCGAAAAAAGCCTCCTGTTGAACTGGAGTCGCGTACTTCGTCTCGGGCAGCGAGACGGGCGTTGTCAGGACATTGTGGGGGTCCATTCCCGAATCAACCTTGCGCAAGCTGGCAAGGCTACGCACCATCAGGCCGGAGCCGATAAGCAGTACCAGTGACAGTGCGATTTCGGAAATCACCAGGCCGCTGCGGATGCGATTGCCGCCCGAGTCGGCGTCGGTACGCCCCATCCCCTGCTTTAATGAATCGTTGATGTTGCCCCGGTTAGCCCGGAGCGCCGGGATGAGTCCTGCAATCACGCCGGTAAACACGGACACAGCAAGAGTAAAGGCAAGAACCTGCGTATCGACGCCGATGTCAGTGGCTCGCGGCAAACTTTGCGCCAGAAAGGCCACGATCAGTCGCACTCCATAGTGAGCGAGGAACAATCCCAGCAGGCCCCCGGCGAGGCCCAACATCACAGTTTCTGAAAGTATCTGGCGAATCACGCGGGCGGCACTCGCGCCCAGGGCAGTGCGAATCGCAATTTCCTTCTGCCGCGCCAACGTCTTCACCAGCACCAGATTGGCGACGTTGGCACAGGCAATCAGCAAGACGAAACCGACTGCACCCAGTAACACCATCAACGCGGGACGTACCTCTCCCACCAGCTCCTCGCGCAGGGGCACGACCTTGGCACCCCATCCTTTGTCGTCGGCAGGATGAGCCTGCTCGAGCCGAGCCGAGATCGTATTCATCTCCGCCTGCGCCTGTTGGACCGTGGCCCCAGGATTCAACCGGCCGATGACGAGATAGTTGTGATTTCCCCGAACCGCCCGATCGGCGTCGGTCCAGGCCAACGGAGTCCACATCTGCGTTTGCGATTTGGGATCGGAAGAGGTGGGGAAGACTGATTTGGAAGGTACAACACCCACCACGGTATAGCTTTCGCTGTTAAGCGAGATGGTGCGTCCCACGACCCTGGGGTCAGCGGAGAAATGACTTTGCCAGAACCCCTGGCTGAGCACGACGACGTGGCCGTGCCCCGGCTGGTTTTCCTCGGGCACGAAGGTTCGTCCCAGCATGGGCGTGGCTCCGAGCACAGAAAAGAAGTCCGCCGAAACTGGAATGGCCAGGATCTGTTCGGGATCACTCTTGCCGGTCAGGTTGTAGTCGCGGTAGCCGTAGATGGCCATCTTTTCAAATACATGGTTCTGGCTAACCCAGTCGAGATAGTTCGCGGGAGAGACGCTGAACCGCGTCATGCCCGGGAAACTCTTTTGGGGCGGAGTGTGCCACACCTGCACCAGTTTTTCAGAATTCTGGAAGGGGAGGGGCTTGAGCAATACCGCGTTTACCACGCTGAAGATCGCGGTATTGGCCCCAATGCCAAGTCCCAGTACGACTACTGCAACAATAGTGAAGGCGGGCGCTTTGCGCAGCATCCGGAGGCCGAAGCGAAAATCTTGTATCAGGGATTCCATAACTCTTCTCACTCGTAGCGCAATGCGACCATGGGATCGACTAGCGTCGCTTTGTGGGCGGGAAAGCTGGCGGCCAGCAATGCAACGAGCATCAATACGACCGAAACTGCGGCGAAAGTCAGCGGATCGGTGGCGCTCACGCCGTAAAGCATGTGGGCCATCACCCGGGTCAGCCCCAATGCGGCGATGAGCCCAACACTGACACCGATCAGCGCGGTCCGGCCGCTGCCGCGAAGAACCATGCGCAGAATTTCTGCCCGGCTTGCGCCCAGTGCCATGCGAATTCCGATTTCGTGAGTCCGCTGGCCGACCACATAAGAAATGACACCGTAAATGCCGACGCTTGCCAGCAGCAGCGCCAGCGCGGCGAACACCGCCAACAGCATCATGGTGAAACGTTGCGAGGAGAGTGAATCAGCAATCAACTGCTCCATTGACTGCACCCCAAAGACCACTTGCTCGCTGCTCATCTCGCGGCTAACGCGGCGAATGGAGTCGAGCAGCGCCGGGTTATCGCCCGCGGCGCGAATCATCACGCTGGACCCGGATGGAGTCATGCCGACGAATGCGTCCGGCATCTGTGGGGCTGACAGATAAATCTGCGCTCGCGGGGTTTGTACATCATCAACATCCAGACCCCATTGCTTCACGTGCTCTACAACACCGACGATTTGCACCGGACCTTCGAAGGTCTTCATTTGGAGGCCTCTGCCGACCGGGTCTTCGCCGGGAAAATACTTGTTGGCGAGAACGTCATCGATCACTGCAACCAGCGGCGCGTGTTCGTTGTCCTGTGAGGTCAGGAAACGCCCCTTTTGAAGTGGTGTTTCCATGGCCTTGAGATATTCGGGTCCAACGATGTAGTCAATAGCCCAGTTCATGTCTTGGTCGTTCGCCGGTTTGGGCTGGCCTTGCAACCAGAACAATTGCTCGTCGTCAGGGCCAATGGGGATGGCTCCCCAGGTTTGTGAAACCGCGGTGACACCGGGAATCGCCGCGAGTTTGCTATCAAGATCGCGAAAGGCGGCGCGAATGGCGGCGGGACTCGCCTTCGCCATCGAGGGTGGCAGCGAGATGCCGAAGTTCGTCAGATGACGTGGATTAAATCCGGGATCGACGCTCCATAAGCGGGTAAGGCTGCGAATCATCAGACCTGCGCCGATCAGCAGTACAAGCGCCATCGCCGTCTCGACGACGATGAAGATGTTCTGGGTGCGATGGCGAACGCCGCTGGCGCCGCGTCCCCCTTCTTTCAATGCATCGTGCAGATGGGGACGTGAAATCTTCAGGGCGGGCGCGAGGCCAAAAAGAATTCCCGAGAAGAGAGACACTGCCAACGTGAACAACAACACGCGGAGGTCGATTGCAATTTCTTCCGCGCGTGGTAAGGCAGTGGGCAAAACTGCCAAGGCGGCGCGTGTTCCCAATGCAGCCACGGTCAGCCCGAGCGCTCCGCCGGCAAGGCCCAGCATCACGCTTTCCGTCAACAACTGACGCACCACGCGCGTCTGGGTCGCGCCCAGGGATGCTCTGATAGCGAATTCGCGCGCCCGCCCGGTGGAGCGCGCCAGCAACAGGTTGGCGACATTGACGCAGGCGATCAGCAGCACAAAACCGACGCCGGCCAGCAGCACCAGGAGGAATTGCGGAACATTCCCGAGGATGGCGTTCCGCAGGGGTGAGAGCTTGGCGCCGACACCCTGGTTTACCTCCGGGAAGGCGGCACTTAACCCGCGGGAAACGGAATCCATATTGGATTGTGCCTGTTGAAAGCTGATTCCCGGTTTCAGGCGGCCCAGACCGTGGATCCCCAGACCGGCGCCGCGCTGCTGAAGTAGCGGATTGCTCCATTGCCCAATGGGGACGAATACATCGCGTCTTTCCGGGAACGACGGGGCTGCAAAGTGGAAGCTCGAGGGAACAATCCCGATTACCGTGTAGTTTCGGCCATCCAGGGTGATACTTCTTCCAATAACCTCGCGGGAGGAACTGAATTTGCGCCGCCAAAGTCCAGCGCTGATCATAGCCAAGGGGGCTGCCCCTACCTTGTCCTCTCCTGCGGCGAACACACGGCCGGTGGCTGGATTAACGCCCAGTAGCGGGAAGAGGTCGGAAGAGACAAACTCACCGCTAACCTGTTCCGCCTCTCCGCTGCCGGTGAGACTGAAAGCATAGGCGCGGTAGATGGCCATCGCCGAGAAGGTCCGATTGTTCCTCTGCCAGTCGCGAAAATTAGGATAAGAAATGGAGCCGTACTCGAAATTCGGTTTGCTCTCGCTCAAAGTAACCAACCGTTCCGGTTCCGGGTAAGGCAACCGGTTGAGCAGCACGCCGTTAACGACAGAAAACAACGAGGTATTGGCCCCGATACCCAGAGCCAGCGTCAGGATCGTGACCGCAGTAAACCCAGGGCTCTTTCGCAGTTGGCGAAAAGCGTAGCGGACATCGTAAAGAAAG